>Ga0126342_10021049_pt1 | contig 10905 bp, 11 predicted proteins | sample Cyp1metagenome_FD_92528 | JGI IMG/M metagenome (GOLD analysis project Ga0126342, IMG submission 92528) | Coral microbial communities from Lord Howe Island, Old Settlement Bay, Australia - Cyphastrea 1 metagenome | ecosystem: Host-associated > Invertebrates > Cnidaria > Coral ... | reverse complement strand
ATTAGTACTATAGTGGGTAATAGTACTATAGTGGGTAATAGTACTATAGTGGGTAATAGTACTATAGTGGGTAATAGTACTATAGTGGGTAATAGTACTATAGTGGGTAATAGTACTATAGTGACCATAGTGATATCAAATTTGCAACAATCCCAGGCGACGAAAAGAACGAACGTCAGCGTTGGTTTACCAATCTGGTGGGGCAAGTCGTGTCGTACGAGCAGCCGGGCTTCTGCCTTGTCGTTGATGGTATCTGGGCCTGCAATGGCAGCTCTGAGTTTCTAGCCCGACTTACGACATTGACCTTGTGGTATATACATATATATATACATGCATATATACATATATATATATATATATATATGATACACACACACATACACACACATACATACATGCATGCATGCATACATACATATATATATATATCACTATGGTCACTATGTACTCCTTCCCCCTGGATATAAAACACCCAGAAACCTTGGTTTGGCATTGGATCCGTGATTTTTGGGATATGTGAGAATTTTATGATGGAATTGCATCCATTTCTATCTGGTATACATGGTCAACCTCCACTTATACAGGTTCAATACACCAATCTTGCGTGGTTAGACCACAGTTTTCAAGAAGATATCGATGGGATGAGTTCCTTTTTTTCATGCGGACATGCGCTGTGGCCGAGGTAATCGCGCCTTCAATGGTGCCAAGATTCAGCTGTGGACCTGCAATGGAGATTTGAGCCTGAAGGCGCCTATCCCTCCAATTCATGTGGAAAAGATTGTTTTTTGCCAGATATTCATTGTGGAACAACTGACTTCTTGTATATTTTCTCTCAAATCAAACCACCTAGATGTGCATGGAACACGGTGCTGGGCGGTGTGAGCCAGTCAGCAGATCACGTCCTTGATGGTTGTTCAGTCCCCATCCCACTGCTGTGAATTCCATTGTTGCTTTATATCTCGACGTTGGGTCTCAATTCCCCATGTTATTCATGGACTCCCCATTCTTCTTGTTCAAACAACAGTTTTGTTGGTCAACATCTTCATCTTTTTGGATGAGTTGGATGACTTTTCGAGCCCAATTCTTGTTGGTGAGAATCCCAATCTTCTGGAAGAATTCCCGATTCTTTCCTGATAATCATCCGGTTTCTTTCCCGCAATGTCATGGAACTCTCAAGAAATTCCCAAATTTGGTTCAGGGAAAATGGGAAAATTTGCGAGACTTCCCCCATAAGCCATACTGTCCTTGAGGGTTAAAAGCCATAGTTTCCTCCAGATTATGGGTTGTTGCCTTCAAATTATTCTGAATTCAATGAGTGGTTGCAGTAAATCAAGACTCATCCTTTGCCCTTTGACATCTTGTCACCACATATAGTGAATATACCAATCTCGATTCAATTCCAATCACCTTTTGTGGTTGCTGGCTTCATGCTGTTTCATTCGAATCTTTGCTGTTTTCCATCCAACGAATGTTGTTTGATGCCACATAATTGGAGTAAAATCAAATGGTAGTGGCCCCAATCATCATAGATTCCGCCTTTGATGCCACAATGGTCCTTTGTAGTATCAATTTCTGGAGGCTCATTTTGATGTGCAACTCTGCAGAAGGAGTAAAATCTCCTCATTTTCTCAGTGGTTCAATCACTTAAAATGTTAAAACCGTTTCCGTTTTTTTTAGATCCCAATGTTTGATCATAGAAAACATCCCTTAGTTGGTATGTTGGGGATAAAATTTTGCTCATTGAATCTCCATGTTTGGTGCTTAAGTAGCATTTTTCAGTTTTATAGTTAAATTACGGTTAAATTTATCATTGAAGATTCACTCACACTTTTTCATGGTGAAATCCCTGTTTTTGATTCTTAAGTTCACATGGCGAAAAAAACCTCCCTTAATTCTTGTGAGTCATATGAAGTTATATCATGTTATATCCCCAATCTTCCTGGTGAAATCATGTTAAATCCCAATTTTTCTTCGTGAAATGCCCATGTTTGACGGCTGAGTTGTCTCCCTGAGTCCTGGATGAAGATCGTCCTTGCGCCCAACGGCCGCGCCTTCGCGGTCCCCAAGGGCGACAGTGCCTGCGAGGTGACCGGGGACACTGACCGGGGACGGCGGGGAAATCCCCACACTACCCTCTGGTAATGACGGGATTTAATGGTGATTTTATTGGGATTTAATGGGATTTTATGGTGGTTTAATGGGATTTAATATGATATACCCTCTGGCAATGACTAACAGTTTGCGACATAGAAAATGGCCCAGTCGAAATAGTGAGTTTTCACATGGTGATTTTCCATAGTTATGTAAAGGTTTACCAGAGGGTAAATGGAGGTTGATGATAGCTGGGAAGATTCTGATGGGAAACTTCCCATGTTGCCATGTTTGATTGCGTCATCAACCAAGGGATGGGAAAAGAGGGCTAGAATGCATTTTTTTTAGCAAGAACGAAAGTGAAACATATAGCATGATATGGGTGTGGGATATAGTTACAAATATTTTTGATTACATATAACCATGATATGGGGACATAAGTGGGGATATTATGTAAGCGGGACCCATTGTCAGGTTCCATTTTTGAATTTAGGGTGTGTGTTAGTCACAAGTCACATGTCGCACATGTTTGAAATGGGGATTTAATCGCGAAACAGTCGAGATGAAAGCAAGCAACATCGGGATAATTACTAACATGTGTTGAGAAGCAAGCTTCTTGTTCAACCGGAAGCATATGAATTTTTGACCAGCTGTAATTAGCATTAAGGTAAGAAAACATATTAGCATCCTTAGCATGGGAGTATCAACCAGCACAACAACATGCTTATTTCACCAAGTTAAATTGGGATGGTTTATGATCTTCAACTGTATTTAGCCAACAAAAAAACCAGGGATTTTACAGGATTTCACGGATTTTTTGGAACCTTGGGGATGGGTAGGATGGCTCACCGTGCTCAAAGACCATGTGGGTCGGTCTTTAAACATTTTAAACAACCAAAAACATTTTTTTGATGAATTTGATCTTCCCAGGCTCAAAAGTTTGGCTCCCAATTCATCCCAGTTCTATGGCATGATATGGCCATGGCAGCCATTTTCGAAACAAAAACTGATCTTCGCTTAGGCTCCCTTCGAGGCGGCGACATCGCAGGAGGCTTGTCTCCAAGGGGCCGAAGCCTTGAGGCCGCTTGGAGTGGCCGAACATCCGCCTGGTTGAATGGGTTCTCAAAACAACCCAATATTAATTGTAGAGGTTTAAATAGAGGTTTTAGTGGGAAAATCCACCTAGAAATTGGAGTTTGAATGGGAACAGCTTCTACTTTCCAGCACCCCATGTTTGATTACTGGATGGTAGACCCAGCTTTTCAAGTATGGAAACCCAGCGGTAATCGAAACCCAAGAAACCCAACTATCCTTTTGGTGGTCAGATTGGGGATCCACCTTGGGACACCCAGAGCCCTGTGTAATCATTGGGCCTGGGTCAACTTATTGCTCCAACATGGGAATGGCTGGGCACCAAGAATGACCCGGCTGCAAGAATGGGATTTCACCTGCTTTGCAATTTGGGTCCCATCTTCGTCTCTTCAGACCAAAACCAAGAAGATTTCTGCATCCCCTAAAAACCCGAAGAAAAAGCTTGGAAGATGTGAATTAAACCATTTTCAATAGGTAAATCCACTATAAATGGTCATTTTCAATAGCTATGTTAAATTACCAACTTTCCAATTTTCCAAGTGCCATTTTGGGATTCAACGGGATTTCCCAGAAATGCTGGCCAGGCCCGAACAAAGCTGCATGTGGGGCATCTTGGCGACCTTCCCGGCCCCTTGAATTTTGGGGAATTGATGTAGAATGTAATCTCCAAAAAAAGATAGACATTGTCAAATCCGTTCCTGAAACAGTAATGCATCACTTTGGTTTTTTTTTGGATATTTTTTGGGGTTACTATATATAGTACCAGAGTCTTGCTATCTGACAATTGGAGGGATTGGGGGCGCATTCTGAAGGTCAGTGATTTACCGCGCATTTTGGGAGAAACTCATTTGTGTGCAAGAAACTGGTACCCGGCCAACGCGCACAGATTCCATGATTCCAGGTAAATGGAAAGACGTGATTGCGGAAGACAACAAGCCAAGCTGGCCAAAAGGCCATGATGTCGCTACCGTGCTGGCACTTGGGTGATGGCACTGTGTTTGCCATGGAATCTTCCGGGATCCTGAACAATTTGGCCTCCACGAGCCTTATCCGCTATCTATTCGGCAACGCATTGCGAACATGTTCTGACAACTGACAACATTCTTTCTCTTATCGTTTCTTCTGTTGGTCTGGGTCTTCCCATTGTCTCTCTCTCTCTCTATATCTAAAGAATATAGAGATTTAAATATGCAATATGCTAGTAATATCATATATAATATAATTTACTGTACTGTAATGTAAATATAATGTAATATATACAATGTAATAGAATATGATATATATATAATATAAGATAGTATGTTATACTATAGTATAGTATATATTATCGTATAGTATAGTATGGTAAAATACAATATAATACACTATAATACATATCATAATACAATACAATACAATATATTATATAATACAATATAATATACCATACTATAATTTAATATAATATGATATAATTTACTACTACGTAATATAATAACATATAATATAGTATAATGTAATATAGTATAGTCTAATAAAATAAAATATAATATAATGTAATATAACATAATGATATAAACCTATATATGATATAGTATAATATAATATACCATATTATATGATGCTATCCTATTCTGTCCTATCCTATACTACACCACTACAATATACTATACTACAATATGATATAATATAAAAAGGATATGATATAACATAATATAATACAATAAATATAATAATATAAATGCATATATAATATAGTATAAGATAATACACTATACTATATGATACTATACTATACTATCCCATTCTATCCTATCCTGTCCTATACTACACTATACTGTACTATACTACTACATTACTATGCACTATACACTATGCACCATACACTATACACTATACACCTATACTGTACTCTACTCTAGTCTACTCTACTCTACTATACTAATACTGTACTATACTATGCTATGCTATGCTATGCTGTACTACACTATACTATACCACACTACAATATAATTTAATATAGCAGAATATACGATATTGTTTCATTTGCCCAGTTTATCCCAGTAGAAAAACACGCGCCGGCGATGTTCCGCCAGGCTGCTACTTCTACGGCGCGTGCCAAGGTGGCTGCGGACTGTACTTCAACCCCACAGGAGAGGGCAAGAGCTGCCCGAGCCAAGGCGATTGCATGAGCATCTCAATGATTTGTCAGCTGAAAACAGCCTGAGCACGATGGATTTTTCAGGCGAAAAAACGATGGATTCATGGGAAAACATGATGACTCTGATGAATCGGGAAGTTTCGAGTTTATTTGAGTGAATCATAATCATAATAGTTAGAAAACACCATGATTATCCCAGCTATCAATGTTGCAAATTGAAACCGCAAAAAGGTTCACTGTTTTCTTTTAAACTTTTGAACAGTCAATCCGCTGACAGCTGCGGACACTTTTGGATTCTTGGGCTGCGCGGTCGCCCCTGGCGGCTTAGATTTAACAGTTTAACAGCTCGTGTAGCTGCCAAACGCCAGGGTCTCAAACGCCCAAGCTGGGGCAAGTTGAGCCAAGCTAAAGTTAAGTCTGACGATTGTGGGAACTGTTTACCCTCTGGTAAACAAACATAGCTATTGAACATGGCCATTTATAGTGAGTTTTCCTATTAAAAATGGTGATTTTCCATAGTTATGTTAGTTTACCAGAGGGTCATAGATTCTTGCCCAAAATTGATCCATCAAAAGGTTGATTCAGCTTTTGAACCCCACAATTTGGTCTGAGTTTGACACTACAGTGACCATGTTGTGGATCAGATTTTGTGTCTTCGTGGGTCGCAGCGAAGATTTGGAGATCCCAAGATGTACAGCCTGAAATTTTGGTAAAGTAGCGACCAGCCGACCAAACCTATACGTACTACGGAATCAACCTGCTGGTGACAAACTTCAGGAATGATTGATCAGTGTGGTTCCAAACGTTTCATATAGGTTTCTGGAAGGCGCATGAAGATTTAAACTGCCCAAAAGAGGCAGCGTTTGCAAATTCGAGACGTTTGATCTCCCGCATGCATTGGCGTAAAGGGATAGGCGGCAAACCCATCACCGAGGGAGGGTAACGTTTGCGGGACACAAGTTTGACTCACAGCCTAATGACATCAACGCCAACACCAAGAAGTCCGGAGAGGATTCTTGTGAGTCCTTTATCATGCTTGTTCACATTGACATGTTGCGGTTTGGCGTGAGAAGATGTTGCAAAAAACATGGGAAGACCATGAGCTGAAGTATCATGGACGGAGCTGCATGTATTTCAAAGTTTACCAAGTTGTCTCTTGCAGTCGCAACGCGATGGTTCAAGCAAGTCAACTGCTGAACACGATCAACATCATCGCAGCACAAGAGCCCATGGCAAGCGCGTCTTTCTCGGAATTTTTGGATCATGTTATATACCCTCTGGTTATGACTAACATAGCCATGGTATAGATGACCCATAGAAATAGATGTCTTACCTAGCTATAAAATGGGTGGATCTTTCCATGGCAATGTTAGTCATAACCAGAGGGTAATCATGTTGAAAATGAACGAACATGATGCAGGAATCCAGATGAATCCAGTAGCAATTGACCTGGAGATGGAGCATTGGTCCCACCTTCAGGATGTTAAGCAGCGAGCTGCAAACATGGCCCTTCCGTTCCAGGGCGATTCTTGGTACCCAACTTTCACAAACCACACCACTTTGGCTCATCAGGTAGTCACTATTTGATTCTATTTCCCACAAAAAAAGGGCTGTTCCAAAGGGGAGTGCCAACCTCACAGACTGTGGCCATGGCACTTAGTGAAACGCTGCAGTTTCGGCGATGATCCTCCACTCGGCGCCTCAGTAGCTGCTTCCCGTAAACCTGTTGTGCTGAAGAGAACCCAAAAAACTCGGTATATGGTCTATGGATGTTTATGGTTTATCTTACTGGTGCTTAGCAGGATGAGGGAATGATCCATAATCACTAGTAATAATCATCCCATTCCCTCAGCAACCCATCCATTCCCTACTAAGCACCAGTAAGTTATGTTGTATATCATGTATCAAGATTTCCAAAATATGGACCACTACTAAGAGATCAGCCATGTAGCAGATGGAGATCGTTGATTTAGCTCCAACGAAACTGCAAGGTGAGCGGGGCTTCCAAACTTGGGGCTCCCAGGTAGTGTTTTTTTTGGCTAGATAATTAGCACGATTCATGGGTCCGATTTAGTGTGTAAAAACAACATAAAAACGAGATGCGGGGCATAGCACAACTGCTGGCCATGTTTTGCTAATAGCCATATTTAGTCTTTTATATAACCCAGATATTTTATGATATTTTAATGGAATAATATCCCCAGTTGCCATGGGCTCTTTTTTGAGTTACGCAAAACTGGCCATTGCTTGGATGCACATCCAAGCATGACTGAGCCCGGGTTTCTCTGAGATTTTAGGTGCCGACCGAAGATTACGATGAGGAAAATAGCTTGGTGACGGAGCAGCCGAAGCCCAGGCGACGCCGAGACAAATTGAGAACGAGTTCTTTGTTATCCATCGGTGTCTCCAAATTCAGATGAACTCTTCACAATGCAAAAAACACATGGAATCTGGTCCTGAAATTAAAAAATCCATTGGCCATGAGGCCAAATGAATCATTATTCGACTGACACGCATGTTTCGTGATGCTTCAGAGCCGCATGTTTGGACTCTGAACTTCATAATTAATTGACCGATCAGCATGATATGCGTGTTTCAGATCTAAAAGAGGGTTTCCAAGTTCCAAAGAAATCTGTGGTGCAATCTCGTGCTTTGCTTTGCAATCTCTGCTCTTTCCTGTTTTGCTGTGAAGTTGGAGGCAGACGAAAAAGTTGAGCAAAAAGCAGCGCCGCAATTTGGCTGCAACGAGCTTTGCCGCAACGATTTGGGACATGTCACTCAGCGGTAGCGAAGCCAGGGATCTCCGCCTCGGACCATCGGACAGCGGCGAACGAGGAGGACGAGGTGCCGGCCGTGGATATCCCGACACGTTTGATTTCCAGAGGGTAAACCATCCGATTCTTGGTTTATTTCCCATATCCTTCTGGGATCTGAACATTCTGAACCATTCATTTTTGGTTTTTCTTCCTCTTTCTTCCATCTTCCCTGGTTTTTGGCATCTCGAAATATGCTTGTGGATATCTTCTTGACAGCTACCCTTCTATTGCAAAATGAGTGTTCTATGGTATCGAGGACATCAACAGGCCAACAGTATTTGAAGTATGATTGGCAAGCATCAGGTGCAAATCACTGGCTGGGATACATTGACCATCATTGACCCAATGGACTTTATCCCAATGACTTTGCTTCTTTTTTTCAGCTTCTTAGGTGATGGAAAAAAGGTGAAGTCCTCGTTATGCAAATCGTCAAACGTCAAACATGGACTCATGGATGTGGGATGCCGCTGAGGTCAGTTGGAAGCTCGTGGCGTTGGGCATTTGCACCTCGACGCAGTGATGGGTTGACTTGGGCGGTCCATGGCGGTCCCGTGCAGCGATTGTGGTGTGCTGGATCTTACTATGGATACCCGGCCTGGTAAACATACAAAAAACCATGGAAAATCACCATTTTTAATGGGTAAATCCACTATAGATTGCCATTTTCAATAGCAAACTGTTTGTTTACCAGAGGGTACTTATGGTATTCTGCCACTCTAAGGGCAAGCAAGACTTACTGTTTGAAGATCACAGGGATGTTCAAAAAAGCAGATGACTTGAAGCGCGTAGCATTTCCTCATATTTCCTTGCAAGTTCGAGATTAAGACGTTGATACGTTCTGTTCTCATGGAGAGTGGTCAGCGTTGAGGACTAGCTCGGACTAGGATTCTACTGACGATGGGCCCAGCGAAGTGGCGATTGGTTTCAGCAACTGGAACACTCGTTTGACCTTGTTGAGGAGATTGTAAAAAAAAGCCCGTGCCTTCTACCAAGGTGTTGAAGATTCTTTCAAATAGAAATGCAGCAGATTGCCTATCTATTTCATCCAAGATGAACAACAAGCATGAGAATATCATTGCAGTATCCTTTCTGGCACATCTGGATCTGGTGTCACTATGTATACCTTGAACAATCATGGTATCTTTCAAGAAATCAGCTGACCCAATAGGAGTGCTGCTTGCAACACTCCTATAGTGAGTGGTCACCTTCCCATTTGTATGGAGGTTACAATCCTTATTGGCAAAACGTGATTATTTCTTCTGGTCAGATGATCTTGTTTATTCGGCAAGTTGGCGATGCTTTTCTTACATCCCAACTTTTTTTTTCCGAACCAGCAGCTTTCCAAACATTTGTCCTTAGTTTTCCAAACACCCCAGGTTTCAGTCAAAAAATCTCGCCAGATGTGGATCAAAATTCCATGGAATCGCCAGCATTTTCCCATGGGATTTTCCCATAAATTCCACCAAGCAGGTTGTTGCTTGGGCGTGGTGGCCACTGGAGCATCCCTGGCGGTGCTGTCACGCCTCGGCGATGATCAGGTTCCGTGGGGCCCCCATTGCGTTTCCGGGGAGATTTATCCATGGGGTTTCCCTGGCATCCGTCATCAGTCATCATGGCCAAAAATACCATCTTAAACTTAAACTTTATGTTGTATAAGAAATTTATAGCTTTTGAAGAATCCGATGATCACCATGGTTTATCACTTTTTCTATAAGAAATTAATTACGCTATGATGGCGATGTGAAAAAAACAATGATGACTGATGAAAATAAATTTTAACATGGTATTTTTACCTTTAATATATTTCCATCATATTTCCATGTCCATCATATTTTCATCATTTCCATCATAGAATTCATCATTTTCCTTATTTCCATCATATTTCCATCATATTTTCATCATTTCCATCATAGAATTCATCATTTCCATCATATTTCCATCATATTTCCATCATATTTTCATCCTTTCCATCATCGAATTCATCATTTTCCATATTTCCATCATATTTCCATCATATTTCCATCCTATTTTCCTCATTTCCATCATAGAATTCATCATTTTCCATATTTCCATCATGTTTCCATCATTTCCATCATAGAATTCATCATTTTCTATATTTCCATCATATTTCCATCATATTTCCATCATGTTTCCATCATATTTCCATCATAGATATCATCATATTTCCATCATATTTCCATCATATTTCCATCATAGATATCATCATATTTCCATCATATTTCCATCATAGAATTCATCATTTTCCATATTTCCATCATATTTCCATCATAGATATCATCATATTTCCATCATATTTCCATCATATTTCCATCATATTTTCATCATTTCCATCATAGAATTCATCATTTCCATCATATTTCCATCATATTTCCATCATATTTCCATCATATTTTTATCCTTTCCATCATCGAATTCATCATTTTCCATATTTCCATCATATTTCCATCATAGATATCATCATAGATATCATCATAGATATCATATGATATCATCATATTTCCATCATGTTTCCATCATATTTCCATCATATTTCCATCATATTTCCATCATATTTTCATCCTTTCCATCATCGAATTCATCATTTTTCCATCATAGATATCATCATATTTCCATCATATTTCCATCATATTTCCATCATAGATATCATCATAGATATCATCATAGATATCATATGATATCATCATATTTCCATCATGTTTCCATCATATTTCCATCATCATATTTCCATCATCATATTTCCATCAT
>Ga0126342_10021048_pt1 | contig 10906 bp, 8 predicted proteins | sample Cyp1metagenome_FD_92528 | JGI IMG/M metagenome (GOLD analysis project Ga0126342, IMG submission 92528) | Coral microbial communities from Lord Howe Island, Old Settlement Bay, Australia - Cyphastrea 1 metagenome | ecosystem: Host-associated > Invertebrates > Cnidaria > Coral ... | reverse complement strand
GTGATTTTGAGATCGGAAAAAATAGTTTTTATTATTAAGGGTTTTAATTTAGTATTAGGGGGAAGCTTCGAAATCCAATTTTTGGCAATATCTTATTTACGTTATACAAGGAAATTTAATTGATTTTGAGATCGGAAAAAATAGTTTTTATTATTAAGGGTTTTAATTTAGTATTGGGGGGAAGCTTCGAAATCCAATTTCTGGCAATATTTTAATCGCGTTATATAAAGAAATTTAATTGATTTTGAATTCGGAAAAAACAGTTTTTGTTATTAAGGGTTTTAATTTACTATTAGGGGGGGAAGCTTCGAAATCCAATTTTTGGCAATATTTTAATCTCGTTAAATAAGGAAATTTAATTGATTTTGAGATCGGAAAAAATAGTTTTTATTGGTTTTAATTTAGTATTAGGAGGAAGCTTCGAAATCAATTTTTTGGCAATATTTTAATCGCGTTATATAAAGAAATTTAATTGATTTTGAAATCGGAAAAAACAGTTTTTGTTATTAAGGGTTTTAATTTAGTATTAGGGGGAAGCTTCGAAATCCAATTTTTGGCAATATTTTAATTGCGTTATATAAAGAAATTTAATTGATTTTGAGATCGGAAAAAATCGTTTTTATTATTAAGGGTTTTAATTGCGTATTAGGGTTCCCTAATACTAAATATTACCCGAATACTAAAAACTACCTGCCGTGTTTTTTGTTAGGGGGGGGGGCGTTTAGTATTAGGGAGAAGGGATTAATATGCTTCTATCCCTATTTTTCTAACCAAAATCTCCAGTTGTCCTTGTTGTTTTCCAGTAATATCTTTTTGGTGCTCCAGCTGCGCCTGGAGGACATAGTCTTGTAGATGCCTGCCCGGTACTCACCCGGATTGTATGCCGGCAGCTCCACCACTAAGGGCAACGCGTCCGCGAAGGTGCTATCGGGGCTCCAGTAGTACCTGGCGGTGGCTATGGGCGGTGTGGGGGGGCCTACTGGAAATTCATTTTTTTAAAACATTAGAGAAGTGTGGTATGAACTGGTTATAACTCAAGATGTCACTGGATTATGAGTTAGAACTGATAACTTATAAGTGGCTTATGACTTATGAATTATAACTTACAAGTCTAAAGTTTAAGCCATTCTTGGGCCCAAATCCCAGAAACAACAGCAAACAATCAGTTGCTGACCTTCAATCCAGTCCCTCCCAGGATTATCCAAGCTAGGGGTTAGCGACACCTGTATGGAAGTACGTACAGGGAAGCGTATATATACATATATATATATATATATGTGTGAAAGCACCAGAAGTTGAGGGATCTGGATAACACATGATTCACCAACCTGAAAAGTTCAAGTTTTTTCAAAATAGTTACCCTTAATCCAATTCCCATCATACCAGTGACGTCGCAGTGTCGTTATATTTCACCCGGTGGCGTGGCTTGTTACCACCGAAGTTCTTTGAAGAGTGTCAATGGGGTCGCTGATTTTAGTCTGATAGGTACCAATCATGGTATAACGAAAGTAGATCATGAAAATTATCCTAGGTAGGAGTCAGAAAGTAAGCCTAATGTGGTTTTTCCCTCCAAGCATCTTAATCTCTAATGTAGAGCACCACCAGAAACCATGGTGGATCTAGAGGTTTCAAAATATTGGGACACATTTTGGGTGTGCTGAATATGAACCGGGGACGGAAACTGCTGCTTCTTAGGCAATACCTAAACAAGGTGGACCAATGCAAAATAAACACCAATTTATGGGATAATTCTGAATGCCCACCCGTTTCCCACATTACTTCCCATGAGTTGTCTCCAATCTGTTGAATATCGAAACTATGAAACTCTAAGTCGCCTCACTTTTCAACAAATCGGCAGAAGGATCTGATTGATCCACACATCCGTATGAGCATTTACGGATCACGGTTGTAACTTATGAATGAAAGGTGCTTCTTTAAAAGCGTGGAAAATAATATTAAATATTGCTTCCTTCAAGACATGTTGTGTTTTTTCCTGAGTATGTGCTCATCCTTTTCGAAAGAAAAGGTGTGCACTTACTTTGTTTTTTGCAAACGGTTACCAACAAATACTACGTTTTTGCGACTAACAAAGGGAAACACAGTAGATCTTTGGGAGGAGGGGGTAGGGTATATAATATGTATATGTATCTATACATATATATATATGTATATATATATATATATGTATATATATATATATATCCGTATATATATATATATATCCGTATATATATATATATATGTATGTATGTGTGAGTGTGTGTTTGTATGTGTAGTGACATGGTGATGTCCCCAATTGTGGTGGTTAAGCCCAATTTCACATGTATCCGCTAACAAACTTCGGAAAACATACTTGTATGTTTGTTTGTATGTATATATATATATATACACATTATATATATAATTATATATATATGGATATGTGTGAGAGAGAGAGAGAGGGAGACTGTTTCAAACCGCCAAATTCCACCAACTAGCTATGCCACGCAGTCGATTCGATCTGCATGTTCAGCGAGATGTATCCTCAGGAATGAACAATCCCATGTAATCCTCATTGTTTCTTTGGTCGCAAGGGTCACGAAAATGGTCCCCGAAGAGTGGCAACACATTTCAAACCCTTGGAGGAAGCCACTCAACCATACTCAACCACGTAACCACGAGATGTTGCAATAATTCATGATGTTTCATGAGTACTTTGAGTTTCTACGTTCTAGGTACCCGTACAGATTGAACATATGCTTAAACCTTGACTTGAAGCTGCCACTCGCCATGACGGAAAACATCTGCAAACCCTTCATCATCTTCACTAAATCCTGGCTGCAAAGCATAAAACCCAAAACATCCCAAGACATCAAACAACCTTAAAGAATCAAGCAGTGATGAATCAAGCGGTACTTGGTGGCTTGTTGATGCCTGTTGCTTCCCTGCTTGATCCAAGCAGTTTAACTTCTAATGGTACGACCGAAGGACCTGCACCAACAGCTATGGAAAATGATGGCCCATAGCTCGATCATTTACCTATTTAAAATGCAGCTTTTCCATAACCCATATGCTCCATGGTGCTGGAATATTTACCAACATTTGCCCGAACAAAATCACCAAGTTTTGTAGGTAAATATACCAGCACCATGGAGCATATGGGTTATGTGTTGTATATATATATATATATATGCATGTAGATATAGATATAGAAAAATTGCCAGAGGCTCAAGGTCGGATATTTCAAAGACGAGTCTTGATGCCACTTTGACCAGGGAATTGCATGATTCCTGCACGGAATGCGGGTTTATAGCATTTTATAGCTGGAAAAATTACCGGGGAAGTTTCCAAGCCATGTTTGATCATGTTACATGTTTCATTATAGGCTTTTCCACCAACAATCGAAGTGTATGGCCAAATACCCGATAGTTTTCACCACTGATGAGCCTCGAATTCGCAACATCAACTCCATGCTATACAAACAAGTAAAAATAACGAGTTTGCCAGAAACACTGTCGGGATTTTCCCTTCCCAGACCGACTTCGGTAGCACAAGACATTCGGGATTTGCAGCAAATCCATAGCCAGCCACGCAGGAGGCCCCACAGCAGACCCCGGCAGTTTCAAAACATCGCCCAGCATCGAGAATAATCTTTCGCGTTCGTAAAGGCCAAAGGCATGCTATAAGCAGCAGCTTGTTGGATCCTTGCTACGCCAGCCATTTTTTTGGAAGGAATGACCATCCCAAATTGTGGACCGTGGAGCCACAATATTCCCAATATCCCTCAACTGTAGACTATGGTCATCTATATGGTATATATATATATATATCTCTCTATATTTACAAATATCCACTGTGTTTTCCGCATGTGAACATGAAATCTAAGAGAATTATACCAGAATGAGTTTCCTTTCCCATTTTCCGCGAAAGGAATTTCACCATTCTCCACCACTTTCATCCCAAAAACGCATCAATATCAATGAAACATATGAAACATTGCTCTAAGATTCTCCCGGTTTAACATTTCACCCAGCCCCGCCAGGCCCAGCGTCATAATGTACACACCCCAGCCCGCGTAGGCCATCACTGCGGCACATCGGCTGTGGTCCGCCCGGCAGCTAGGAGCAATCCACCACCTGTCTCGAAGGCCTGGCTGCGCGCGACGTTTTTTGCTGATCGCTGCTGCGGTGAGGAAGGATTCTAGCAATTCACCAGCTTATACCAGCTTGAAATCTTTGGCCGTTTGAGGATGATACCATATGATTCCCCTTACGAGATCCTACGATCATTGAAGCAGTCATCCGGATTCCTCTGGAAAACATGACACTTTGCCATGGGAAATGCAATGTTTAACAGGCAAATCATCTAGACATGAGTATTTTTCCACGGCAGCGCTTGATTATCAAAGGGTATATCATGGTATAATATGGTATGAATATAAAAGCATCCATAATTATGCAAGGGATATGAATAGTGGGATGATATAATTGTAATGGGGATTAATATCTCATAGTATGTGATATATATATATAAATTATATTTAAAATAATGCAATCACCGTCAATATAAAAAAAATGGACGATCCGTCCAAAAAAGGTTGGCAAATACATGGAAATAGCTTCAACTAAAGCCAAGCTTTTCGTCGGGACTATTCGGACCCTAGTTGCTTAAACTGAGGATCTCCCCCGATCTACGTCCTCCTCTAGTAAATCATAGAGTATCACTCTAGTGTGTAAACAAACCCAATGAAGCCACCAGTTGGTGTCTTCTGGTGTAATCCAGAGTTTACAGTGGTCAAGTGGTCATCTACCAGGGGTCCAGTTTCGACTGAGCAGTAGCTCTTACGTTTTTCTGGAAGGTGTTGGTTGCCGCCAAAGCCTCCAAAGTTCCCATCAACCCTGGCCAGAAGCTGGCATCAGAAACCTTCCATGACATTTGGAGGTGCAGTTCCATTTTTTTGGAGATGTAACCATAGTGGACCATAGTATTGCAACAGTCCAGATTAGATGGTCTTCTATATATATATATATAATAAAACTAATAGTGATAATATTAATAAAAATAAAAATAATTTTAATAATAATATTAATAATAGTAATGTTAATAATAATAATATATTAATAGTAATAATAATAATCTTAATAATAATAATAATATTAAAAAATAATATTTATAATAATAATCGTAATATTAAAAATAAAATAACCATAATATTAATAATAATAACAAAAATCATAATAGTAATAATAAAAAAACACAATAATAATAACAATAATAATATTAATAATAATAATAACAAAAATCATAATAGTATATTACCCATATGCTCCATGTGTGGTATATTTACCTACAAAACTGGGTGAATTTTGGGCAAATGTTGGTAAATATTCCAGCACCATGGAGCATATGGGTTATATTCCAACTGCTGGAGGTTCTCGGAATTCTTATACCATTCGAAAATCACATCCACTGCACCTCGGCAATACTGGTGGTGGTTCTTTGATGTTCTTTGTTGGTTGCATCATGTTGCATCCCCATGACGGATGCTTACCCGCTTAATGACTAACATAGCTATTGAAAATGGCCATTTATAGTGGATTTACCCATTAAAAATTGTGATTTTCCATAGTTATGTTAATTTACCAGATGATTAATGAATATTAATGATTGATTTTGTCTTCACGGCGACCAACCGTTGGTTTATATTTATGTTGGTGACCCACCAGCCGATCAAAAAACCGAGCCGCAGTTCAACACCATCGCGCCGTTGACGCTCTGAACGCCATCTGCATCACCTGTTGCATCAAAATAGAGTTGCGCCGTACCTGGGTACACATCAAACATCAAAAGTATGTATAAGTTGCAAACAGAATAGGAAACGCCATGACATGAGTTGCTGAAAGGTAGCCATCAGACTGTCATGAATAAATTGAGTCCCTGAGCCCAAAGGCATCACCAGGCCAAGCAAACCCAAGGTACTTGGGTAGTTGGCGTCAACAGCATCCGCACACCTCAAAAAACACAATGGAAGCCGGTTCTGGTTTAAGATTTGCAGGAATCACAAACAACTAAAATTAACTAAAGGCACCTGCATCCAGCCTTCAATCAAAGGTGTATATATGCAAGTGTTATGTGACAATATATACGCATAGGTGTATGTACATGTGTACCTAAATGAAATTATAGATAGAATCTTACACGTGCATATAAACATATAGACACGTCACATGTGGTTACATTTTGGCCTGGTTCCAAGCTGCACAAACACACATGATCGTTCTGGATGCCACCGTTTTCCAGGAAGCACTGGCTTCAAACCAAGTACGCCACCCAGCACCAAGAATAGCCAATCACTCCATCATTGGTCCATTTCCAGTTTTGATTGATTTTGTGAGTTGTAGGATGTCGTGCAAATATTAGTATGCCCTTCCGACCCTTCCGAAGCTAACAAATGCGAATCGTGACGTGCAAACTGGATTTACGTGACAACTATATCCCATTAATAGTTAGTCTTGATGCGAACAAAAAATGATTATGTATGGGATCCGTAGGGCTCTATCATCACGTTTGCTGGATCACCACCCTTCTTTCCGTTTACTATCCCAATGTTTCAGGACGATCTGCCATGTTATGCAAAACGTCTTCCAGATCTAATAGGGAAACCACAAGTTTCCCTCCGAACCATACATGGCAATGGATAATTAGAGCATTCAAAGGCACCAACTGACAAACTCCTGTCGCATGTACTCAAGTGAGGGGATCATTTTTTTTCAGCATTAGCACCATGAATGGTCAGCAGTCACCATAGTGAATACCCAAATTGCTGGCAAATCCATGACACAATCGGTCGAAAAAGTAGGATATTTCTGGGTCATCCTATCAGAATCGCTGGACATTCTTCCCTCAACCTGTGCTAGTCCACCAACAAATATCCGCTGGTTCTGGATATTTTTCTGGACATTCTTGGCAAAAAAATCTGATGTTCCACTACCCGTCCAAGGTTGGGGATAACATGTACATTGTACATTGACCTCTCTCCATCGAATTTCTGCTTGTCCCCCAAATCCAGCCCAAAAAACGTCGCTAGGTCCGTATCATTGAGGGCGTCCATCTGTGATGTGCAGAGGTCGGGCCGAAACCACGAGAGGTTATAGTTGCCGTAGTACTGCAAATGCAGACCGAAATCCTGGGAACATATATTCACTGGCCTATGTAAGGGAATATCACCACAAAATATGGCCTTATATGGTATAGTACCTCCATTTCAGGATCCTGAAATTCTCATTGATATTTGGCAAAGGACGGAACAAAAATAAGTGGAGAACAGAATGCGCATATACATACTCACAGATGTAAAATTGTGAATTTGATGATGAAAGACCAAAATTTATATACCTAGCAAGTCTAAGGGACAATTTTTTGAAGTCCTACGAGATCCCGTGGAATGCCCAAAAAGAACATGTTCAGCGTAGCTGGGACTATGTGTTTTTTGGGTCCTTTGGGCCTAAAAGGAGCGTTGCACAATACCATCTATAGATGTACTTTTTGGGCCCTTTGGGTTACAAAGGAACATGTCATAATACCATAATATAGATGTACTTTCTGAGTCCTTCGGGCTCAAAAGGAACATTGTACATACATATCTCAGGCTGAGGCAGGGGTGTGGCAACCCCGCTTCAGCGAAGGGCATGTGGGTGTTTTTTTTTCTGATTTGAAAATCAGCCTCAAGGAGTCTGCAGCCTGAAAGCTGTGTGCCTTAGGTACACATGGCTAGGAACAAAAAAATGTGGCATGGTTTGCTTATGGTTTTTTTCATCAAGATAGACACATCATCCCCCAAAGCGTGAGCAAAACGTGAGCAAAGCCTAACTAAGAGGCTACAAGCTCTCTACATTCAAGCTTGGAAAGTTGAGCTACCAAAGTCAGACCAAGCTTCCTCACTCCACCCCCTCCATGCGTCCCAGCCCGGCTACTGTAAGCAGCGCGGATTTTTGGAGGAAGGCCGGAGGTGATCCTGTAGAAACTTGGGGAAAGCTTGATCTACTTAGCATCAAGTGGTGATACCATTACACCTGAGCAATTGCTCAAAAATGAAAAGCCTAGGAAAAAATTATTGGCATGCCTCAGTTGAAACACTCCAATAATACAAATCCAGCCACAATAGGGCCAGTCTGGCCATGGGTCACCCAAACTCCGGTGATCTGGCAGAACAAGCATTGCGTAGATACCTTCGGTCTTTGTTGTATCACATCACGAAAGCATCGTTCGATGGACTACAAAATGTCATCCCTGTCCGTGGCTACAACTTTGCAGTCTGGAGACGAATGAATTCAGCCAGCTCCCTAAGGGAGTCCTGACAGAGCAAGGATCTGTAGTGGACTGGTCATCCTGTTTATCCTGCTGTTCATATTGCTTTTTATTCGGGGACCTTTCTTTTCTCATAACTCACACGTACCTCCTTGAAGGCTCATCAGCAGGGTTCAGGCGACCCATGCCCATAGGGGGTAAAGATTGAGAGCTACGCGCAGTGCGCAGATTTGCGAAGAATTCTATTTATCCTGCTGCTAGATGTTCCTTTGCACAAAACAGCCAAGCATATCTGGCTGTCAGCAAGGTGCAAAAAGCGGCAGGAGCAGAACCGCTTCGTTTGGGCCCGCCACTCAAGGCCCCGCAGTATTGCACAGTTCAAATAGATTGATGTGCTCTCTCCTTTCTCCAGCTCTAAGCCTGAGCCACTTGCCATACCCATTGTTTCGGGTTGATCGTTTTGCGGGCAACCGCATCAAGGCGCCATATGAGCCCCAAATCCAACCTCACATCAGAGCCACGAAACTCAGTACGGCGGAGGAATTGGCGCACCAACCTGATGCTCAGCAAGTTCGCAGCTTTCCCGCTGACACCAACATGACTTGCCAGCCGGAGCCATTCTGCCTTCTTCTGATCTCCTTCATTGGCTCCCAAGATTTCCTCTCCTTCCAGCTGTGCCAGTGTCTCTGTCTTCTGCGAACCCAATTCGTAAATGTTGTCACCACAATAGCTTCCATTTCAGGGCCCCCCAGATCTTTTTGCCACTCCTGCGCGATGAACGCGCACCGAGCGGATCTGTACGAACCCCTTTGCTCCAAGGCCACAAAAGTCAAGGAGTGCATGCTACCGTCACAGTATGAAAACTGTTTCCCAGTGCTCCCATCCGTTTAACCTGTTGTTCTTCGGCTTCTGCGGGGTTTTCAAATTCTTTCTTGAAGAGGGCTTTCGTATCCCCGTCTGGTGTGGCCCTCAGGGTCAGACCCCAGTTTTATCATGCTAAGATTCCTGGACTGACATCAAAGATCATCAAAAAACAACAAAAACATACATCCAGTACCCCCCCCGAGTGAAGGCTAAAATTCAGGCTCCAGCCCAAAAATTTATCAATTTAAACGACCAACATAGCCAAATCCCAGATGATAAAACTCAAGGTTGCAAGGTCTATGGAGCCACTGAATTTGCAGTTCCACGAGCTGCAACAATAAAACAACATAAACAATATACTATATACAAAAATATACATACACACACACTCACACACATATATATATATATTGATATTTTTTTTGTTTTGTGGCATGAATCTGCTGAGCTGAGCATGCCAGGGCTGCTCTTGGACTGCAGCGGTTCAAATGGTTTTTGCATTTCGTTTGCCATTGGTTGAACGCTGTAAACACATGATTGTTGAATTCTAGTTTCTTGTTCAAGAACTGATAGCTATTCTCTTGTTCCCTTCAAACCGTAAAGCCGAAGAAATTCAGCCAGCCCACTTTCCTGAAATCACACCTCAATTTCCAGAAATTTATCCCGGAACCGTGGCGCCGGATTCGGCAACGAGTTTTTTGCATACACCGTTAAAATTTCAAAAGGAACTGAAAATGTATTGCCACATGTTGCCATATATTGCCACATCCTAAACTGCCTGAAATTAGACATGCTAATTCATTTTTATATGTTCTTTGAAAAATGTGCGAACAAAATGTGCTAGTTTTTCATTTGGTTCAAGCCTACCTTCTGACTGTAGCTTCAGCCAAATGACAAGCTCACGGAGCAGCTCACGCGCAGACACACCAACATGGCATGGACACGCTAAGCCGAAGAAATTCAGCCAGCCCACCTTCCTTAGATTCACCTTTAGTTTCTGTTTGGGTTTCGATATGGCAATATACCGGCCCTTTTTTAATTTCAAACCACGTATGCAAATCTAGTGTCGAACAAAATGCTACGTTCAGAAGGTAAGCTTAAACCAAAGGACAGTTGAAATCAGTTGAACCAAAAGAAAAACTATATAGCACATTTTTTCGCCTGTTCTTTCAACGAAAAAAATGAATCAGCATGCCGAACTTCAGGTAGTTTAGGATGTGGCAATACATGACAACATGTGGCAATACATTTTCAGTTCCTTTTGAAATTTTAACGGTGTATGCAAAAAACTCGTTGCCGAATCCGGCGCCACGGTTCCGGGATAAATTTCTGGAAACTGAGGTGTATTTTGAGGAAAGTGTCCATGCCATGGTGGTGTCGGTGCGGGAGCGGGTCATTAAAATTTGAGGTTTTCTGGTCAAAATCTAGGCTGGTGAGAAAAGTCCCGAATTGCATCACCGAGGACCCTTCGCACCAGAGAATCCAAACTCAACATACCATTTACTCAAACCTGAGAAGAATCGCAAATCATCTGCCTCATACTTATGAAAAATATATATGATGGGTGGAAACTGTGGAACCCGTCGTGCTGCATGCGTTGCACGCTGCGCAATATTTTTTTACTGGTAAGGACATTTCGTGTCAAATGGCTTTGATTTCGTTGCAATTGGTTGTTGGTAATGTGCCTGAGAAGGGCAATGCAAACCAGGATGGAATCAGAATCATCGAAATAATGGATTCAGAATCAAAGATCGAT
>Ga0126342_10021047_pt1 | contig 10907 bp, 7 predicted proteins | sample Cyp1metagenome_FD_92528 | JGI IMG/M metagenome (GOLD analysis project Ga0126342, IMG submission 92528) | Coral microbial communities from Lord Howe Island, Old Settlement Bay, Australia - Cyphastrea 1 metagenome | ecosystem: Host-associated > Invertebrates > Cnidaria > Coral ... | reverse complement strand
CTGCAGAACCACATTGGGCGTTCTCGACGCGGCCTCTTTGGCTTTTACGTGTCTTGCCTCTGGACAACGATTCCAGAGGGCCCTCTTTTGAGCCTAGCAATCGAAGCTACGCATGACAAAACAAATAGCACTCCTGCTTTGCATTTCGTGTTTGCATTTAGAGCGGTATAACACAACAAGATATCTTTACATATCTTCTCATTCCTTTAATATATATAAAAAATATATATTATATATATAATTTTCTTTGGGAAATATATTTAAAATAATTATTTGTTTTTCTTTTTTATTTAATTTTTTTTTTTCAAGTTCACCTAAAGATATTCCCACAACCGGTATCGTAAAAAAATAAAAAACACCTATTTTGTATTAAAAACCAATGGAATTAGGTAGCGTTCCTCAAAATATTAATAAATCTTCCCCTAATTTTCATGATTTTTCATGGTTAGTGTTTAAAAATATAGTTTTTAATATATCCCGAAATAATTAATTATTTAATTTGTTAATATATTTTTTTTAATTTACCTAAGGATACCCCCAAAATCAATGTCGTAAAATAATAAAAATTACCTATTTTATATTAAAAATCAATAAAATTAAGTAATATTCCATTAATAAATTTGTTCCTTAAAATTTATATTTTATATATATAATTTTACAAAGTATTAAATCAACTACATATATAAAGGTATATATAATTTTTTTAGGGTATAATAATTCTAAATATTTAAAAATTTTAAATTAAAATATTTTTCCAAAAATAATTAAGTTTTATGTTTTTGTTTTTTTAAAAAATATTTATTCGGAGATATTTCTCAAAATCGGTATTATAATTTTTTTTTGTTTTTTTAATAATAAAAATAAAAAAAAATAAGTAATATTTTTCAAAAATAAATATTTTTTTAAATTTTTTTTTTATTTTTTTTTACGATAAATATCAAAAAATATAGTTTTTAATTAAAAATAAAAAAAAATAGCAAAATTAATATCATATTTAAATTAAAAAAAACACAAAAATTAAATTAAATTCACAATATAAAAAACCATAATAATCCATAATAGGATCACAGGGTTTTTATTAGAGTTAAAGTTTTCGAAATTATTTTTTTTTAAAAATTATAAAAATAAACCATATTTTATTTACCGATTTTTATAAAATTAAAAATGTGTATTAAATTCCAATATATTTTATAAATGAGTAATTCCTTATATATATTTATTTATTATATGAAAATTATATATTATTATAAAGATCAAATTTAAATTATTGTTTTTTAATATATTTGTTAAATAAAATAATATATTTTATTTTTTATATATTGGGATAATTGCGTTTTTGACGATCAAATTTCTACGTACTAATATTGCATGCCTTGGACTCACTACAGCCACAAACAAGCCAACTCAACAAGCCCAAAAATGGATGCTTAAAATATGGAAAACGAAAACAAACACTATCCATAGATGCCTTGCCAAAGAAATTGAACAGCAAATATCATGAATATATATATATATATACATACGTATAAATATCACATAACAAAAGATCAGCTACTGTGAGATATCCATCCAGTTGCTTCACCGCCCGCACCGCCCATGACCTTCCGGGGCTATGGGCCCCTCCAAGGTACCGTGCTCAACAGGGCGGAAGGGCACCATATGGCATGGGGGGATTGGGTGACCACTCGCCACCTTCACCTGCGAAAGGCGTGGAGGCACTGACTTTCATTGACTTTTCCATGGCCATGGTGGTAGGGAGCTGAACCAATTGGAAGGAATCACATGGCAGCTTCAGAGTAAGCCCGTTTCAACCTGTGAAGAATTCGATATTACACTGTAACATATTTTTTGGCAACTATCTCATGGACTAATGGGAAGAGTTTAGGATGCCCCATAAACCGGCGCTCTTTCCGGCTCATCTTATCACCTCTTTCCTGGATGCCAAGGCTTTTTTGGCCATGCTTGGTGTTCTTCAGATTTAAGACCCCGTTGGAGATATCATTGACCGTCAAGAATGGGGGTCCTGGGGGATGCTACTCATGACATTCAACATTGAAATGGGATGAATTGATTGTAATCCATGTGTCAATATCAAAAACCAGCACTGGATGTTTCAGAAAAGTAGACAACTTATATAACCATCAGAAAAGCGTGATAGTGTTATATAATAGTTACATAAGTTATATATACATCATTCTTGGGGCATGGCCGTCAGCCATGCTGGGTTGTTGAAACGCGCAGGTTTGAATATAGTGCCTCCAGGCCAAACTTCACTCACACATTCAGGGTCCGTGTGCTTCTTCAGGGTTTGGGTTGTCTTTGCCGAAGCAGTTGCTATGTTTCTCGAAAAAGATCGGGATTCGGACCCTGCAATCCTTGTCCCCTACTATTCATGGGCTTGCAGCTGCGAGATACCCCACACCGCGCCTGGGTTGCTGATGGAGCCATAAACTGACCAAGATCCCATGTGAACATAAGCCCAGATGGTCTTGACAGCCCCAGCACTGCCGATCATGATGGCACTGTGCTTCCCATAGCTACCCATGCTGCAAACGCGCAGCATGATGTCTTCCTTAGTCGCTGGCATTTCGAGTTGGATATGCCCCAGCAAATTTCAGACAGACTCAAACCCACTTTCCCATCTTCCCCAGTTTTCGGGTGTGCTCGATCTGTCGCCAGAGGCTCCGGAGCAGATTCTCTCGGAGTCGAATGGTTCCGATCCTAAAAATCTAAAAATAAATGATGAATGATAATAACAGAAGGGGATGTCGCAACCAATCTCCGGAAACCAACACTTTTCCCTGAACAGAGACGTTTTTGCTGTCAGAAAAATGTGTCTTCTTCGGAATCGTCTCAATGCAGTATAGTACTTGGAGGTGCATCGCAGTTAATGTGGCTGATGACCACAGTTGTACAACTAATCGGGTAGGCGTTTCTTAAAATGGGACCAACAAAAAAAACGGAGTTTCCACATGCTAAAATGCCAAAGGTCATTCTAAGACGCAGTCGGTTTTGTTATCAACCCCTAAGAACAGGGCTACAGCCATCTGGAGAACTTACAACAATACATCAACCTGAGAATACATCAACCTGAGTTCAGTTCGGCCATTTAAAAATACGCAATTTTTCCAAGATCCAGCTCCCACGATCTACGTCTTTCTACAAGGTGGTGCCCCCCAGTTATAAGATGGTTTATAAACCCCATTAACTATAGTTATAGGTACCATAAACCATAGTTATTGGAGTTATAAACCAAGTTAGCTATCTAGGGGGCCCCACATTGTAGGCCAGGGCACTGGTTTCCACGGCGCCGAGGTGTCTTTGAGCTCAACCGAGTAGGTGCCGAAGGGGGAGAACGCCGTGCCCGTGGTCGCGCGGATGGCCTGATGAAATGGTGATTTGATGAGTGGCTCAACAGATATGCCAGACACTGCGTGGGAAAAATACGAGATTAATATACAATCTATAGTATAACATAGTATAACTAGCTTAATCCCATCCCCCATTTTTTTTTGAACACCCCTAGAAACCATGGTGGATGTAGGGAATTTCCACTGGATTCTACAATGGGGGTGTTTTTCATGTCAACCCTGGATTAATAAACGCCGTTTACGGCTGTTGAATTGGAAAGATATCAAATCATGACTGGTTGGTGGTGCAATAACCATCTTGAAAAATATGAGTTCGTCAATGGAAAGGATTATCCCATATATGAAATGGAAAATAACATTCATGTTTGAAACCACCAACCAATATACAATCAAGTACAATCTCCAAATTCTACTTACCATCCAGTAAACTGACATAACTATGTAGAATCACCATGTTCAATATGTAAATCATCTCTCAATGAACTATTTTCCATAGCCATGTTAGTTTACCACAGGGTATGTTAAAAATATGCTGACAAGAGGCCAAGACATAGCTGGGCCACTTGTGGGAAGCGATGATGAAGAGGGCCTTTCCATTGAAGAGGCCTCCATGGTGAACCATGGCAAGTTAAGTCGGTGCTGGGGGATCTCCCGTAAAAAAAAAAAAACATTTACAGAGGATTTCCATGGATTTCCCAGCTAGCCATGTTTCATTACCGGGAGGCTACAACTCCCCAAGAGAATCAAGGCACAGCCAAGCATCATGTCATACTGTGCTATCAAAGTTCTCCAGAGGGCTGGACACGGAAACCAACTTGGAATTCGAGCAGATGAAAACCCGATGTCATCAGCTTTCTGCCCAGTCCGTGTCAAACAGCCCCATTCTATGGTCCCGATGTGGATCCTGTACATCCCCCCAAGTGATGTGGCCAAGTGATGTGTGTCAGCCATATTTCAATGGATTGGATTTCACGGGAAAATTTACACCGGAAAGCCCCATATGAATAATGGGAAAATAACTCTGGTTTCCGGTGAAAATTTTCCCAACAAAACCAATCCATTGAATATTGGGTGTGTCTGAAATTGGGGTTTTGCCTATGTATAACTGGTTTTTTCGGTATAACCTCACCCCCATTTGGGCAATTTGCTTCATCGGGAACATGATGACATCTAATCCATTGGAACTCAAACGAGGGATACCACGGGATACACCATTGGTAATGTCAACCCCGGATTTTGCTAAACCCTGGTTTATGACAATTAGGGGGGTAGCCTTCCAATAGTCATAATATGATACTTAATATGATACTTTTTTATGGTAGCCTCCCAATTAAACAATCGTTAGGGGTTTATTAATCCAGGGTTGACATTAACTACTGCGGACAACTCGACAAGGTTGATTGTTCCGTCATGGGGTTCGAGCGGTCGATCGGGAGTCTGATTTTTTGGAATGTGACAGCTCCTCTGGAAGGAGTAGAAGACAAAGTCCACCAAGATTTAAGAATTATTTTTCCCGCAACTGGTCAACAAATATGTATACTGTCTATATATATATACTGTATATATATATATATACTGTGTATATATATATATACATCATAAATGGATGATGCTCCCTTTAGACTTGTAAGCCGGATACACTTAAGGGAATACATTCCGACTACTGTGGTAAGCCCAATCATTTACGATCCCCAATAGAGGTTTATCATCGACCCCGTGTTGGGGATGATCCCATCGTAACGCGAGCGCCTGGAACCCGATAGAGATCAAACAAATCGGAGCCCATGAAGCTGAAAGAAGGCATTGAGGAGGTACCCATCTGCCCCCACGTTGTGATGCCTTGGCATTTCATGGGAACATCCTGGTTCTAGGGATTTCCACTTGGATCATGATAATCCCTCACATGGTTAGTATACCCTACAAAAAGTCAACCAATAGGATCCAATAGGTATTTTGAACACTGCTCAGTTGTTTCATCATCTTTTCACTTCAGGCGATATACCCCATTTCTACTTTTGCTTTTCCAGATTCGAACAAACGTGCATCGTCATTTATTTGTTGTCCAAAATCTTAGAGGAAACACTTTGTTGGTCCAGAAATCAGATGAGCCCCGTTTTTCAACCCCCATACGCTAGTGGAAATCCTGCGAGGCAAAAACCTGGTTGACTCGAAACTTCAATCCTCCAGCTGATTCATCTTCGCCCTGCGTGGAGATAGAATGTTCAACAAAAAAACACTGGTTGGTGGTTTCATCCCCCCTGAAAAATATTAGTCAGATTGGATCATCATCCCAACTATTCGGGAAAATAAAAAATGTTCCAAACCACCAACCAGAACATGCTTACACTGTTCCGGAAGAATCTCCACTTCTTTGCGGTGTAAATCCCCTTTTCTCTCATCGCTACAGACCCAATGAGGTGCTAGTGCTGCAGCGACTAGATTACATGATGGGTGCTCACCGCAACATAATGGGACACAACATACTGGTGTAACCAACAATATGGGGCAAAAAAAAATGGTCCAAAATGGGTATAACCCAACTTTATGGCAAGCTGAATGGAACAAACAAATGACGATCAACCAACGGATGTGGGAATATTCCCCTGATGTTTCATTCCAAATACCCTCTGGTAAACTAACATTTCACTATGGAAAATCACCATGTTTAATAGGTAAACCATCTATTTCTATGGGCCATCTATAGCATAGCTATTGAAAATCACCATTTTTAATGGGAAAATCCACTATCAATGGCCATGTTCAATAGCTATTTTGACATCACCAGAGGGTACACCTCATCCAGGAAGCGCATCCCATGGCACGATCCAAGTTGCGTTTGAAGTACATTCGATAGCTGGGATATTGCACCTCAATTGACTTGGTGTTCTTGATACCCTCTGGTTATGTCAAACATAGCTATTGAAAATGGTGATTTATAGTGGATTTTCCCAGCTACAAAATGGTGGATCTTTCCATAGCTACGTTAAATTACCAGAGGGTAAGTCCTGAGATTTCCCATAAAAAGAAACTGCCAAGTGGGTCCATCTGCCGAAATCATCGTCCAAACCTACTTTTTGAGGGGTCGATGTTTCATTTCAGCACAAATTAGATATACATGTATACATGTATGTATACATAATGCATGTTGTTGTAAATCTCCAATTGAAGTTCTGAGTTCTGCTGTCAAAATCACCAAAATTGTGTGGGACATTCACGATTTAACCATTCAAATAGTGACTTTCAAGCCCCATGGGAAGCCAACTCCCCCGGGGCAAAAACATTGGGGATACACCCGGATAGAATCGAACACGGAACATGAATATGGAGGTTTCCTAAAATAGGGGTACCCGCAAATCATCCATTTTAGATTGGGATTTTCCATGAAATAAACCATCCAGCGATAAAGGGGTATCCCCGTGACTATGGAAAACCCCATATGACCAGTTCCCAGAGTAAAATCATCCTGCAACACTGAAGTTCTGCACGTTGGTGAGGACAAACGAGCTGGCAACGAGGAGGTTGGGCGAATTGTAGCACCTGTTGTTTTCCGGACAAACACGCATGGGCTGGTGGGTGTTGTGAATCAAACATTTTGCATTGCATTGATCACTTTATAAAAGACAAACCCATTGCAACATCGGAACGTCTTTTAGAATGCAGGAGGCTACCTTGACACTCCGATGCATGTCAATCATGTTCAAATACTAAATCTTACCCTCTACTAAACTAACATAGCTATTGAAAATGGCCATAAGACATAGTGGATTGACCCATCAAAAATGGTGGATCTTTCCAAAGTTATAATGGGTTTGCCTGAAGATGTCTGAAGATGTCTGATCATAGGGTACCCCCTAAATCCACTGGTATATCATCAGTTTTCCCCTTAACACTCCCATTTTATTGGGTTTACGGTATACCTCCTTTTCAGACACAGTCAAATACTCCAAATTGTTGGTTGATTTATATCTCCCATTCGCGTCATTGATGTTTCCATTATATCCTTAGACTATACAGTAGTTGGTTATTCTAATTGGTAATATATCCGTACATCTGTATATATATACATATATAATATACATATATATATATATGTATTATTATTAGTATGATTATTATTATCTTCGTTGATAGTATATCATCATTTTCAGACACAACTGCGGAAGACAGTCGATTTTCCGGGCCGCGCCTGCCATCAGCACCAGCACATCCGCCAGGGCACATCTCGGCATGGAAGTTGGGCCCCAAAAAGGGCGTCCACTCCGACCACCATGGGGATATGAGAATAGGATGGAAGATATATGATTAATAATTGGTTAATATGTGGTTAATATTGGTTAATATATGGTTAATAATTGCTTAATAATTGTTAAGATATATTTAATAGTGATTAATATGGCAGTGTGTTAAAACCTTGTACCCCTTCTGTTCACATCAAAATAGCTGGGATTTATGGATGTGAATATCCCCCTAAAAATGGTATTAATAGGTATTGATCCATACCCATTTAGTTGGATGTCACAATGTGATCTGATGGGAGATACCCTCTGGTTATGTCAAAATAGCTATGGAAAGATCCACCATTTTCTAGCTGGGAAAATCCACTATTTCGACTGGGTCATTTTCAATAGCTATGTTTGACATAACCAGAGGGTAACAGGATATAATGGGACAAACTCGGATCGAATGGGATATGATGCTATTGACATTTGTAAATTACATGTACCCGGCCTGGTTATGTCAAACATAGCTATTGAAAATGGCCATAGACATAGTGGATTTTCCCATTGAAAATGGTGATTTTCCATAGTTTTTTGTATGTTTACCAGAGGGTACATTTATACCACATATATCACACATGACATATACTACATGATTGCCAGCAATCTGATGTTTAGGCTTGTCCAGAAACTAGCCGTACCAGTACCCCCAGCAAAGCACGAAATTAAGGTGTGCCCCATGTGTTGGTATCCAATTTTTTGGGGCGAACCTGTGTACACAACCCCAGTTTGACAGGACATGGCCCCAGTCACCCGCACCTTGGGCCAGCTGTAGAGGCTACCATTCACTTGTGCGTATCGTCCTGGCCCTGTATCCAAACACTGCTTGCATCCCAAAAATTGACGATGAAAGGATGTCTATACACCTCTGAAAACTAACACTGAACCCAACACATGGCCCACATGCAGTATGAACATCATCAGACGGTCGATCTTCGTCTTCAGAAGGCCATCTCCAAGTGGTTTTATGGGTATCCTCTGGTATCCTCAAATCCTGGTCCATTGACGCATCTCCAAGTGACACATTTTCCGGCTTGGCATTGGGCCATCCGGAAGCTGGAACAGCTGGCAAAAGCGCAGGTGCCACCTGTAAAACCTCAAAGCGGAGACTGCTGCAGCTGCCCCAAAGATGTCGCTTATGTTGGGAAGCCGAAGCTGAAAACGTTTTGCTAAACGACAACTTAGCCCCTGCTAAGTCAAGAAGGCAACCAACAAATCCGTCCCAAGTAATTCTCCCAGGGAGCTGTAACAGCTAGACGCCAGGTTGAAGGGCTGAGCCATATGGGAAGAAGATGAAGTGCCTCCCCACCTGCACGCTTTTTCGCAGATAACCTCATGGCAAATCCCATGGATTTCCCCAAGAAAAGTTGGGAAACGAGCCAGAAGTTCTATGAAACTAACCAACAACAAGACCCAGATCGTTGGGGAATTTTGGGGGACCATGAGCAGCTCCGTGGAAAAATGCCGGTTTTGTTCCGTAGAAAATGATGTACCGAAGATTCTACAGGTCTTAGTAGATGTAGTTGGGATGAACCTCAGGGAAAGTAACAGTGCAACAGTTCTCCAGTTGCAGACTGATGAAAAAACTTGGCTGACGATTGGTCAACACTCTGCCCTACTATTCACCAGAAATCAGGACTGGGGATGGGTCAAAATTGAAGATTTGGGGGATCAGAGATTTTAGATTAGTTTAGTTTAGTATTAACCATCCAGTTATTGGGGTACCCAATTTTGACCCACTCCCATATATTCAGATGCAGTATGCACTTTTGGCAAATGTCCCATGATCTTTTCATGCTGCGCTCGCCTCTCTGAGCTGTTCATTCGCTGCTGATGAAGTTCCAAGAGCTTAACCAACTGCTCCTGCGTTTCAGGTCATGCGGCAATCAGCGAAAACATATATATATATACATACCCTCTGGTAAACTAACATAGCTATAGAAAATGGACATTTATAATTGATTTACCTATGAAACATGGTGATTTCCCATAGCTACGTTAGTTCACCAGAGGGTCTGCCAGAGGCTATATACATATATCAGCATATCATAAGGTTCCGATACTTCCTCTGTAAACAGCACCGGGTGGGGTTGACCACCGTTTGACCAGTCCGTAAACAGGCAAAAGGTGATGTTGTCTACTACTATATACCTTTCTGGTGGTCTCAACACCCCAATAAATGTGAGTCGGTTGGGGATCATTGCAAATATGCGAGATGTTGAGCATGTTTATGAAACCGCCAACCGGCTACCCGGCTACCCAGGACTTTGAACATGTTCTAACCTCTAATTTCACCCAGCTAGAAGCCCACTTCTAATAAAGTTTGTGAGGCCTGAATTCACAGCTATGGCCCTGCCTTGGATATGTTTCGATGCCGGTCAGGGTATGGGTTGGCTTGGAGATGGGGTACCCTGCCAAATTTGATGGAACATTTTGGGGGGTACCTACCGATTTTCAGACAAAACCAAAAAAAAACAGTTTGAAGAACTCCAGAACAGAAATCTGGTAGAGCCTGTGTGTGTCACCCTAAACTCACTGCATTCCAACAGGATCAGGCCCTCCCTGTCCTTGGAGTACCTTGCTTCCGGTCCCTGGCTAATCATTGGCAGAGAAACATCCTGAGCCATCGGGATTCATTTCGGTGGTTTCGAATACCATCTCTCTTCATTTAACAGAGCTATGGAAGATCCCACTTTTTTTGTGGTAGATCATCTCAAAATCGGCCAGAAGGCACTGATAGAATCTTGGAAACCAATGAAGAAATGGATCTATAAGATGATATAAGCCACATTGTGCCTAGTGAAGCGTCATCAATCCACGTGATGTCTTGTCCTCTTCTATGCTTCGGAATGCCTCAATCTACCGTGATGTCTTGGTTTTCCAATCCACGCGTTCACCTACAGTTCCCCATAGGCGGCGTTCGATTCTAGTCTTGACCCTAAGGCCTAATTGCCAAGTTGAGGGTCAAACTTTTGTACCCACAAATAGGATCTTTTACTAGCTATTAAATATATTATATTATATATATTGTATTATATATATTATATTATATATATTTTATTATATATATTATATCATATTATAAATATATATATATATGTCACATATAATTAATATATATATATATATATCATTATATATATATATATATATAAAATATATATATATATATATATCATTTTATATACATATATATATATATATATAAAATATATATATATATATACATACATATATATATATCATTTTATATACATAT
>Ga0126342_10021046_pt1 | contig 10907 bp, 7 predicted proteins | sample Cyp1metagenome_FD_92528 | JGI IMG/M metagenome (GOLD analysis project Ga0126342, IMG submission 92528) | Coral microbial communities from Lord Howe Island, Old Settlement Bay, Australia - Cyphastrea 1 metagenome | ecosystem: Host-associated > Invertebrates > Cnidaria > Coral ... | reverse complement strand
ATCAATAACTTTGTATATATATATATATATCAATATATATATATATCAATATATATATATATATCAATATATATATATATATATATCAAACTATATATATATATCAAGCTATACATATATATATCAAACTGTATATATATATATCAAGCTATATATATATATATATCAAACTATAAATAAATAATTATATATATATATGTATTTACATGTACATAATAAATACATGAATAAATAAATGAATAAATAAATGATAATAATCATAAATAAACATACATATATAAATAAATATATGAGATGTGTATACATACATTTCATACACACTATATACACATGCACACAGTCTGTATTAAAAGTAGAATGCGTGGAACACAAGAGCATTTCCAATCGCAAGAGAAGTTCAAGGTGACGAAGTACGAAGAGGCAGTTCGGTCCTCCTGGGTCTGGGAAGAGCTGTCCCGAGTGCGGAACTTCAAACCAGCTTCTTGGCATCACTGACAATGCCGGCACATAGACACTACAGTTTGAAATCCCGAAGACGAATAAGAAAAAGAAGACGAAGAAAAAGACAAAGAAGACGAAGAAGACGAAGAAGACGACGAAGAAGAAGAAGAAAAAGAAGAAGAAGAAGAAAAAGAAGAAGAAGAAGACCAAGAAGACAGAGAAGAACAAGAAGAAGAAGAAGAAGAAGACAAATAAGAAGACAAAGACGACGAAGAAGACGAAGAAGATAAAGAAAACGGCGAAGAAGAAGAAAAAGAAGAAGAAGAAACAGAATAAGAAGAACAAGAAGAAGACGACGAAGAAGAAGAAGAAGAGAAAGAATAAAAATAACAAAAATAAGAAGATTACCAAGAAGAAGAAGACGAACAAGAAGAAGATGACGAAGAAGAAGAAGATGACGAAGAAGAAGAAGACAAAAAAAGAAAAGAAAGAAAGAAAGAAAGAAAGAAAAGCAAGAAAGAAAGAAAGACAGAAAGCAAGGAAGAAAGCAAGGAAGAAAGAAAGAAAAAGAAGAAGAAGAAGAAGCAGAAGAAGAAGAAGAAGAAGCAGAAGACGAGGAAGAGGAAGAGGACGAAGAAGGAGAAGACGAAGAAGACGAGGAAGAGGAAGAAGGCGAAGAAGAAGGAGAAGAAGAAGAAGAAGGATAAGATAAAGAAGAAGACGAAGAAGAAGAAGAAAAAAGCAGAAGAAGAAGAAGAAGAAGAAGAAAAAGACGACAACGAAGAAAAAGAAGAAGAAGACCAAAAAGACGATGAAGAAGAAGAAGAAGAATAAGAAAAAGAAGAAGAAGACGAAAAAGAAGAAGAATACTGTAACAAGAAGAAGACGAAGAAGAAGAAGACGAAGAAGAAGAAGACGACGAAGAAGAAGAAGAAGAAGAGGAGGAAGAAGAAGAAGAAGGCGAAAAGACGACGACGAAGAAAAAGAAGAAAAAGACCAAAAAGACGATGAATAAGAAGAATAATAAGAAAAGAAGAAGAAGACGAAAAAGAAGAAGAAGACGAAAAAAAAGAAGAATAAGAATATCAAGAAGAAGACGAAGAAGAAGAAGACGAAGAAGAAGAATATGACGAAGAAGAAGAAGAAGAAGAGGAAGAAGAAGAAGAAGAAGACAAAAGACGACGACGAAGAAAAAGAAGAAGAAAACGAAAAAGACGAAAAAGACGACGACGAAGAAAAAGTAGAAGAAGACGAAAAAGACGACGAAGAAAAAGAAGAAGAAGACGAAAAAGACGACGAAGAAGAAGAAAAAGAAAAAAAAAAGAAGAAGACGAAAAAGACGACGACGACGACGACGAAGAAGAAGAAGAATAAAAAAAAGAAGAAGAAAAAGAAGAAGACGAAGAAGACGAAGACGAAGACGACGAAGACGAAGAGGAAGAAGAAGAAGAAGAAGAAGAAGAAAAAGAAGAAGAAGAAAAAAAGAAAAAAACGAAGAAGGATAAGAAAAAAAAGAAGAAAAAATGACTGGGAGGGAATTTCAACTTTGGAATGCACAGAGCGGAACTCTTGATGGTGTCAAGAGTTGGTAGAATAAGCAAGTGGGAAGACATTGCAATTACGGTCAGTTGAAATAATATGAAATTTCTCTTGCCACATTTCATTCTGCCTATCCATCCCGAGGCCTGGTCCTTGGGGATGATTCCAGGCCTTGGCTACGGTGGCATGACGCTGATGCTGAGTCGGGGCAAGGCCACGACCGTTCAACACACAGACCCCCCCACAATCCGACCGAAAAGTCAGTGGCCTTCATTGGCCTTCATGGATCATGTGGATCTTGTGCTGTGAAGAACGGAGTGACAGTCTGACGTTTTGGAGGGGTTTAGAGATGGGACACCATGCCAGCCTCAGGAACCATGGACGTTTCGCTGGTCCAAGAAGGACTGTAACTTGGCCAGTAAGATCTTGAGACTTGAGATGTCTTGAACCTGGTCAAGTTGAAGGCATCACCACGAGGCAAAAATAATTATCTTCGCAACTTAGTAACTGGCCACAATTAATCGCATGTACACACGTCTAGGCACAGTTGATCAACTCTGCTTGAGGCGAATACACCAAGCCCGCCAAAGTGCCTTGGCAAAGACTGTGCACCGACACCTCCAGAGGACTCAAGAGGACTCCGGAGGATTCCGGGACTCAAGAGGACTCCGGAGGATTCCGGAGGATTCCAGAGAAAACCAAAGGGAATTTGCCAAAGATTTTGCTGAGGAATGCGAGAAGATCGAGTACCCCAAGCCTGACGGGGTCTACTCCTTTGACCTCTTGGAGAACCTTGCAAGAAGTCCCTCAGCAGAGAAGTGCTTAGCGTCATTTTTGGACTCTTTCTCTGCTTGCTCAGCCTCGTTTCTTTGTTTGATTCGATCTCCTTTGTAAAGCTTTGGGTGTATTTCTGCTAGTGACATTCGAGTTCATGTCTTTCAAGTTCGTCCGCTGTTCCTCTGGAAATTTCAGTCTAGTCTTTCATGCCTGTCTTTCCCATTGGAAATCTGAGGTGGGGTAAACCATGAGCACGACCAGCCGGCCCATTTGAAAGTCAAAGAAGAATCTCAGAGCCACGGCTGGAAAGGGAAAGAAGAGAAAAAACGGGAGAAAGAACGGGAAAATGGTTTACCACCGGTTCTGCTTTCTGCGGTCTCCACCGGTAGGGACTTCATGACATCTGTTATTGAAATGGATAGAGATGGTGTAGATGAATCATGATGAATCCAACCCTGGCACTGGAGCAGCCTTATGCAATTTTGGAATGTCGAACTTGGAGGGCTCGTTGAAACATGATGAAACTCGCATATTTATTGTGGTTTTCTCCGAGGGGACTGCCTGACTAGGACAATCCTTGCACCATAGTTTGTGTTAGAAGCACTGCCAGTTAGATACGCGTAACGCAGAAGATGAGAAAGTTGGAAGTGGTTGCTGAAAGTACGTGATTGGAAATTCTTGATGCAAACCAACTTACCGAAATTACATCTTTTTTCGACCTTTTCATGAGACTTCAACCATGTTCGGCTGCAAGGCATGTGCCGTTGGAGGTGTCTCTACCGACCTACGACGGACCGGAGGGACGCTTTTGCCCTGCCAAAGTCTACGAGTTCCTTGGCTTTCGATGGCTCTCGATGGCTCTCGATGGATTTTGGCTTTCAGGTGGCCATAAGACGAGTCTCTGCAAAGCAGAAACGTTTTCTTGACATTCAATGCATTCAATTCATAATGTCAAGCATTGCTGCAGGGGACTTTGTACTACTTTGCAAGATGGCTGAGAGCATGAGACTAAGGTACGTTCCAGATGAAGCAGATGGCCGCATGAAGTTGCAAATCAATGCGCAGAATTGCGTCCATTGCAAGTGCTGCTCCATCAAGACACCTCAGGACACCACCGGTGTATGCGAGTTCTCTTCTTTGCGCTTCTATTCTCACTAATTTATACTCATTTCCCTTGAGGAGTTCGCATGTTGAATATGTATGAATATGTATGAATATGTCGAGTTGCACTTGGAACATCTTGGATCTGTTGGAAACTTGGAGCGCAGGAATTCATCAATTGGACGGTACCTGAGGGAGGCGGTGGCCCTCAATACCCTGCCATGTGAGGCCAGTGAGGCCTGTGAGGCCTGTGAGGCCTCTGAGGCCTGTGAGTTTGCTGGAGATCCCTGGCGACCTTTGTTTCCCTTGATCAGACTCTGAAGAGGGCATATTCTTAATATGTATTTCGGAGCTCCTCGGACTTTGAAATGCTTTGGAGGCTTTGAACCTTTTGGACATACTTGTCTAATCTTGTCTAAACTCTAAACAGCAATCAAAAGAAATACCGAAGGAGCTAAGGCAGCCAAGGGGTCTCTGCAGATGGAAATTAACGTCCCCCTCCACGTGGAGAGTGCAGAACTTTTTGCTCACGCATAGGTCCGCGGCATAGATTGCGCGTGTCACAGGTGTCTTCTGGTCGATTGGATCTGACACAAGCCTCGACTTGCACAGTGTCACGTCCAACGGTCACGTCCAGGTTCCTTTTGGAGGCTGTAGTGGCTGGAGCGATGCTGTAGTGCTGTAGTGCGGCTGTAGGGTCCTGCGCTTTGCTGGCAGGTAGAGAAGGTTGCTTGCACGTCGGCATGGCCGGAAGCAACAGAGCTGAAAAGCGGGGCAAGCCGGCTCAAGCCAGAGCAAGCTGGTGCAAGTGCCAATGTTTGCGCTGTTTGCGTGTCATCGCCAGAACGTCCAAAACTTGTATGGATATCAAAGATAATCAAAGGCAATTTGTCAAGTTAAACTGAATGGATCCGAATAGATCCGACTGCATCCGAATAGTTCTAAGATGTTCTAAGTGGCAGTGTCTGCTTTGACGAGGTGAAGCCTACCTCGGTCTCCCTGGTGGCCTGGGAGTCATAATTGACAAAGAAATTGAGGCCTGGCACTCAGCGAACCCACTGAACGCACAGAAACCTGAGTCTAAGAATTGTAACATATCACAATGATTTACAATGTATTACAACTATAAGCTTAATATACCTTCATCTGAGTCTAATATGAGTCTAATATGAGTACAACATGAGTAACACCTTTGTGCCCCTGTGTCCTACCTACCTTTCAAGGGGCCACAGCTTCGGGGGCCACAGCTTCGGACTGGAGGCCTATGAAAGAGGTCTCAAGCAGCGTGCCAAGGCACAAGAACTCCACTTTGGCCAAATTTGGCCAACTTCCCCGTAGGAAAAGTGGTAACATTTGTAACTTGTGCTGTTTGGCCGTTTGGCCAACCCAAGTTGCAACTTACGGAGAGGCTACGGAGAGGTTGTTAGTATTGCTTCATCCCAAGCTCTCAGTATTTTCAGTTTTACCGAGTTTTACCATGAAAAGTGGAGAAGTATCAACGTAACCATATGTGATCGAGCGAGGTACTGAATCTAAACACCGCAACACCGCATGTTTGCTATGCACACGAAAGCTTGACTGCATCATCGGAAAATAATATCAATTGAAGACATTGAAGCAACTGTCTCAAGCGAGTGCCAGGCTCCAGGAAACTTGATGGAACTGGGCGTGCGACGATCATATCCTGGAAGCTTTAGCATTTTCTGGCATGTTTCTGGCATGTTCAGACAAACACAATGATGAGAACTTGAAATGACCTGGCACAACTGCGGTGAACCTTCTCATCTCAGCTATCAGATCCGTTCTACCTCATGTCTTTTTACATGTAAAAATCTCGGAACATGACTTCGGGAAGTCAGACACAAATCAATCTGCTGACAGCTGACGGCAGGTTGGCTTTATGAGAGGCCTGAATGCTTGGACTATGTCCATCACCAGGCTTGGGTTTGAGATGCAGAGGACCTACGGAATTTGCATGAATTTGCAGAATTCGTGGAATCGACGAACTATGACGAACTACACAAAACAAATTAGAATTAGTTTTTTTTCACTTTTTTCCCACACATTTTTCATGGGATTTTTCTTCGGATGTGTCGTGTCGGACGTGTCGGGCAGGGCACATGTGGTGCTTGCTACATGTTTGCTGCCCTCGACTCCCTCTCCGATCGGCACTGCATCGATGAGACCAAGGCAGTTTTGAAGGGATTTTACATACGTATATTATGCATAGATTATAAGCAAGTATATATGTATATTATTGTATAAAATACGATAAAATAAAATAATATAAAATGATATAATATGATATACTGTGTATGATTAAGTATCTATTGCCGTGTCTTTTTATTTTTCGGGAACACTCAAGGTTTCGTTTTCTCGTTTTGTTTCTGCTTTTCATTTTTTGAGATACTGAGACAATAATTCAAATTGACATTACTTGACAGTACATCAATATCTATGACGCTGCATTGCCGCATTGCGTTGCGTTCCTACATTCAAATATGCTACATTGTCCGACTTTGCAATACATTGCACTCCAATACTATGTCATATTGTTCCGTATAACATTGCCTGAGATCAAGTCAAATTGAACCATACAATGCAAAAAAGTCCACTACAGTGGCACATGGTCGCGTGCATCACAGCGTGCGAAGTTATTCTTGCAAGGTTTATGTCATATCCCTACATGTAATGGTGTGTATATGTTTTTAATTCTACCACGTATCTTGCTTGCAAGCTAGTGCGGTTATGCCATTTGCATGTGCAACTTGTTCTAGAGTCTTAGAGGTGTCTTCAAACATTTACAACCGGAAACAATTCATTGGGTTTGGGTGCAGTTTATTGATGTTTTTTGTTCATGATTTCAACGACAAGCACCAGCCTTTCAGAGGTTGGTCAAACACCCAAATACTTTGCCATCTGCTTGCCACGGCGTACCTGACTGGGCACTCCTCTGTCAACTTCATAATCAACAAGTTGGCTCGCCCATCGCATTGACGTGCGCGATGCATCAAAGATCCACTTGCCTAAAGTTGAGCAGAATTTATCGACACGAAACACATGTGACTGAATTTGCCACCTGTTTCCAAGTATTCACTGTTTCAGACTTTCTAAGGATGCGGAAAGTTTTCGACACTAGACTCACTCTCAAACCGTATAGATAGTTGCACATGCTACTGAATAACATGTAGCGTCGGGTGGGGTGGGCTAACAATGTTGCAATCTTCATTTGAAGTTGCACACTGTTGCACACGCTAAAGATACTGCACGGATGTTTAGCATGGGAGTTGGGCGATGTGTAAGAACATCTATTCAAATATCTGTAGAAGCGCCGGAATTAGTCGTCGACGGATTGGCTTTGTTCTCGGCTAGATCTGACCATACTAATTAGTGAGGCAATCAAAACACGAGTTGATGACATTGAAAAACAGCTGGGCGGACTGCCTCATGCTGGACATAGACTAACTTTACAGTTGTCTTCAGATGTGTGAAGCTGTTTGGTTTTTCAACATTGACATATTTTGCTTCTTATGACATTTTTGATCATGGCTTTGGAAAGCATCGATTGAAGGTTTGTCACATCAAACAAGTGAATGCTTCCAGCCCCAAAATTAGATGATTCCATGCTGCAGAGCTGAGAAAATACAAACGACAGCAATCTCTGCAAGAAGCGAACAAACACCACTCACACACACGCACATAAATTGAACACCAAAAGCGGCACGAAACAAAACATGCACTGGTCCCTCTCTGGCCGTGGTTTGGTGCAAACTCAGTTCTTCACAAAAGAGCACGTCCGTGCACCCCAAAAAAAACAGGGTTGAAAGACAGTCACAAGAGGTGGGAAGTAGCCATTTTACCTCTAGATTTTCTTGTACCTGGGGGGTTGCGAGCACTCCTGAAAAAGATATGTAGAGGGAAAACAGATGGGGGTAGAAGTCATGGGAGAGTGCTTTGTTCTTTAAGCATACGTTCCGAGAATACATGCGCGGTTTCGCACCTGACCGGACGTTGTGAGCTTCTAAGTCTAAGTCTTCTAAGTTTTCATTTTTTCACGCATTTGTGCTTTGATTTCAGTGTTGTCCAAAAGAAGGTTTTTTCTTGCTTTTGCTTTCAAGTTTCAGGCATCAACACTTGGGAAGATCGAGCATTTGTCCATCCAGATGGCCTTGCTCTGTGAACCATTAGGCTTGGATCTGGCACTGGGCAAGGCCAGTTGGAATCCTGGAAAGGCACAAAATGTATGGCCAAGCCAGTTGAACATTTTTTGAATTCAAATTTTGACAAGACTTTTGTACGAAAGTTTCAACATGGCTTGGCTACTTGGTCCACTTTGTGATGTGTCTGTCATTTTCTGTCTCTGTATGGTCCATGGTTTCAACAGTTTCAACATGTTCCAACTCTTCCAGCATGACGGCAGGTCGGCAGTGCTCTGGTGGCTGGGCCGATGTGGGTTTCAACTACTCCAAGTGACCTGAGACCGGAGAAAACCTGGGAAGACGGGAAGACGGAAAAACATGGTCTCAGACACAGGACCACAGCCACAGCATCTCAATGATCTCAATGATCTCAATGATCTCAATGCATCTCAGCATCTCTAAGCTGTGTGCTGCACTGTGCTGCACTGTGCTGCACTGTGCGCAGTGTGGCTAGCGGCTAGCTGTCGCTGTGAGGTACTACGGCCTTGTGACTTCCGCAGCGTGGCCCTATGAGCGCAGCTGTCTTTCTGACTCTGAATGTCAGTTTGGCAAACAGTGTTCTGGGCCCAGACATGTCGACGTGCTGCGATGTCGCTTGCCATTTCTGCTTCGGGTCGGAAGTGTCTGACTCCCTCTTGGACCTTCAGTGCTTCAGTGCATCGTTTGCTAAGCTTTACACTTTCTTTGCTCACAACTCAAACATGCAAGTTCGACGTCCAAACAATCAATAGATATGAATAGAGCATTGACGCGTATTGACACGGTAGTTGCACTTGAGGCATCACATGTGAAGTTCCCCACTTCCCAAACAGAAGTCTCCAAGTATGTCGAAGTGCAGGGACCAGCCCTTTTGGATTCTTTTGGCATGAGGTTTCTCTCCGTCAAGCTACGCGTGTCCGGGTTTCTTCACTCAGGCCAGGTTCAGGAAAGAGTTTGGACATGTTTGGAGTTTGGAGTATCTTTGAGCAAACAGACATCAACAGGCCATAGCTGCCATAGCTTAATCATTGGTTTAAGGCCAGAGATGCGGATGGCGAAAATCATAGCTTGTTTACTGAATGATTCAGGTGCCAGAAATGGACATGGACTGGCAGACTTTGGATTTGACAGGAGGAGTTGAATGAGGTTGTCACTTTCAGCGATGCCCTGCGGGCGCGCAGCTCAACTTCTAGCAGCTCCAGCATTTTCACAACACAGAATTTCTCACATCTGCATCATCTGCATCATCTGCATCTCTTAGTCTCATGACGTGTTCTGACATGTCTAGTGTCCCGGGGCATCAGCGGATATCGCCCCTGGCAGCGTCGATTTTATTCTATGGTTTCTTAAGTTTTGACAAATGCAGCGCCTGTTCATTCTCGAATTTCATTCCTTTGCCAGTTGAGCCTTGGTCAACTTGGTCGCTCTTGGTTGCCCTTAGTCGCCCTTGGCCACCTTGGTTTGAGGTGACTAAGCGAAGATGCGACAACTCGAACTTGGTGGACCCCGACAATTGCAAGGCACTGGCAGTCTCCAGGATCGCTGGCGTTGGCCAGACCTACCTTCGATGCCAAGTGTGGCATGGGCAAAGCTGCCAAGTAGCTGCCAGGTAGTTGATAACTAGCTACTTGTAATATGAACATTTGAAAGGAACTTAGCATACTAAGTTTGTTCAAAGATGAGCATAAAGGGCAAACACGGACAAACCATCCCAGTTCCGATGCATTCCCATTTTAACATATTCGAGTCGCTTCGCGACGAGTACCTGGTGCCCGCACCCAGATTATAAGCAAATTGTGCAGGTCAGGGCTCAGGGATGACTTTTCGGAGTCGAGGATTATGGTAGTTGGGGATGCGGGGTGAAGGACGCTGGCCTACTTTGCCCAACCAAAGCCGACTGGGGTCCAACTTGGCCGTCCTTGGTCTTAAGCTGGGCCGAACACGAGCCGACTTGGGCCCAACTTGGGTGTAACTTGCGCCGAACTCGGGCCACTTGGCTCCAACTTGGGTCCAACTTCAGGTGACTGGGGTCCAACATGGCGCAACTTGGGCGTGTTTGGACGCTGTTTTCAGCGTGTCGCATCGAGTCCGCAAAATTGACCCGGGTTGGGGCCAAGTCGCGCTATGTTGGCCCCTCCCCCAATTGAAGCTGTACCACTGAACGGTTGGCTCATTCGATGACATCGGTCGCGAAACTATCACGCCTCGGCACCTGCGACGCGGGCGGATGCACCGTAGTCCACTGTTGTCACTGTGAGGGTCAGTGTTGTGATGTACCACCGTGAGATGATGTTTGCCTTCTCACCAACGATGGTCTTCATGCCGGTTCGCTGCCTCAGCACGTGTGCATCAGCTTGACCTTGCAGTGACATTGCTAGCTGTAGCATGCTATAGCAGCCACAGGCGCTCTTTATTTTTTGCTGTGTTGCTTTATTTTTTGAATATCGTGACGCAACAATCGTGCTCAAGGTGCATCAAGAGTCAAGATGCATCAAGATGTGTCGTGTGATTTTCGATTCCCCCCTTCCAACATCTTCCAACACCTTCCAACATCTTCCAATTGTCTGCGTAATGTCTGCGTCGAGTCTGCGTTTGGTCCAGGAGAGTTGCTTCTGTGATGAACTTGAAGCTGATTGGGCCAAGTGCACCTGCTCAGACTCGACAAATAAGTAGACATTAGAACATGTTCAAACAGTTCAAACATATTCAACATAAATTGTCTCTACCAGTAGTACCGCACAAGGCGGCGGCGGAAGTTTCAAAAATAGGAAACCTATAGGAGAGGTTGGTTGTTGTGAATCACGGATGGCAGAGCGAAGCCACTGATGGATCGAAAGGTGATTGATGTCTCCTCTCTTTCTCTCTCTTTTT
>Ga0126342_10021045_pt1 | contig 10907 bp, 10 predicted proteins | sample Cyp1metagenome_FD_92528 | JGI IMG/M metagenome (GOLD analysis project Ga0126342, IMG submission 92528) | Coral microbial communities from Lord Howe Island, Old Settlement Bay, Australia - Cyphastrea 1 metagenome | ecosystem: Host-associated > Invertebrates > Cnidaria > Coral ... | reverse complement strand
GTGAAGATGAGAAGGTGTGAAGATGAGAAGGTGTGAAGATGAGAAGGTGTGAAGATGAGAAGATGAGATACAGACCCCCACTATTGGAAGAACCCTGCGCTCAGACGCTCTCGGGAAAAATTGGAGTTCTTCCCAACTTGCCTATCTTTTTTGGGCATTAAACAAATCGTTCAACAAATTCATAGCGCGTTCTGCCCAGGTTGCCGCGGCACCACCAGGTTGTCATCGCAGCACTCGTCCAGCGCATCGCGGTCCGATTTCTTCACCTCGGATCTGAGGCCGAAACCAATGGCGCGCAGGGCAGCCAGTAGCGCCCAACCACCTCCCGCTGCACCAACGGCCCTCAAGGCAGCTTGAAAGGCATAGTAAATCCGCAAGCAAAAACCATAGATCGCGCTGAAAGATGCCATGGCAGAGGATTTGGTGGAGAGAAGCTGCTCAGTTAAGATCTAAATAGTTGATTTGTTCCAGTTTCCGGAGAAGACGGGTTCAGCATAGTTCAAGCCGGTGCCACCCCATGGTGACATCCTGTGGTGTGAGAAATGTCTGGCTTAAAGTGTTTCATGACTCACTTGGTGAAAGCTTCGTTGGAGACTCGGTTAGTTGAAACTCCTCAGGTCCTGTTCTCTAAGACTCTAAGTTGTTGATGGATCTTGTGGGTCATTCCACCCTTGAGTCCTTGAGGCACAACATGACAGCTGGCCATGCAAGCTATTGGAATCGTCACCAGCTGATGTGTTGAACCATCCCATACCACCAAAAAACACCATCAATGTCCCAACATATGCTAAACAGCATCAATTGATCATCACCACCAACAGCATCAGCCGCCAGCACCACAAAGACACGACAAACAAATACGCAATTGACCGAGACTGCCGCCTGATCTCATCCACATGAATGTTCTCTTGCATGTAACACCTAGCCGAGCGCAGCTGCCACGGAACTGGCGAGGTCGTGAACCATTTCACGTTTCTATCACGGTCACCCTTGAAACATATTGAAAAACAACAAAGAGAACGAACACTAACGGCACATGAAACATGCTTCTGGTTGGTGGTGCAATAACCATCTTGAAAAATATGAAAGTCAATGGGAAGGATTATCCCATATATAATGGAAAATAAACTTCATGTTTGAAACCACCAACCAGCTTTGAATATGCCTTGGGAGTTTCCAACATCTTCAACAGCCTGGACAGCCTCCATTCTGCACTGAGGAATCTGCACCCAAGCTTGAAATATTTCACATGTTGATAACACATGGTTCCAACTTCCAAAATACCAAAAATCACATCCTGATATGTTCAGAAATCATCAGACATCCCCAAAAATGATGTACAGCAAATACCTTCAGAAAACAGCATCCCAGCTTCTTCCATCCCATTTTTTCAGAGACACCTAGCCGGACTGGTCCCGGAAGCCATTTGAAGCACAGCGCTGCAGTTGGCGCAGGCGTCGCATCTGGGAGCGGAAAAACCCGTTCGTTTCTGAAATTTCTACTTGGGGTTGCTATACTTCTGAGAGTTGACATCTAGCAAATTGCTATAAATTGCTTACATATTTCGGAATTGGTGCTTTTTGTCTGTAAAGTATTTGGTTCCGCTATGCCATTGGATTTTCTACGGGCAGAAACAACATGCTGGGTTTGTCTGCATCTATGGCTGGCATATATATATATAATATAATATAAAGAGTGAAAGTGGTAATCAGTTTGTATTTGGTTGGATGCCGCAATGCTATCAATGCTGTATTTGATCGGGATGTCTCATGTAATCTTGTCATTGCCACGATTCGCTTCTGAAAACTCATGTGGGACGGCACTGAGCATGCCTCTACACCGACTATGCAGTATGTTAGCGAAATCAAATCCAATGAATCCATGATGTCCATGAATAAACTCTTGACATTCACGGGCTCCTGAATCCAGTTGATCATCATTTAAATTATATCATTAACAACCTTCTCATGTGGGGTCTCCCTTTCAAAATACCTCAAAATCATATCGTTCCTTTTTTCAATTTCCCAGATATCTTTAACTCATTTACTATCTCATTATAAAATCCAGCATTTTCAACAACTCAAATCCACCCATTCCTCAAACCCAGCATTTTCTGCACCAAAAATTTGCTGCACCTGGCGATGCAATCCTCCAGAGAGGTGCATTCCTCTGTGCTGCACCCGGCGAAGCCCACCGGATCCATGGCCATCACGTGGCGACAGTCGCTGTCGTTCCTGAGAAGTGGCCATGGATGGACCTGGAAGGAAGCCCCGGCTGATTCCAAGGACACAACAGATCCCTACCCTCTGGTTATGACTAATAGTTTGCCATGGAAAATCACCATTTTGAATAGGTAAACCATCTATAAATGGGCCGTTTTCCATGGCTATGTTAAATAACCAGAGGGTAATTGCTGGCAAAAAATATGAAAGTCAGATTGGATCATCATCCCAACTATTGGCGAAAATAGAATTCAGGTTCCAAACCACCAACCAGATCCCCTGTGGTAACGAAAATATAAACCATCCATTTGGGAATGGTTACCACTGATTGATGGAATTGAGGATGGATTATTGTTTTACCAACATTACATATAAAGGAAACTTGAAGGAAATTCATCTATAAATGATTATAAAAGGAGGTGTTCAATGGCCAGGATTGATTACAAACGGGTAATTGTATCATTCATGAAACCCAATTTCTCCTGCAACAACACACGTTTTTTTCCTGGAAAATAGAGAAAAATCTTGTCCAAACATATCGATAATGAATCAGTTTTTACAGTTTTCTTGCTGGCAAACATCATTGTGTGGGATTGGTTAACCACGAGGCTTTTATCAATTGTCCACATCAGTCGACCCTTCAGGTTTGGGAGTTTGCCACATCAATTTCCAAACCAAAATGGGTCGGTTTGAAGGAAAATTTACTGGAAACCACAAATTTACCAGGTAAATGTGATGATGTCTGGCAAAAAACCCTGTTTAAACCAACTGCATGGGAAACTAGGAAATTTGTGTTTGTGCTAGCGGGTGGAAAACCGCGCGTGTAGTCGTGCCACTTTTTCAATATTGGGTTTGGGTGGTGTGGGGTGGGGCAATAACGTTCAAGTTACATGCACGCAAATGGTTAACAGTGGTATGTACCCCAACTCCGAGAAACAACATAAAACACCCATTTTGATACATTTGCTTCATCTCCATGGATCCTGTAGCTCTCTGCCGGAAGATTTCGCGGACGTTGATACGGCATCCAGCCACAGTACTCCACAAAACCAATGCTTGCAGCATTCCTCAGGCTTAAGGGATGGTGGAAATGAGATATCAATGGACAAAGGCAATTGTGACAATATTTTTTGGTATCAAACTATCCATTGCCGCGATATGTTCATTCAGTATATCTTGATATAATATGAAATGTTGTGATAGTCATGCAGATAACTTTCATGTACTGGAAAATGTGGGCAAGACTTGAAGATAAAGTCATTTATCATTTATCTTTCTCTGATGTTCTCTGTATCGTCTGAATGTATGTACGCATATTTACCTTATTCTAGAAATAATAAATTAGAAAATCCTCAACCTACCGTTGAACTTTGTAAAGAAAAAATCTAATGAGTATAAATATATCGGTTCTTCATCATCATCATCATCACCAACATCATCATCAGCACCACCAACATCATCATCATCAACATCATCATCACCATCATCATCATCATCAACAACATCACATACATATATATATATATATGTATATAAATAATGAAACCGACATTATATTATATATTATATTATATATTGTGTTATATATATATATATATTATGTAATACTGTTTCTTCATTAAAGAAAACATATTATAATCGCAGGAAGTTTAGAAGTCAAACTTGCGACAGTATGCCCAGATGGAGCAGCAAAGGTGGGAAGAGTCAGAGAAGAGAAAGAGTCAGTAGAAAGAAGATCAGAGAAGAGAAAGAGTCAGAAGAAAGAAGATGCAGGTGCGCGAAAAGGTAGAAAGTCGCGGAACACTGTGTTTTTCCCATGGTTTGTGGCTCCGGAGGGTTGAAAAGCAGGCTCGCTAAAGCTGCGGGTGCGGAGCAATCTGGCCAGATGAGGGATGAAAAGTTGCACGCCGATGTGGCGCAAAGCACATCTGGAAGTCAAAATGTACAAAACACACCAGCGGCGGACCACTCTTGGAAGTTGAGATGACGAAAAAGTGCATGCCGTTGGGGCGCGAAGCACATTTCCAAGTCAAAATGTACAAAACACATCAAAACACACCATTCTCGGATCACTTTTGGAAGTTGAGATGTCAAAAAAGTGCACGCCGTTGTGGCGCGAAGCACATCTCCAAGTCAATAGTGTAAAAAACTGATGGGTTCGGAGCACTTTTGGAAGTTCAGATGTCGTTTCGCGTGGCAAGCTTCTCTAGCATTTCCAAAAACGATGGCAGGCGTGGGACATTTGAAGAGGAATTGGAGAGATGCATTCTGCGTGGCAGGCGCAGTACAAGAGACATGTTCATAAGAGATGTTAGGAGGTCAGGGCGCTGATTTCCTGAGAAGGGTTGCATTTCGGAGCATCAGATCTTCAGATTTTGCTGAGATAATTTTGCGTGACAGGTGCAGCACTTCGTATGACTTGGCATCACTTTTACGTGGCAGGCGCGGTACTTTAGACACATGGACTGGAAAAATCGCAAAACACATTGGCGCGAGGCCGTGAGCTGCGCACTCAACTTTCGATTTTTGAAGGAAGTCTCGCAGAATGGCTTCGTTTGTAATGTTGTCACCTTCGAAAATGAGGAAGTCTCGAAGAATTGCTTCGTTTTTGATGTTGCCAACTTCAAAAGTTGGAGAATTCCTTCATTTTGGACGTTATCAAGTTCATACTTTTCAAAAGTTGAGGAAATCTCACAGAATTGCTTCGTTTTCAAGCTTGCGGATTGCAGATAGACAGATAGATAGATAGACAGACAAGTACAACTACAACTACCACTGCACTAAAGTGCTATACTACAACTACGAATACAAATAAACTACGCCACATTACGCTACACTAATTACACTGCTACACTGCAGTACACTGCACTACACTGCAGTACACTGCACTACCCTACACTAATTACATCTAATTACCTACACTACGCTAATTACACTACAACTACAACAACTACTACTACCGCAGCTACAACAACAATATCAACTACATCACATACACTACACTGCGCTAATTATAACTGCAGCACGCTACAACTACAAATACAAAGGCAACTACAACTACACTACATTACACAAAATTACGCTAATTACATTAAATTACGCTACATCTGCAACTGAAACTGCGGCTACAATACTAGCTACCGCTAAATTGCACTACACGACACTACACTAATTACACTACAACACTCTTACACTACCTTACACTAAACTACAGTAGACTACACTACTCTATACCACCTTGTCATTGAAATCTTTCCGCGCAATTTTGCTACACAGCCCCACCAGCTTTGGAGTTTGATTGTGTCGATACGATTGGATTCAAATAGATTCCTTGAATTTTAAACTTGAGTGATTGATAAACAGATTGTGAGACATCAGCTGCAGCCTGAGTGAGAAATCAGCATCGGTCTTCACTCATTGGCTTGGCACAGGCGTGGGCGTTGCAGGAAGGAAACGCAATTCAAGCTCTGGGCACCTATGTCATCACACGCTGCTCACGGACAAGGGTTGGAAGGCAAGGCCATGATGTGAATGTGGATTTTATAGTATATATAGATTAATTCACTGATGATGTGCATACTTTATTAACTGACAACTTCCTGGTATCACTCTTTTTGTCTGCTCGCATCGGAGTGACCTGTGCACTGTGCTCAGACCTGCAGTGATAATTTATCTTTAACAATGGCTTTAATGATTTGTTTTGTTTAGCAAATTAGATTGTTTAATGGGGGCCTAGATGCCTATGAGATAATGCTGATCTGGTACTGGGATACCACTGCAAGCATGTTTCGACTAAATTACTGCTGCACGCAATCGAACTTCTTGAAGAATTTCTTATCATACAAAACCTCATCAATGGCTGCCTGGACTCTTTCTTCCACAATGGTGCTAATGGCCGCCCCAGACATTGTTCTGGATGTTCACCAGGGTAGTTCACGAGACGTAGCACCCTTCTTCGTCAGATGTGTGCCAGGTTTCACTTGTTGTAACCTCACTGATATCCGAAATGGCCGGCGATGTTGGTGACAAGGGCTTTTGATCTTCCTTGCTCTCCGCCTCAGTCGGCATTGTTCTGGCCTTCGTCTTCTTCTTGGAAGTTTCCTTCTTCTTTTCTGGCTCAGAAGAAGGTCGTGGAGGATAGTGGTACCCACAATAGAAATCACCAGAGTCAGTGTAAATTTTCACTTTCCCACGATCTTTCAGCATCAGGGCTCTCAACGAATACGGACCGTCATCGTCATCATCCTCCTCTTCCAATCTTCGTTTTTTTCTTTTCTCCTCCTCCTGTTGCATTTTGGCTTTCTTCTGCTCCTGTTCCTCTCGCTCCAGAATTTCCACTCTGAGTCTGATCTCCTCTAATTCCTTTTCATCCTGCATGCGCTTCTCATGTATGCTATTGGTGAGCTCCTTCAACCATGTGGACTTAATTTGGCCGTTTTAACCATTGCAAGTTAAAATACCTTGGAGCCAGCAAGCCGTAAACCAACCAGAATAGGTATACAAGAGTGCTACATATGCTACTTGGATCAACGTACTTTGTGCATGCATGCTGTGAGATTTTCGGTTTTGGAGTTTAATTAATAGTAAAATGTAGTTCTGCACATGTATCTGCCTGCTCAGTTGTGTACAATTTAAAAATGCCTTATCCACTTCCAAAAATGATCAAGAAGTTTAAACATGAGAAAATTGCAAAGTGAATGTGCCAGTAGAGTGCAGTTGTTTTTTTGCTGACACCTCATGAACAGTAACATGTTTCAACTCTGTGGATGAATCCTGTCCTTTCTCTAGTGCGACTTACCGATGGCAAAGAGATGTCACCAGTGACATGAGGAATTCGATTTGCCGCTATTTTGGACTGACGGAAAGATCATCCAGCTTTTTGCTGCTGGGGCTGAAATCAAATTTCTAACACATTCATTTTAGCAAATCATACAACTTCAACAGTGAAACTTAGGACAGTTGATGAAGCACAAGAAGTGTATGAATCCGGGATGACTTTTCTGAGATCACACTTGCAGCTGACCAGACTTAGTTCAAGGACTGATGGATTTCAGTGTGTATGCTTTTGTTTCCCTGATTGTCAGTTCACGGTTCATTCTATACAATGGTTACACACGTAAAAACACTGAATGTACAGTTCTTCTTATTCTTTTGTTCCTCTTATTATGTATGCAGGAGAAATGTGCTTCAATGGTCGGCCAAGCCGAAGATACATGTGGTGCGCTTAATTCCGAAAAGCCGAATTCCTCACATGATTTTAAACACCTCTGCTTTAACCATACTCAAAATTGTCTCTGTTCCTTTGCTGCTGGCACGCTCAGAACTTCCACCATCTACTACGCGAGACGCGAAGATTCAGAGACTTTGCAAAAGTGCATGCGTGCACATGTCGCTGCCTTGTGTGCATGGTGTGCATGGTGTGCATGGTCATCCATTGTGTCATGGTGCGCAGAGTGACTGATGATTTATAGCCGGATGTCACTTTGACTAAGGACTAAATGGCCGTTTCTTCCACGCCTTTAGTGATGAGGATGCAATGAAGTGGGCCAAGATGATCGCCCGAAAGGCACCGAGAGTACACTTAGAGAAGGCTGTGCTACGTGCTGCGAATTTGAGACTGAGTATGCTAAGATGGCGAACTCGGTCACTCAATGAGCAGGTGAAGCGCAGAAGATAAAATGTAGGTCGCAAGGGTGTGCTTGCTTGCATTTGACACGGTTTGGCTTCATTGTGACATGACTTTGAACAAACCACAAATATGCAGTTTTGCACATAAACCCAACGTCGTGGTCAAACCTTGATCTCCGACAACGTCGTGGTGAAACCATGTCACATGACTTGTAGGGTATAAATATATATATATATACACGTACTGAATACTGTGTATATTATCGAAGAAAAAATAGAAGTCAAACTTCCGACAGTGTGGACAGATGGAAAAGCAGAGGTGGGAAGAGTCGGAGAAGAGAAAGAGTCAGAAAGAAGATCAGAGGAAAAAAAGAGTCAGAAGAAAGGAGATGCAGGTGCGCTAAAGGGTAGAAAAGTCGCAAAACACTGTCTTTTTTCCAGTGTTTTGTGGCTCCGGAAGGTCTAAAAGTAGGCTCGCTAAAGCGGTGGGTGCGGAGCCATTTGGGGAGATGAGAGATGAGAAAAAACCTCACGTCCGGAGCACTTTTGGCAGCTGAGATGTTCAAAAAGTGCACGCAGTTGTGGCGGGAAGCACATGTCGAAGACGACATGTTTAAAACACACCAATGCCGGACCACTTTTGGAAGTTGAGATAATGAAAAAGCGCACGGCGTTGAAGCATATTTGGGAGTCAAAATGTAGAAAGCACACCATTCTCGGAGCACTTTTGGAAGTTCAGATGTTGAAAAAGCATACCCCAAAAAGTTGACCTGCTGGGTTGGGGCTTCAGATTTTGTAGACATATTTCTGGAAAACACGAAAACGGCCTCTACAAAATCAAAAACATAGCATTTGAACAGGAACTTTTGCGGTCTACAAAAACCAAATCATGGTACCATCCGGCGCTTCTACAAAAACCAAATCATGGTTAAAAACCTGGTTCAAATACACCCTCAAAAGTCATCCCAGAAAAAATGCATTTTGTAGAGAAACTTCTGTTTGGGGCCTAAATGCCACCAAAAACAATGGGTTTTGTAGAGGCTCCCCTGTTTCTCCGTAACTGCATTTTCAAGAATATGTTGCCATCACTCATCATGTTCCTTGCTCATCATTGTTTCAAAAGGTGTTCGATGGTTCATCACTCTGCGAGCCTCTGCCTCACTATGGGGCAAAAACGAAATCACACACGGCACAAAAAAAATACCGTTTTTCTCATGTATCAGAATGCTATCAATTTCATTCAGTTTCAACATTTCAACCAGCAAAAAAAACCAGGAGTTTCCGCTGCAAAATCCAGACCGTTGATGGCGGCATTCGAAACCATCACATCTCCAGGGGTAAACATAAATGGTTGACAAGCATCGCCGAACAAGAACCAGAAGAAAACGTAAGACCACTTAAGAGCCTCCTCAAAATCAGAAACATGGGCCAAGGGGGCAGCGAAGGTCTCTACAAAATCAAGATTGTTCAATTAAGGTTTAATGGGTGCTTTAAGGATCTTTGGCCGGGATTTGATGGGCCGGGCGGGACAGTTGGTTCTTAACATTTGCTTTGTATAGGAGTGTATCCCTAAAAAAAAATAGCATACCAAACCTATAAAAAGGACTCGCAGCGCGTATTCAAGCCCTATTGCTTCATACCATCTGTTTTTGCATGCTGTTTTTGGTGGTGATGTTGATTAATTTTGTATGTGGACGGATGGCGTTGGCTGTTTTTAGGCCCACAATCACAAAATCAGAAACATGGGCCAAGGATGGCCACGGGCCACTGTTTGGGTCTCTACAAATCAGACCAAGGGCCACTTGAAGAGCCTGTGCAAAATCAGAAACATGGGCCAAGGACCACTTAAGAGCCTCTACAAAACCAGGAACATGGGCCGAGGGCCAACTCAAACATCTACAAAATCAAGCCAGACTGCAATGCAGGTCAAGGAGAGGTTGGTTTCTGTTGAACCTTTGGGGGGTACGCCTTCAGGATTTACAAAAGGCAGAGTCGGTACAAAATTGAGGCCGTTTGGCCCACCAAACGGTTTGTAGGCCTTCAAAAAAGACAGGTTTACAAAAAGTTTTTGTGCAATATAGATCTAATTTGATCTAATATGTACATTTACGCACAAGTATGAAAACAACTGTAAGCAGGTCGTGCCAGAACAAACTTTGCACAAGTTCAAACGGCCACAAAACAGTGCATAGCATGCGGCTGTGTGCCTAACGACCGACAAGTTAATTGGTTCATTGCACCAGCGAAGCATATTTAAGCGCCTCGTTTAGGTGGCGTGTTTTCGATCAAAGGCATTTTCGAAGTGGGAATCTACCCGAAAAAAACAACGTTCCCACAGATTTTCGATAATCCTTTAAGATCATAATCCAAATTTTCGGGTAGCAAACAGCTTGACCCAAAGCAATCCGCTGAGAAGTATAGAGATGACAGGCTCTTTCATGCAGCTGACCAGACTACACCAGACTACGCTACACTACACGACACTAAACTACGATACACCATACTACACTACACTACACTACACCACACCAAACTACACTCACTATACCGACTATACCACACTATTCAACACTACACAAAACTACAGACTAGACTACTACACTAAACTACACTACACTACACTATACTTTACAACACTAAACAACACAATACTACAACAACAACCACAACAACAACAACAACAAGTACTACTACAAGTACTACTACTACTACTACTACTACTACCACTACTACTACTATTACCACTACTACCACTACTACTACTACTACTACTACAACTACTACTGCTACTACTACTACTACTGCTGCTACTACACTACTACTGCTACTACTACTACTACTGCTACTACTACTACTACTACCACTACTACTACTACTACCAGTACGACGACGACGACTACTACTACTACTGCTACTGCGACTACTACTACTACTACTACCACTACTACTACTGCTACTACTACTACTACTACTACTACTACTACCAGTACGACGACGACGACTACTACTACTACTACTACTACTGCTACTGCTACTGCTACTGCTACTACTACTACT
>Ga0126342_10021044_pt1 | contig 10909 bp, 6 predicted proteins | sample Cyp1metagenome_FD_92528 | JGI IMG/M metagenome (GOLD analysis project Ga0126342, IMG submission 92528) | Coral microbial communities from Lord Howe Island, Old Settlement Bay, Australia - Cyphastrea 1 metagenome | ecosystem: Host-associated > Invertebrates > Cnidaria > Coral ... | reverse complement strand
TGTATATGTATGTATATGTATGTATATGTATGTATATGTATGTATATGTATGTATATGTATGTATATGTATGTATATGTATGTATATGTATGTATATGTATGTATGTATGTATATGTATGTATCTATCTATCTATCTATCTATCTATGTATCTACGTATCTATGTACCTATGTATCTATGTATCTACGTATGTATGTATGTATGCATGTATGCATGTATGTATACATATGTAAGATATGTTAGATATGTAGGATATGTAAGATATGTATAATAACATATACTTTCAAACGTGTATATATACATGTATAAATGATTGACATACATCTGTATGTATATATATATATACGTAAATATGTATATATATATATACGTATATATATATATGCATATATATATGATTATTTATGTATACATGTAAATTAATATTTAGATGTATACATATTATATGTATTATATATATGTATATATATGCATGCATATATATATATTATACTAGACTATACAGAATATAAAAAAATGTTATATATATATAATCACACTATATACATATGCATTGTGATGCTACAGCACAAGTGGCCATTCTTCAGCAGCCAGGGAGCACCTCGATAGCCGTCACCGAGAAACGTTCTCTTGAACTTGCGCTTGTCCAAAGCGCTGCTGAGTTGTTCATAGCTGGATGTTGCAGAATGAGAGCTGCAGTCTTTAAGAGTCTTGAAACTGTAGACATAGTACTCATGGGATACTCAACCGCATTTGTACCTGTATGCTTTTTGCATGTGTCATCATTGCCACAAGCGGGGACTATATGGCTTTGTGTGAAAATAGGGTACTCTGAAAATCCAATTTTTGATCATGATTTTCCTGTGAAGATTGCATGAAAACTTCAGGGTCAATCCTCCCTTTGTGGACAAACCTATACATCCATCTGTTGAACCTGGGAATAGTCATTGAAGCCATCGCGTGCTTGAGACCTGTCCGCGCGGATGCATAGGATGCTGGAACAGGTCTCAAAATTCCTCGCGAACGACCTCCTGAAACAGGCGGCTGCAGTGGCACTGGGAGAAGACAACCTGCTTTTTGCACCGTTTTTGGAGTTTTTGGACCCGGGACCCGGGGAGCAAAAAATCTGGGCAAAAAAGTATAAAACAATGTCCAAGACCAGGAATTGGGATGATTCCCTCCTTTCAAAGGACAATTTGTGAGCTTGGTCGTTGTGACATCGCTTGGATATCTTCAAATCTAATGCATGATGTTTATATCAATTTGATTCAATTTATGACGTGGATGCTTCTTCAAACATCTCTGAATATCCGCTTGAGCTTTCTAGAATGAAAACACTCAGATGGACTGAGTCGCAAGGCTGTACCAACACATACCCACCGATTGGCCTCGTGGATGCTATGAGCAGTCGTTCATTCCAACAGTGTCCACTGTACAGCCACAGCCGCTACAGCCCCAAGCTAATGTCATCTGTGCAATGTATCGCGTGGGGCCATTTCCGCGGCTCAAGCCAATTGGCGAAGTGCGGGTCGCCTCAACGTCTGAGATTCAGGGCCCAAAATGCATGACAGTGGGTAGTCTGGACCATGGGTGAGCCACAAAACATCGATACACATGATATAACATGATTCTTGGGGGACATCACCACCTTACCATTTGTTTAAAGGATGACACATTGTGAATCCGTAACAAATTCAAACACAAAGGTGAGTTCGCTGGATGGACAACCAATTTCCACTGCGTATCATTTCTGTTCTTCTGCCCATCGTCCGGAAGTTGAGATATATCCCCCGAACTCGGAAGTTGAGATATCCCCGAACTCGCCACTGGAGATTCAAGTCTCCATTTCGCCTTGCACTTGAAACAAACACAAATTACGCTTACGGCTTCAAGCATTTTGTCCGGCTGGAGTCCCCGAATTCAGTACACCAGTTGATTTTCGCTGAAGCATCTGGCTGTGGTCCACCTGCTTTTTCCGTCACATAGCATCAGCATAACATCATTTGTCATTTAATTTTAGAAAATCCCTGAGTCACCCGAATTTGCGGTGAACTATGATTTCTCCATGGTTTGTGGATTAACATCCATAACAACCAATGATATGGGTTTGTCCAACAACTGGAATACCATGCGAAAAAATATGATAGTTTTTGGACAAACCCAGGTTTGTCTGCATGGCTGGTGATCATGTTCCTCAGTAAAACATGCCATAGACATGGAAAACGATAAACACAACATTAGGGTATCATTTGGATAATAAACCACTGACAATCAACCATGAATCAATCTGGGGAAAATGATCACCAACCCCAATAATAATTGCAATAATAGTTTATTTTCCCAGATGGTTTTGTGGTATTGTCTATTATTATAATGCACCCAGTATAATTACAATAGTCACCTGTTTATTTTGATTTACCTATTAAAGATTATGATTTTCAAGTTCGCAAACTCTTAGTTTACCAGAGGCTAAATCCCATTAGATCCCATTAAACCATCATAAAATCCCATTAATATCTATTGAAACCCATCAATATCCCATTAAAGCCCTTTTAATACCCCATTAAATCCAATTCATATCTCAAATCCCATTAATATCCCATTAATATCCCGTTTTAATATCCCATTTTAATATACCATAAATTATAAAGACCCATCGATATCGATTAAAGCACCATTAATCCCTGAGTCCCATTAAATCCAATTCATTCCCAGGGTGCATTGTTTTCCATCTCCGACGAAAACTAAAAACCATTCCAGGCGGACCGACCGTTCGCCAGCGCAGGAACGGGTTTCACCGGACACGTTCCTTCAGGGATCTTCACCTGCGGTGACAGAACATGGTGGCCAATGATATATCATATATCATATATATATATGTATATACACATAAAAATATAAACAGTATATTCAAATCATCATATATATATATGTGTGTATACAAAAATACTATATGTACATGTTTTCTAAATATGTACGTATATTGAACATATATATATATACATCATATACACATATTATGTATACTATGTATTACATACATATTAAATGTATATGCACACATACATTATATACAATGTAGTGATACATATCATATACATATATATATATATATATAAGGTATACACAAATACGGCATGTATATATATATAAATACATACACATGCAATATGTATATATATATAAACCTAAACGCACATATATATACAACATTAAAAAATATAAAATATCTATAAATATATATATATATATGTATCAAGTACAGAAAATATTACATATATCATGTATATACAAATCCTATATATACATTTACTATGTATATATATATACATACCATACCATACCATACCATACCATACCATACCATACCATACCATACCATACCATACCATACCATACCATACCATACACACATTAGTATGTATATACATATATATATATATAGATATACACCTAATATGTATATATATACATAGTATATGTACATATTGAATATATACACATCATGTATATATATATATATATATATATATCACCTATCAATAGACACCATCCTGCCAAAGAAACCATATACTAAAGATCCTGCCAAAATCATGGTTGGAAGTATGTTAGCTTGGCGGGATGGTACTGGTACGCATACGTCACGTCATGTCTCGTCATGTCACGTAATTTCATGTCCTGGAAAAACGAAATCATATTTTCTGTATGTGCCATTTCTTCCAAGGATATGGCTGTGCAGGGAACGGACATTGTAACTATACATGCATGACAGTGGAGACCGAGTAAGTAGGTAGTCAGTGCGGCAAGGATCAATGGAGCTCAACCAAACAAAAACATCAGATATCATCAAATATACTTATAAATCACAGTTTATCTAGATTTGGTTGTAGTGTCTCTAAATTTATGAATAAATCCTAGTATGTATGTATATGTATATGAGCCTCAGACAAATATATATATTCATATAATATATATATATATATTCATTATACATATATCATACATATATTAAACATTTATTATACATATACTATACATATATCATACATATCATACATATATTATACATATATTATACATATATTATATATATATATATTATACATATATTATACATATATTATACATATATTGTACATTTGCGCATACCATCCATGGCTAGTTCATACCTCAAGATTTGCACATCATCTGGGCCAGATCTGCCTTCACCGCTTGAACCGGACTCTGACCTGGGAACGGACGGATTGGGCGGATGTGGTGCTGATGAACAGCGATTGGATTCATTTGGGTCAAATTGGAAGGTTCAACAAATTCAATGATCAGCAAGCCACTAAGCCACTGCTTAGAAGTTCAATCATGTTCAATCATGTTACTTGGAAACACATAGAGGATTCAACCAACCCGGTTCGTCCCAATAAGCATTTATGAAGGTGTCCTTAACCACAACAACTGAGGGCTTGCTTGATAAACATCTTCTGGAGTGATCTTTGGGGGGTTGCTGTCGTTTCATTCTACTGGTTGCTTAATCAATAGGAAATCCTAAAATGGATAGTATACTGGATAGTACAATCACCCAATCAATAATCAACAGGGGTCAACTGAACACTGCTCAACTGTCGGAAAAACAAACACACTAGCAATAAGATAGTTAGGTTGTCACAACAGCGATGATACCGGTGGCGACAGCGCGGTAAATGATGACTGTGACTATGACAACGATGGCCCATTGTAATTATTGGTAAAGGGTTCTAGCAAAAACATAAGACAGTTCAATAATGGTCAATCATAGATGCTTCGAGCGTAATCCAACATTTCATTATACATATATATATATATCCATTCAAACAGAACTTGAACTGGACCATAGATGTTGATTTTCCGTCTACTGCATTATGTTTGAGGTTAAATTATCAGCTTCTACTTGGGATCCTAGAAATTATATGGTTCTGGAAGAAGTGCTTTCCAAATTTTGATTATCTTTAAACAATGCCAGCTCATTTGATTCCCCCATTATTGTCTGAAGTATCGGATTTATCACAATCTTATTGCTATCCCATGGTTGCCCAATGATTTGTATGAATATTATGATCCTCTTACATCCCATTATCATCCACCAATCATAAGCATTGATCCAGTAATCCATATCATTAGTTGCCACTACAATTATTGTATGATTTAGTTGCGACAATTATCATACATTTGAAAAACCAATGTTAGGCACGTGACCATCCAGATCGAGTTGGAGATTTGACCACTTGACCGGTAGTTCACTCTTAATAGTTCAAATCCCAACTTCTTCATCACTGAACATCACTTTCGATTATCAGAATCGGTGGTTAAACAGTCAAACAAACAATAGGCAACAACAATCGTCTATTTGTTATTGATAAGTTCCCCGAAATCCAAACCAATCTCTAGATGATCAGTTATGTTCCAACAACTTATTGTTAGGTAACTGGCAACATCACTTGATAATGATTATGTCAGCTATCCGTACTATGTGACTATGTCAACATCACTCTAACTAAGTTACAATTATAATAATCCGGCCCTATTGTAGCTGTTACCCAGCAATCATAACATATTAAAATTATCAAAACTCTAGCTATCCATCAATACATAGCTATTAGTCTAACTAACTATAAATATAGTTTGCCTACATTACTACATTCTCGTGACCCTACCTATAAAGGCAATTATTGTTACTATAGTGTTATAATGTATAACCCTATTATAGGTATTATTGTAACCCTATCTTAGTCAAGTAATACTAAAACCAATCTATAACTTAACCCTAGCTATCTATCATTACATAGTTATTATCCCAACTAACTACAGTTACAGTTACAATTGAATACTATTGTTTACAACCATGTTCCTAGCTACATTAGTGTACAAATTGATACACTGAGTGTAAATATGCCTCAAATATAGATTTCAAGGGTATACCGTATATGTTAGTTTTATATTATCTAGTTATCATTATAACCCTATTATAGTTGATAATACTAAAATATTACAACCATATAATAACCCAACATTACTACATTATTGTCATTTTAAACAATAACCCTAACTATCCATGGTTACAAAGGGTTAGTGTCCCAAGTAATCATGTCTTGAATCGCAAAACATTTTACTAACATGTGCTAACTACATTAGTTACATATGGGTATATATCATTTTACTACATATTACAATTGTTTCCAATATTCTTGCAAATATTGTTGTTACTCTCAGCAATACCATTATCCACTGTTTACTTCGTGGAACACTTTTGCTATATAATATTGTTTAAATTGTCATATATATATCATTCCTACATATAAGAATCATTGCCACATTTTACTACCAGTGATATAGCATGACAATATTATTTAAAAATGTACTATTTTTATAGTTGTTCCTTATAGTTGTACTATCATAATGTACTATTCTCAGCATTACTATAGGATATAATTTCAAATTCAATTTTCGGTTTCTATACTATATATATACATATGTATATACATATTTATATATATATGTTACATATATTACCGTTTAAAAAAGCAAAAAAGAAGGCTTTCTCCGGCCAGGTGCTCTGCATAGGTCCGCATCCAGGCTTTGTGCCACAGCTCCTCCTCCGTGGGAATATGCACATTCTTAGGCCTCCGGAGAGGTGACTGGGAAACAACCAACAAGGGATATCCTGGGACTGGGATTACCTATCTCTCTCTCTCTATAGATAGATAGAGAGATATATATATATATATATGTATGTATATACACTATACTATATATATATAGTTGTATCTATCTATATATATATATAGAAAGTATGATGATCATGAGGATATAGATGTGTGTTTCTTTGAAATTATATGTGTATATATATAATTTATATATATACAGGCGTGTGTGCATAGATTATGCGGATCATGTGGATATAGAAGGGGCATTTTCTTTGGATAAGATGTGTGAACATCATTTGGATACAGTACGGAAATAGAGATATAATGGAAAGTAGATGGGACTATAGATGATCATATTCTAAACAACTAGATTTTGTAGCACTATGGTTGGGAAACAGCTGCCTGAGTCTCTAATCACGGAATATGGATACAACCATAGCTCAGCTCGCCGCTCCCTCACCAAGGGATAGAGAGACATGTTCACTGAGCCATGATTTGGGATACCCTCTGGTAAGCAAACATAGCTATTGAAAATGACCATTTATAGTGGATTTACCCATTAAAAAATGTTATTTTCCATAGTTATGTTAGTTTATCAAAGGGTAGATCACAGAACCATGTGGATTGCCCGTTTCACGTCTTTCTGAGGGCCAGTGGAGAAAAAAAAGCCAACACCACGGAGGGATGTGCTCATGTAATGCTGTAATGATTCAAAGGTGATGAGGATCCAATTGGATGTTCTGGACCCAAGGACTGGGTTGGTCTGAAGGTTGTAGTGGCGAGAGATCAGATCACCATCACCATTATGATAAGAAAAATAACAACAAAAATAACATTAATCACAAAAATCTATTATGAATACTAGCAGGCAAAATCAACTATGTGACAACCTGAGCACGCATATAATATGTATACAAAACAATGTATATATATATATAATTATATGTATATACATTTACATAAATATATACTATCATTATTATATCATCAACATTTACTAGTATTTAGTTGTATTTGAAGCGCACACAAACGAGTTCAGTGATATGCAGCTCTCTAATCTGCAGCAATCGAATTGCATTGTCAATCTGATGCGTCGAGCACTGTTTTTGTTTTCGACATTGCGGACGTATAGTCTCTGAATGTGACTACACAGCGCGATGCGAATTGACCCCGCGTTTTCGGTGAGGATGCACTGAATTTGATCGACAGAGTGGGCAGTCTTCTTTGGAAAAAGGCTCCCATCAGGCAGACTTTGTGCATGCCTCTATGGCTGGGTTCATCTTGTTGAATAGATCAAACTGCCCCACTGCGCCCTGGAAGCATATCAAACAACAATGGAGGCCGGTACGACAGTCGCGCACAGCGACTAGCCTCCAAACCCAACAGCTTAACCACAAGCTGCAGAACATGCTCACATGTTCACATTGGCTCACCACGCAGCAGAAACATGAAGATGCAACCTTTCTGGCGGTTTTACGGTCGTGTCATTTGATGAAAGACTCCCAATGTTTACACAGTTGGACAAGCTTTCATGGCCAATGTCCTTAAGGAATCAATTTTCAGCAATTTTCTCTGCTTCATCACTGGCGGCCGGATGAAACCATTCACAAAACGCTCTAAGTCTACAAGCTGCGCACAAAGCACAGCTCACTTTTTCACGTCGGCAGACTTCTATGCGCCTCTACAGGTTGGACACACATCCGAGGTGACCAATCTGCTGTGACTGTAGGTCGACTCAAGTTGGGGCTTTGGAAAATTCACTCATGTATAGATAGGAACCCTGTTGGCCAGGACGTCCACATCACAAATCTCCCTGAAGATTTTCATGTGCAGTTTGACATAGAATCCATGTGTGGTGGTTCATGTAACCCTTCATCCAGCCATTGCCATGATCTGTCGGCTTCAACTTAAATTCATGGCACTTGTGGTGACTGGTCTGGCGGGAAGCTCGGATGCTTCCATGATTCCCACTGTCTGGGACCAGCAGTTTCCATCGGCACCATCTGGGACTTGGCGATTTATACCCGAGCGTCTCCGCGCCTGCTTTGGCACGCTTCTTTGCGTTGGAATTGCCTCGGCGTAGCCGTGCACTAGCTGTCACTAGCTGCAATCTTGACTATCCTCAAGTAACTTGATAATGGACAGCAATATCAAATGGACATTATATAGCTATCAATTGGACATTACAGCAATATACGTAATATTGCTATCCAACTTGATTACAATTGATTGCTATTCATCAAATGGACAGCAATCCACCATTTGGATACCAACAGTAACTTACAAACAACTTGACCGTCACTACCGTGGAAGGCCAGGTGGATATATTGTGGCGACCGTAGAACGCCCTGCACATAAATGTAAGTTTGTCTGAGAATAGGGAAGTCAAGAATCCAATGGGGAATCATCATGTTTCCTGTGGGGGTCATACCTCATTCTCTGACAAACATACTGTGTGGATTTTACAGAAAAAGAAACCTAAGTGACCATAGGTTTAAAACAACAAACCCTGTTGAAACTATACAGCCACTTGCTAAATTTTACCGTACTTTCTGTCGGACAACTTGGTGCATGAATTGACTTTGATCTGCCTCGTGTAAACTATGAGCTGGTTTGTGTTTAACGTCATGGTCCAATTAGCGGGGGTTGGTTTTACTGCCATATACTGCCATTTTGTGGATAATTCAGTTGACTGGGGAGGTTTAGGCCCCACATATGTCTGTCAACAGGGGTTGGATCCACAACATGAAACATACATCGGAAGGACCCGAGCCTCGGAAACATATGTTTTCGACATTCGATAGCATCATCTAATGATCTGATGTTTCTGATGGAAACCAGCCAGCCAACCCACCAACAAACTCATTGGTGATACCCCCAGTCAATATGATTGGCAATACAACCTACTACTACTATATCAAGGCTCCCAGGGTCCCCCAGCGGGAGAAAATACAAGGGTGAGAAATTGGGCAAAGGATGAAAGCTGTAGGTTGGAGCAACCCTCAAAGTGTGTTGTTCTAACCTCCGTTATTGGTGGAATCCCAATGTTTGACAGTTAAACCTTCATATTTGTTGGTGGCATCCACCCTTTTCAACCCCAAGCCGCAAACTTAGGATTAACATCAATCTTTATATCATTTTATATACACCCTGGGGTAGACTAACATAGATGTGGAAAATCAACCTTTTTCTTTATCATGTCCCTAGGGTTCCACCATGGCTAAAGCCATGTGCCACATCTCCCCATCGCCTGTAGATCCAGTGATGGGCAAGGGCCGCTTTCCGCTGGCCGCCTGGCTGCCAGCCGCGTTCTTTATACATATATATATATATATATGTGTATATATATATTCTGTGTATTGGTATATATATATGTATTTGATGTGTAAATATATATATATATGGATGTGGGTCAAAATTGTGTATGGAACGTTCCGCGGTGTTCCGGACGTATGGAACGAAGGGGCTTCGTAACTGGTCTTGTTCTGGACCTTTGGAGTGTGATGAAATATAATCTATACTTAATTATATATAGATATATGTATACTGTATATATATGAAATGTATACAATATGAATCTCAAGGATATGCATGTTGAAGCTACTCACGCTGGCTGCCGCTCATTTTCGCTTCTCATCTGCACGACATCCTTGTTGTAGACCTGTTCATCGCAGGTTTGCCTTGCATGGCTGCTGCTCGTGCACTAGATAGGACAGAACCGGTAGCCAGCGTCACCCACTGGCTACCATGTGAAGCTGTCCACTCAGCTTCAGACCTGTCACGCAGGTCCCACCTCCTACTCTTAAGACTCAGACGTCCCTATGGGGTAGATTGTGTCCCAGCATAGCAAGACTCTAGGCTCTCAAAACACACGCGCAAAGGATGGCTTAGGAGCAGTCTATGTGAGAGCCTGCCATTTGTTCACCCGGGAGTGGTCAGGGGTGGTACATGGGTGGTCCCGGTCTGGAACGGGTTCTGGAACGAAACACAGCACTGCCACCACGCAGCACATCTGTATCAAAATTGGCAGTTTGGAGCGAGAATAACGCAGCAAGCAATTCTTAGACTGCCAGCTGGCAGTAGCCAAGCGCATCTCTACCATCAAACATCAAAGCTGTGCCACAGCGGGCAGCAACTGTAAGTGGTGCAGGCGCAAACCTGCCACAGGTTGAGAGGGAGGGAGGGTTACAAGCAATCCATTCTTAGACTGCCAGCTGGCAGCAGCCAAGCACATC
>Ga0126342_10021043_pt1 | contig 10911 bp, 9 predicted proteins | sample Cyp1metagenome_FD_92528 | JGI IMG/M metagenome (GOLD analysis project Ga0126342, IMG submission 92528) | Coral microbial communities from Lord Howe Island, Old Settlement Bay, Australia - Cyphastrea 1 metagenome | ecosystem: Host-associated > Invertebrates > Cnidaria > Coral ... | reverse complement strand
GCCACGTGTTCTTCAGATCCATGAGAGGCAGGCTATGCTACGTGCTGTGGAGGCGATTCATGGAGTCCTAGGAGATTCAGAATGTCCTTCACCGGACTACCTTGCGATCAAGGCAGAGGAAACAGAATGCAACGAACCCACAGCTGCACCCCTTGATGAGATTTTGAGTAAGCAGTCTTCAAGCAATTCAGTTATTCAGTCGGCTGTTGACAACACTGGACACATCCGAGTGACCAGGACGAAAGCCAAGGCAAAGATGCCAGCGACAACGGAAGAGTACAGGAAAACCATGAAGGTCGAGGCCTTTACTTGGTTGTGCATGGCTTCGCGTTACAAGGCCAAACACTGGTTGCATGGGTTGACAATGGAGCCTTTCTTGAAGTTCACTGAGTACATTTTGGGGGATCGGGTATTTGGTATTCAGATCCCTGCAGCATCTGGAGAAGCTTCGCAACAGAAGGTTCGGCCAGAATGGTCGATAGTGCTTGCCTACGAACAGAGGCTCAGGAAGGAGGCCATGAAAAAGGTCTTGGAAGGACACACATTGAGTGAGTCATTGCTTGCTGTCATCAGGGATCCCGACTTGAAGGAGGCGTACTTCACCACGCCAGTGGCACTCAGGTCAGCCTTGTCGGAGCCTCAACAACAACCTAACAAGTGGCCACGATTCAACAGCAAAGGTGGCTTCAGTGGCAAACAGTCTTCAAGTTTTCCAAAAGGGAAAGGAAAGCACTCCAAGGGCAAATCGAAAGGCAAGCCCATTGACCAGCGGTTGAAAGGCCTTAGCCTTGCTTGGAGGACACCAGATGGTCGCGAGCTCTGTTTCGCATGGAATGGTGGGGACTGTGGTGGCTCTTGCGGCAGGGTCCATCAATGCCGTGTCAAAGGTTGCTATGGTTCCCACAAAGCAATTGGCCATAGCAAGAATCAGGGGTCGTGACATTCGAAGAGTGTGGGCCCTCCCAGCAGTCCCACACGGTCTCAGGCTGAGAAACCCATTTTGAAAGTGGTTTACCTTTTTGCTGGGAAGAAACGGCATTCTGATGTTGCGGCATTCTTGAAGAAAGCTGAAACTGAAGGAGGCGTTCAAGTTGAGTTGCATGAGTTTGACATTGAGCGGTCCCCACAGCATGATTTGACAGACACTGCATTATGGGACAAGATTTTTGATACCCTCAAAGAGGGGAATTGGGTTTTGATCGTGTCACCACCTTGCAATACGTTTAGCAGGGCTCGTTTTCAGAATCGATGTCACCCTGGCCCAAAACCGTTGAGAACGAGGATGTGGCCCCGAGGTTTTCCCTGGTTGAGTGCGGCACACAGGGCAAAGGTCGATGAAGCAAATTCTTTGGTGGATAGATGCATTTATGCTTGTCAACTTGTGGCTGAATCTGGTGGTCATTTTTTGCTTGAGCATCCCGAAGACCTGGGCACAGTTGAGGGCGAACAACCAGGATCTATTTGGCAGTGGCCTGAAGTTTTAGAACTTATTCCTTGTTGCAATGCAGTTTCTTTTGCAATTCATCAATGCCATTTTGGTGCACCAACTCCAAAGCCTACACGTTTCATGACAAACATGGAAGTTACAGACAAACGTTGTCACATTGCCCTGCCGAAGTTCGACAGGTTTGGATTTTACAAGGGCCCGTTTATGCTTGCGCATCCTCCGGAAGGGGCGGAAGGGTCAAATCCACTGGTACCAAAAGGGTCGAGAAAGCAGAGAACACTGTTGAACAATCACCCAATAAAAAGGCGAAGGTTTCTCTTCCCGAGCAAGTTCAGGTTATTCCCTCAGATTCGGAGGAAGAGCGAGGCAGTGCCTCTGGAGCTTTCCAGGCAGCAACAACAGGAACAGGGAAAGAACCCACAGATGCAACGACAGTTACAACAACGGCTGCATCAACAGATTTGGAACATACAGTTGAGGGGGACACGGAATTTGACATTGGGGCTTGCCACAACACCGGAAAACCCATTTCAGTGGAATGGGACAGGACCTGCAAGGACTTCACTGATGGTTTTGGTTTGTGCAGTCCATGCAGGTGGCGTCCTCAACAGAGGGGCACGAGAAGGAGTCCTGACATGGTGCAGTTGGCTAACAACACTTTCGATTGTTTGGCGCAGTGCGTAACGGCTGAGATTCCTGACTTAAGGTTGTTGGCATTCAAATTGGTCACTGGGAAACTTCTTGAATCGCCTTTTTCTGAAGGGGCTCTGACGAAGGTGCGGGCAAAGTTGAGAGATTCTTGAAAAGAAACTCGATTTTATTTCCTCACGCAACCCTGGTTTGTGTTTTTAAGTTTTGTTTTTGTGGTCAAACAAAACAACGATAAACACAAACCTCACCACACATACACATATCAATTTTATATAATATTGTGGCATTTCCACTCAAGGGTAGGGAGGGTGGGTGTCTCCAAAAATTTTGACAAAAGACTTGTCAGAAGGGGACTAGTTAGAGCTTCGGTCTTGTGTAGATGCCATGGTTGTCCATCTCGTAGTGTCACCTGAGAAACGTGTTGTTGCAGACACCCAGGAAACAACAGTTGAGCATGGTGTGCAAAATTTTAGTGAACCTGTTCCTTTGCAGAGTTGGTACAATTTTGCACTATCAGGTTTGGACACTGCAGGACCCAGTGACCCAACTTCTATGACCCGTGACTTTTTGGAGACTGACGCCAATCTGGACGGACTGTTTGGAAATGACTTGGCCGAAGAGTTCACAAATCTGAGTGCATGTGGTGACAGCGCATCGGCAAAACCTTCTTTGGGCAGATCGTCGGAGTTTGGGCCTGAAAATTTACCCATAGTTTTTGGTGATGCAGTTGAAACAGAGATTGACTCAAGGGTTTTTGACACTTGCACCTCAGTGGAAGTTGCTTCAAGATCTATCCCTGCACAGACCTTGGAACCAATTTGGGAGCAAGGAATTTGGGGCGTTATTTTTGGAGACAAACAGGTGCTTGATGCTTACAAACCTTTTGGAGAAGATTTGAATAGGCCGATAGATACTTCCATTTCACAAAGCAGTGGTGGGGACGATCAACCTCAAACTACAAGAGTCAGAACTGATTTGCAGTCAGGCCTGTCCGATCATGATGTGGTTCAGGACAAGCCGGATGTTCCCTGGCAGGAGCAACGAGATGCCGATCTTCAGAGCTCAGTGAAATTTTGGGTTGCGCTTGCCAACAGATGGGAGTCAAGTTGCAGTTTGGTTGTAAGTATGATGGAGCTTGCATTCACTAGCAGGATTTTCACGATGTTTGCTCACTGGTTTGCTGGTAGGTCTCCTGTCACCATACGCAAACGAGGGTACAGCATGATGCGATTGTGCGATTACCTTGACACCTTACAGTTGCAACTCCCATGTGCAGAAGCTGTCTTTTACAACTTCCTTTGCAATGAGCAGTTGTCAAATGCACCACAGTCGAGGTTGAAGGCTTACATGCAGGCGGTCAACTTTGTACAACATGTCATGTCAGACCATGAAGCTAGCCCTTCGACCGTCAGCGCTAGGTGCAAAGGGGCTTGTCTGGGAGAACATCTCAAAGAACGAGTCCAAGCATCTCCATTGAAAGTGATCGAGCTCAGGTGCATTCATGACCTTTTATATTCACATGACCACTTGTGGGTACGCCTATTCTGCGGTGCATTGCTTTTTGCAGCCTATTGCAGGGCACGGTGGGGAGACCTCATGAGATCAGAGAATGTCATAGTCGATCGTGACCACAGTGGTCAACTTCGACACCTGGAAGTTAGAACAGGAAGACACAAGACCATGCAGGCTCAGCTTCATTGTCATCAGCTCCTGCCTATGGTTGTTCCGTGCCACGGGATAGGTGGAAAGGATTGGGGATCGGCCTGGATCCACGTGAGAAATGAAATGAAGTTGCATTGGCCCCCAGAGGGTCTTGTTATGCCAGCTCCTGGACTTCAGGGACAGGTTACAGGGAGGCTATTGGAGACACAAGAGTGTGCTGCCGGGCTGCGCAGAATCGTGAGAAGAAAGTGCTCGACATCCAGGATGAACCTCAAGCCCTGGAAGAGTCGAGCTCTGAGAGTGATCCTGAGTCCAGTTCAGCTCCAAGCAAATAAGAGAGACCAGCAGTGATCATTCATCAGCCGGTCTTCCAACCCACGTCGGCACCTGAAGGGTTGTGATGTGGCAGCATAGCAAGTTGAAGACACTCCACCTCATGACAGTGGGGAGTAGCAGGGTTTTTGCTTGTGGTAGATGAGCCGGGGCCTTACGTTGGCGTCTAGATGTGGCACCAAAATTTGACACTTCACCTGCACCGTTTGTTTCAATAGGTCCAGGGATTGAACTTGGTTTTCCGAGTTCAACATTTTCAATGGTTGAAGGAAACAGGCAGGTGACGACGTCGTGCACTCATGTCTGATTGTTATGTTCATGCAAACGGCCTGGACCCCATTCCACCATGAGACAGTCAAAGGCACTCGGGTGTTGACCCTTGTTTTCACCAAGCGGCGTCAGTTGACGGCTCACCAAGAGCTACGGGTCGGAGCGCTCAGATGTTTGTGATGGAGCTTAAGTTTCAGACAGGTTGCATTCTTCAATCTTTGTTTAGTGACCAGAGATGCTCAGCGCCTGAACTGGATCGGACACATGAGTTCCGAAAGGAAAAGTGCAGCGTGCGCTGGTTGGTGATGCATCTTTGTTTTGGTCGAACGTACAAACATGTGCAAAGCTTAGACGTCACCTTTCATTATCATAACTTGTTTTCCAGTGCATGTTCATTCAGTGCTTGCTTGTTGATTTCAATGGCACATCACAGACCGGTGCCAGAATTTTTCATGTGATGCGTTGCGAATTTCGTTGGAGTTATGCTCGGCGAAAGAGAGGACGCGTGATCATGAAATGCACAAGCCGAGCAGTGTTTTCCTTTTGCGTTGGCAAGGATTCAAACTGTGGTTTGAAGAATCTTGTGCAATGCGTTGCAACATGCAAGTCAGAAAGAATCGTTTTCAATGAGTCGCGAGTTCAATTTTGCTTTAGATTTTCCGGTCCAGCCATGAGCTTGATTGAGTCGACGGCATCCTTCAGACAAAGATGTGACGAGATCACACCAGAGGGAACTCTAAAAGGAGCTCTTGACGGTCAGGCCATCCGGACTCACAGGGCAATGGCTTTCACAATGGGGACACCTCAGATGGCGCCGACTGAAGACCATTTCACTGCTCTGGCCACCAGGGTATTTGCCGGGCTTCAAATTGCAGTCCAGATGTCGGCCATCAGGGGGATACGCTTCGAAAGCACTGCACTGGTGATTTCAACAATACGTGAGAAAGATACCAGCGAAGGTTCTGAGAAGGTTGACATGGCAAAGAAGATACCTTTGGCCGAGGAAAAGCAACGACGAGGAGATCAACTGGCAAGGCTCGATGGGATCTCCATGACAGGAGAGTTGGATCCCAGTCATGCTTCGCCTGATTTAGCAAACCAGATGCTCGAAAGTGGAGAAGTCATGTGGCTTGCGCCGTCAAAGTGCAGCAAAAGGGATGACGAAGTGCAGATGGCCTTGAGGGACCCAAAGTCTTCAGTGCAGATTGAAAATTCGCAGCTCCGTGTTAGACCTAGCTTAGAATCGGTTCAAGCTGAGTGGAACTCAGAACTCAAGTACCAGTGGTGCATGATGAGGAGGGGACTGGCATTCGACCAGCGCCGTGTTCTGAGTTGGAGCGTGCGCCAACACTGGCCCAACTACATGTTGATTTGGTTGACACCACCTGTCAGCCAGGGCTTCCAGCAGTTCAAGCTCGATCAATTGGTTCGAGTTGATAGAGTGCCATGGACGCTTCTTGCACAAGAGGTCACCGGCAGTTTGAAGATGGATGGGAACGAGGTGTCGCTGGACGAACATGTTACGTTGCTTTCCACAGACCCCAGGGAGGCGTTGCTTTTGCTCCCAATGCCATCAAATCAACGAGTGGCTGAGGCTCCTGACAAGCCCGAACCTGCACTCAATGCGCCTCCCGCTGGACCGGCAGCAAAAGGATCTGGAAAGCGCAAGACGAGGGCAGGGAGAATCTGCCCAAAGGAGCCCAAAGGTTACACAACGACGGCAGATGCAGGCCAGATTTGTTGGAGCTACGACTTGAAAGACGGATGTCAACTTGCTACAAATGAAAAGCCTGCCAAGTGCTCACGTGGATTGCACTTGTGCGAATGTTGTCACAAGCCAGGGCACTCCATGGTAGTGTGCCACTAAGCAAAGAAGGGTTGACGAACCACTGAACCTTCCCTCAAAGTTTGTGAAGAGGGGGAAAGAGGTTCAGGTGGGAGACAACACTCGATGCAGAGCGAGGGCACTTTTTGCCTCCATGCTCGTGATGTTTGCACCATCGCCGAAGGTGAGGGTTTTCACAGTGGGGGAGCCGCCCAATGGCGAGAACCCTTTTGATTTCACCAAGTCGCCCGAGGAAATGCAAAACAGCAGCACTCAGGCAAAATTCAGATGCAACAAAGATTTCACTGGCATGTCGTTGGAAATTTGTATATTGTGGAACCTTGTGCTGGCTCCGCGAGATTGTCAAAGGTTGCGCACAAGTTTGGCTTTTGGCGACTATGTCACAAATTTTTGTAAACCCACAAAGGGCAAAAGATCTGGAAGGTTACCTCAAGACCCTTCCAAAAGGCGCCAAAGTGGTCTCCCGCCACCTTGTTACATGGGGCGTTTTACAGGCGGCTCGACAAGGGAACAAAGCCAAATTTTTGGAGGTTATAGAAGGGGCAACTGTCGAGAAACAAAGCCAAATTTTTGGAGGTTATAGAAGGGGCAACTGTCGAGAAATTCGCATTGCCCACAGGTCAAACATATGATCCAAGCGAATTCCATTGATGGACCGGCCGCGGTGTCCATGAAACGGGCGCGGTGGCCCGAAACGAGTAGCTTTTTCAAAAATATGTCAAGCGAGCAGCCGAGCTGACGGAGGAGAGAGAAGCCTTGAGAACAAAGATGCCCCCACATGTCCTTCCGCTGGTTGGAAACAAGCGCTTGGCACTATGGCATAAAATTTTTTGCTGACCATGGATATCCAGCTACACCAATAGCAAATGACATAGCTGCTGGATTCGAACTGAGTGGCCGGTTGCCCCGGACAAACGTCTTCAAGACCAGGACTAAGAGGCCCTCCATGCGCCTTTCCACTCTTCGGGCCTTAGCCAAAGCTTTGAACTCCTAGACGTACCGAAACCTGGAGATGAGGCAAGATACAGAGCTGGAGGCCGCCACTTGGAAAGAAACCGTCGAGGAAGTGAGCAAAATTGGTCTTGGTTCAACGAAGAAGAGGGCACCACCACTTGCAAGTTCATTGGCAAACACTTCGGGATCAAACAGTCTAGCAGGGTAAGAGGCATGGATGATTGCTCATGTTGCGGTCCGAACTGGACGGTTGGTTTGCGCGAGAAGTTTCAATTGCAGTCAATCGACATCCCTGCTTCAATGGTTGCTGAGGCCTTCGACTCCTCTCCCAATGGATGCCTTCCTTCGACCCTTGGAAGGTCTCCGGTGAATGGCATGGTGAAGCTGATCGGCTTCACTGCACTCCCTTGTGGAACAGTGGGGAGTGTGGCGGGCTTCCTTAGGGTTGGCTTAGCAGTATGGTTCATAGGACTTGTGGCATTGCAGGCATGTTGGAAGGTTTTCTACGATGGCTACATCGTCCTTGGCGGGAGTGAATTTTTTGGGCAACACTTCATGGAGTGTCTAAACTCTTTACGGCTTGCCGAGCTTGACTTATGCGAAGAAGGGAAGAAGTTTACGCCATTCGATGAGAAGTTTCACATTGTTGGGACTGGGAACAGACTTGAGTTATTGCTGCAGCGGAAAACCACCATTGGTCACACTGACGACCGCCAGACTGAATTGGTAACTGGGATCAACGATGTCCTGGTAGAAGGTTGGATGAATGCGGAGCGTCTGAGAGGGCGCATGATATTTTTCAAAAGCTACGCCTTCGATCGTCTGCCGAAAGCGGAGATCAAGAATGTTGGAAGATTCTGTGTGGAAGTTTCTGGTCAAAAGCAGCTGTACTCTTAGCGATACATGGAAAATCTTCACTGAGGGAGCTTGCGATCCTGAGCAACGTTGTGAGAGCGTCGGTGGCCTCATAATCTCTCCCCTTGGAACCTGCCTCCGCTTCTTCAGTTAGGTGGTTCCAACAGACATCACCGAAGAGCTCTTCAAGTTGTCCTGCAATCCCGTCCACGAATTTGAGGTCCTCCCTGTCTTCATAGCATGTCCTGAATGGAGAGACAGTTTTGAAGGGTTGCTTGTGGTGTGTTACATAGACAATGAGTCATCGAGGATAGCTTATGTGAGAGGGAGCGGAGTGACGCTTTTTGCCACGCACCTCATTAGTGATTTCGTGAAACTGGAATCTCAGAGACAGCACCAATGGCTGGTTCGGTCGATGCCCCGGCCATAGCAATCCGTCAGATGGAGCAAGCCGCTCGACTTGGAGTAGTTCAAAGACAAAGGTGCCAGCCAAACCAACCTTGACTGGGAGCGGCTGAAGCATCGCCTTGGACTAAAAGGGGAGACGGCGGAAAGGCGATGATATTGCCCCATCTGCGGTGAAAAAAGATGCTGTGCTGTTTCTGTTTTTCCCTCACATGTCAATGCAATCGATCTCGAGCGTTTGTCCGATTTTAATTTTCCGAACGATTCGATTTGGATCGAGGCGGAATCAGTTTCAAAGAACGACGTATGAAAGCAACAGCGTTTCATACATGATACGTCATATATATGTACTTCTCTCACACACAAGCATGACCTTTACATAGTCGCTCTGCGTATACACCTAAGGGGTTCAACGTGAGCGGTATGTGCTATGTGTTTTGTGTGGTGTTGTGGAGTTGGAAATAAGATTTTTGACCTTCTCCCTGATCCGCAAGACGCTGGAGTGGTTGACGCGGGGCAGCCTTTTTATTTACGGGCACTGGCACAGTGGTTGCAAGAGTTTGGGGATCCAGATGCGAAATGGTTGGTGGACGAGAAGGGTTCTTTTGCAACTGGAGTTTGTTTGGGGGTGGAGCAGCCTCTGCCGAGGTCGCCTCAAGTTTGTCCCCCTAAGTTGAAGCACAGGATGAGACCGAGTTCATGGCAGTGGCACAAAATTATCCTTCGGCCCAGATTTCAACGAAGGAGCTTGAGCAGAAATTTCGTGAGGAGGAGGATTTGGGTCGCATGCATCCCTCCAAGATGGGGGTGCTTCGTGAAGAATTTGGTGACCGTCTTCGAGTTGCTTCAATGGCGGCAATACAGAAGCCAGACGGCAGTGTTCGTCCACTTCATGACGCGACCCATTCTGTGATGGTCAACCATGCCATCCTGTACCAGGATAAAATCGAATGCCCTGGTCCAGCTGAGATCGCTGCCATTGTCAGGGAGGCAACTGAGACAAGGGAGGCACCGTTTTGTGTGAGTGCAGACATACGCGCAGCACACAGGCTGGTCAAGATAAGGAGGTCCGATTGGGGCTACATGTGTTGCAAAGCAGATTCCAACTCCGATACAATTTGGGTCAACAGGGTTGGCACTTTTGGCGTGTAGAGTGCGCCTTACTGGTGGTCGAAGTTGGCTGGACTGATTGGCAGGTTTGTTGGTTACTTGTTTCATCAGCGTTGGATGATGCACATGATCTACGTGGACGACCTCCATGGAGTTTTCGCTGGGGAATCTAAATTCCTTTTTCTTTGGGTTTGGCTTTTGGCTTTTGAGGTGGCAGGGACCCCATTTGGATACCACAAGTTCAAGGGTGGTTTTGCTTCAGAATTTGTGGGGTTCCAGATACGTTACGACTTGACGGAAGTTGGCATTTCCACCAAGCGTGGCACCTGGATCATTGATTGGATCGACCGTGCAATGGCCAACAGGTATGTTGTTCAGGCCCGTGATTTTTCAGAGTTCTTGGGGAGGCTTGGGTTCATTGCACAACTGCTGGTGTGGCTTAAACCACATCTTTCACCTCTCTTCTCATGGGCTGCGGTGACAGCAGCGGGGACTGTTTGCAGACTTCCTGACACGGTCATCCTGACGTTACAATACATTGCCAACGAGTTCAAGCGGGAAACATTCTTGGTTTCAGCGCGCAGGCCTCAACATTTCCGAGGGGAGCGCTTCAGAACAGACGCAAAGTGCACAACTGAGTTTGTGGTACTGGCTGGATGGGAGATTGGTACAAAAAGGTGGTTTTCTATCAAGTTGGGTCCAACGGAAGTTCCGTACCTTTTCAAGCCTGGGATTGGAGCGCAGTGGGCTTCAACATCTGCGGAGTTGCTGGCATCATGGCTGGCGTTACATATGTTTGGCTGGCTTGGCGAGACGAGAGAGAGGAAAGCTTTGGAGATCTCTCTAGTGGGAGGTACCGACAACAAAGCCAATGAGTCATTGACGAGCAAGAGGTCCACCACACGATGGCCATTGATGGGGATCAACATGCAATTATCCTCAGCGCTGTCCAGGGCGCGGCTTAGCCTGGGGCTACGTTGGAGGCCGAGGGATGAAAACACTGAAGCGGATCAGCTCACCAATGAAAATTTTGAGGGTTTTGACGACAAGCTGCGTTTACATGTTTGTTGGGACAGTTTGGACTTGCAAGTCTTGGAAGGCCTGATGCACACGAGAGGGGTTTGAAACAGCCCGGGCAACAGCACGGGAACTTGCAAAGCAGGCACCTAAGGTTGGAAGTAAGAAGTTTGACAAGTCTCCGTGGTAGGAGAGGAACACAATGCGAGCTTGCTCCACTGGCCTCCTCTAAAGTTGTGGAGGTTGAAAAGGAGACCACTGGAACAATTTCTGATGAGAAGTTTTACGATTTACAAATGTGATGCTTTCACTTTCACTGCAAGATGGATTTCACTATGCATGCTTTTGGGCACTACGATTT
>Ga0126342_10021042_pt1 | contig 10911 bp, 10 predicted proteins | sample Cyp1metagenome_FD_92528 | JGI IMG/M metagenome (GOLD analysis project Ga0126342, IMG submission 92528) | Coral microbial communities from Lord Howe Island, Old Settlement Bay, Australia - Cyphastrea 1 metagenome | ecosystem: Host-associated > Invertebrates > Cnidaria > Coral ... | reverse complement strand
TCGGAAGAAGGAACTTTGTTTGACATTGATCGGAGAAGTTTCGTTTGTTTTGTCTCTCAATGATGATAGTGAGAGCAACGTTCTGAAGGTCATTCAGAACTTGTAGTTGCTGATAGATCTGAGGGAGACATCATGAATCACGTTTTGGTGCTTGAAATGTTTCAACAGTTTTCAAACACTCAAACTTATTTGAACAAACAAACCATGTCTTGATGTAAAGACTTTTTGTAAGGACATGTGTTTTTGATCGCTTTTGTGAAGTTGACAGAAATATGTCAACTGGCGACTCCGCATCATTTTTGTGTCAAGGCGTGACACAACAACAAGAACCATAGCGACATGAGCAAGACACCTTCCTTGTTGCTTGTGTGTGTAAAAGTGGCTGAGCTCTGGGAGTGGTTGACTTGGTAGCGTGGACGGTTCTAGTGAGTTAAGGACGACGTCCTGGACGCTGACCCAAGGGTTTTCGAAGGTTGGGTACCTTCTGCAAGTGGTGGCTCAGGAACATGCCCACTCTGCGGGTGAATGGCTCATGGTTCAGTAATTACTGCTTACTTCTGCTACGCATACACCAATGCACTGCTTTCAGGGACGATGACACCCAGGAACATCCTGAACAGTTCTGCGGTTGCCTTTTTTATCGAACCCTGCAATACACAGTGTCACTTTGACGGAAGTGGAGATTGCGAGACTGCTTAGCTGCGACGAAGCATATCGCTGGCTACACAAGTCCGATGTACCAGTGTGGAGTCATTATCCGATATGGCTCACATCACTCTGCATGCTTATTTGTTTCTATTGCATGGCTATTTTTATGCCACTGAAGGGTTGTCCTACGGTGGCGGCTCCCACCCAGCAGCACTCGTACATTGGTCTGGGGTGTGCACACTTTCGTATTGAGAGGTGATCACCTGTGCATCATTGTTGTGGGGCACTGCTGCCCCTTTTTAGCGACGGCTCAACGCATGGTTTACTCCTGGATTGCAAATCATCTTGAAGGCCTCTACCGTCTGCCCCCCCCACTGGGGGGGTATTTGGTACTAAAGACACCGCGACATTACTATGAACAGAGGATGGAAGACTCTAGTCCGTTGCAAGCAGCGGATCATGCACAAGTACAACTGAGAGGACGCTGAGAGGGGCGATGTAAGTAGCTCGCTGTACGGCTGTCGTACTTGACCACGAAGCACCTTTTTTAGTTGCTTGCTTCGGTTTTCTATGTTTCACAGAATGTCGTGGTGACTAATTAATTTGGCATGTTTTTGAGCTTGACACAGTGGTAAGGCCACTGTGTCTCATGGCAAATCATTTTTGTGAGTGTTGCTTTTTGGGCTCTTGCCCCGTTTCGTGTCTGGTTTGCTGTTTCCTCGTGACGAGACGCAAATCTGGCTGGGGGATTTGCGGGTCGTCTTGGTTGTGGGTCTTGATTTTCGGTTGATGTGTGTTGATTTGCCTGCATGATTGGACCAATTGAGTCCTTGTACAAATGATTTTGCCTGCTTCTATTTATGGAAGGACCGAGCCACAGTGCGACATCGGCCATACCGGAGAAAAAAAACTTACAAGCAATGCAACTTCGAGTTGCAACAAGCATCGAGCTATTGAAGGGAGTGGTACAAGTTAGCAACCGTGTGCTACCAAGATTCAGGTTATACAACCACACCTTGCTGTTGAAGACGTTAGCTGATGCCATATTTCAACTCGAACTGGTAGGAGACTACATCCGCCTATTGCCATTACCGAGGGTGCCACAAACGTTTCCCGATATTCAACATGCTCCAGGAACACCACCCATGGATGCAGGGCATCCCCTACACAGTCGGACCACCTGACGCAGTGGAGGAACAGTACGGAGTCTCTCACAGCCAGATTTTCAATTAGAGAGTAAGCTGTTTGTGAGTTGGTCATTAAGTTTAGACTGTTATCTCCAAACATGGTGGACTATCCTGTTTTGTTTAAAGTTCAGTGGGAAAAAATTCGGCTGAGCTGCGCAGCTTGTTTTCATGCAGGATAGCTTAAGTCTGGTGGATACCCAGTCATAGCCCACCCCGTTTTCTTGCCTTTTTTAATGACGGATCCCGGTAGGGAAATCAAGGACAGCGGTCTTAGCTGTCAGATAATCAACAATGGCCTCCAGCGGGGCACAACTTCTATGTCGTGCATGTGTATCAAGGGTCAACCAAAACGGACCACAATTTTTTGCCAGCTGTTCAAATAATTGTTTCAACGGTGAATGAGCTAGCTCGCAATTTTGATTTGGACGTTTGTCAATAATTACCCATGAGAAACTGAAGGTGCCATCGAAGGCTGAAGGAAGGCTTTCCTAGGCCCGTTTTTTAATGCAACACTTGCTATGTTTGAGTTCTCAACTTCACCATCCAAGTTTAGTTGCGGCCCACTCTACAACTTTGGCTTCATCGAAGGAGACAATTCGCAGTTTAAGCCATGGTGAGTGGGCTTGACAGTTTGAACCAATCGTGACACACTCTGTGATTGCAACTTGGATCCCCAGAGATTTCGTTTGGATGCAACAAGTAATGGATTCCTTTGCATTGGATATAGCACTGAAGAATTCGGGCCGTTCATCACGCAATGGATTGCCTCGACCTGACCGGCCACAACATTTCACCAAGTACTCTAATGTGGATTGGCTGCTACCTCTGTAAGCAGAACACAGCTTTGAAGCCGTCACTGGTAAGCAGTGGTCGATACCAACAATAAGATGGCCCCAGGAAGAGATTTCATCCCATCTTTTGAACAACTGATGAGACAAAGGAATTGGAAACTGCAATCGGTGCAAGAGATTTGACTACTACATGCTACGTATTTATTACGGCAGCCACAATTTTTAATGTCACTGAAAATTTGGTGGAGTCAATTAGACAAAATTTCTCCTTGTACACAGGCTTTTATACATCCCAGTCAAAGGGCTTGATTCTGGATGAACTCTGGGCTGGAGTGACCATGGCGCTGCTCTGGTAACATTTGACATTCTGCGCAACCTGACTTCTGGCTATTTTTGTTCCTCAAATTTGCCCTCGTCGATGGAAAAAGGGTGGAGTCGGGACAAGGCAAATTCAAGAGTTCAAGGTGATTACAAGGAAATTTGTTCAAAGTGGTTACCATTTAATTTTTGCTGCTGTATTTGGCAGCTTTGCGCTACATTCGAGTTCAGGGTGGCCACAAGTTAATCTTTGCAGCTACATTCGGCAACTTCGTGCTACAATCTACTTTTCCGGCGGCATTGTTGCAATCTACTTGCCGACGGCATCGTTACAGTGGCAGCCAAGGGTGATGACCACTTGACCGCAATTTGACTTCATGGCAAATTCAAGAGTTCAAGGTGATTACAAGGAAATTTGTTCAAAGTGGTTACAAGCTAATTTTTGCTGCTGTGGCAACTTTGCGCTACACTCGAGTTTAGGGGCCACAAGTTAATCTTTGCAGCTACAATCGGCAACTTCATGTTACAATCTACTTTTCCGGCGGCATTGTTACAATCTACTTCACCGGCGGCATTGTTACAGTGGCAGCCAAGGGTGATGACCACTCGGCCGCAATTTGACTTCAAGGTGGTTTCAATTTACTTTGTGCAGCTGCACGTGGCAACTTCATGTCACAGTCTACTTCATGTTTGACTTCATCTACTTTCGCGGTGGCATTGTTACAATCTACTTCACCGGCGGCATTGTTACAGTGGCAGCCAGGGGTGATAAGCATTTGGCCGCAATTTGACTTCAAGGTGATTTCAATTTACTTTCTGCCGCTGCAAGTGGCAACTTCAATGCCACAGTCTACTTCGTAGTTGACATCAAGGTAGCTACAATCTACTTTCTGCAGCGGAATGTGGCAACGTCACCCCACAGTCTACTTCATACTACTACCAAAGGTGGATACAATCCCAAGGGTGCCTACAATCAGGCTACAGTTTACTTTGGCCGCGACATCTGGAAACTTCGGGATGGAATGTAATTGTGCGCTACAATTTGACTTCAAGGCAGCTGCGATTTGATTTCTGCAGCTCCATTGGGCTATTGCATGTCGCAGTATTACAGTCTGCTTTTCTAGCTGCCTCACTTCATTGGCCGCAACGTGTGGAAACCTCGGGATACAATGTAATTGTGCGCTACAATTTGATTTCAAGGCAGCTGCAATTTGATTTCTGCAGCTCCATTGGGCTATTGCGTGTCACAGCATTACAGTCTGCTTTTGTAGCTGCCTCACTTTATCTACAGCCAAGGATGACTGCAACCTGGCAACTTAGCGGTACAATTTAGTCTTGGGACCTAGTCGTCTCAGTGACAACCAAGTGGGCGACGATCCAACTCTTGCAGCAGCATTGTTACTTGGCAACTTAGTTGCTTGGCAACTTCGGTATACAATTCCAGTTTGCAAATGCGCCGCTACAGTGCAACTCCATGTTTTGGTACAATTTAATCTTGGTGTCGGCCTCGAGAGGTTGCGATGTCAATATTTGTGACAATGTATTTTCAAGATCAATTGCAGTTGGCTTCTATTCAGTTTTCCGGTTGGTCGGTTCGGACAGCTACGAATCATGTGATGACAGAGGTGGAGGCTGCTACCATCCGACTCAGGTGATCATCTCGCAAGTCGGGCTTTCCGTGATAGCAGCTTCATGCCGTGGCAAATCCGTGACTGGCTACTGCTCATGTGGCAAACAAGTCACTGTCTACTCCGAGCTTTCGCACTTTCCTTTGGAGTGGTGCCTATCGGCCTTTCCCCTGGTGAGATTACGCACATTGGAAAGCATGGCCCTGAAGATCGACAGACGGTCGACGGTCAAGAGTAGGCCACTCTACAAACTGACCAACACTTACTTCAACAACTGTTCCTATTTGAAGAGGAATGGCTTTCTCTAAGGTGGTTTTGCAAAGCCTCTTCAGCAAGCATTCAGACTTCTCTGTCTTAGCAATGGCGTTTCGATTCAGCACTGGTTACACACATCAATGGATTCTTATTTACCTCCCATCACACTTGGAGGTTGTGGGGTTGGCTTCGGGTGTGCTGGGAATCAAACTTCCAGTAAACTGATGTCGGTTACCCCATTGCTTTGAAAGAAAAAACTGCTGAATCCTTTGGCCGTGTTTGGCGCTGAATTTCAATGGTCAAATTTGTATCGAAGTTACGGGGCTGATTTTTAATGTTTCTATTGTCACGTTCAGGATACGTTTGCTAGTTTTACGTTAACGACGTCGCAGGGTTTCTAGATGATATTCCAGCTGTGCTGTGTGTTGTGTGCGCTTTGGAATATCTTGGATAAGCTAGCGCTCTTCGAAGAAGATGATTGCCTTATCCTAGCAATTGCAAACAGTTTGTTGGCTTCTTGCCCAACAAATGGCGTACACAACACTGAAACAGTACTCCGTGAGCGTTGCTAACAACTTGCGCTTTGTGTAAAATTTCTAGATCGTGCGTTGCCTGTCTGGCAAACACAAACACAAAAAAATCTGAAAATATTTTGAGCAGGTTTCTTTTACTCAAACTTTTCCTGTCCATTTGTCATTGATTCGAAATCTGCGCTTTCCATGTGCACTTTCATTTCTGGACGAACGTCGGACATTAATTCATTTTATTGATTCTGTGATGTTTCATCTCAAGTGGTGGGATGGGTGGGTTCCTCAATCATTTTGGGGGAACCACTTCAATTTACCCACCCCGTTTCACTCCCGCCCTCTTTCACCCTTTTGCCTTGTGCTGGGAATCAAACTTCCAGTAAACTGATGTCGGTTACCCCATTGCTTTGAAAGAAAAAGCTGCTGAATCCTTTGGCCGTGTTTGGCGATGAATTTCAATGGTCAAATTTGTATCGAAGTTACGGGGCTGATTTTTAATGTTTCTATTGTCACGTTCACGATACGTTTGCTAGTTTTACGTTTACGACGTCGCGGGGTTTCTAGATTCTATTCCAGCTGTGCTGTGTGTTGTGTGCGCTTTGGAATGGCTTGGATAAGGAAGCATGGCATGTAGTGGCAGAGCTGATGCAGGAGGTAGCACCATTTTGCTGCAAACACTCTAGAGCCACCCACAGACGTCCTGGTCCTCCACCGGTCAGGACTCCGGAGTCTTTAGATGGGGTTCCGTCTAATTCCATTGCCCAACAGCTGTCGGTACAGGAATCATCGCTGATTCATGACAGGTCACGCTTCATTTTACCGGCGATCAATCGTGGTGGTGGACTCAGTATTTTGGAGAATCCTGGGTCCAGCATGACTTGGCTTGATGATCAAATGGTTAGCTGGGTTCATTCAGAAGCCCCTTTTGCAGCACACGCGCGTGCTTGTCAATTTGATGTTGACTGCGCGAAAGTTTGGTGTTTCGTTCCGAACCGCCCTGAAATTTCCATTCTGGCAAGATTCTGCCCTCATGGCCCCAAGGCCCATTTGAGCATTGCTGGTCAAAGGCTCCCAGATGGCACGTTCCTGTCTCGGCTGACTGCAGAATACCCACCACTTCTGGCAGCATTGTTGGCTACATTGGTTGGTCAATTTACCTCTTGTCAGCGCAAATTTTTGACGTTGTCTCAATGGCGCAGCATGCTCCCTGTACATGTTCAGTGGCCTCTCTTGCAATCCCGTGTTGAAGATGGTGGTGGCCTACCAAGTACAGCACTGCATGTTGGCTCGACAGGTGGCTCAATCTTTGATCAGCTGCGCAAATCCTGGTTTCAGAGACTCTGTGACTCAAGAGACAGCTTGAAGATTTTTGCACATTTACAACAGGGATCACGTGACCCACCGTTGAATGAGTCAGAACTGTCACCATACATTGATGACCTTATTCATTTGCTGGGTTTAGATGACCATGCATGTGATGTGCTCTCGGTTACTCCGGGCCAACCTTTTCGCTTGAAGTTGTGGAAACATTTGGCCATTCAATGAGTGACCCTGATGCGGATTTTCTTGACATGTTGCAAGTGGGGGTCCCACTTGGTGTCAACCAGCCTTTGCATCCATCTACGGCATGGCCGATCAACAGTGATCACACATCTGAGCCTATCCCTTTGCAGGATTGCACATCGGCCTGGAAGAGTGCCCGTGACCATCATTCTCTGGTCCAAGAGCTGGTTCAGGATGAGGTCCAGTCTGGGTTTGTTGCACATGTTCCTGGGGGACTCCAGGAGCTCAAGTCCAAGTTCAAACGCGCTGCAGCGGGTAAACTTGGGGTGGTGATTGCAGAAGGCCGTGCTCCACGCCTTGTGGTGGACAGCTCTATTTCCAGTGTCACTGCCGATACAGTTTTGCCTAACCACATGTTGCTCCCCCGTATCAATGATGTCATCCGATGCACTCCAACTGCGATGTCACAAGACCAACTGATCCAACTGACCCTGGACGCCTCCAAAGCTCACAGGCGAATCCTCATTCATCCAGAGGACCAGGGCATGTTGTGCTTTCACGTTGGAGATCAGCTGTATAGATGCCTCACATTGAATTTTGGAGCTAGGGCCAGTGGCTTTTACTGGAGTCCTGTCGCTGGATTGATGGTGCGCTTTTTGGTCACTCCCTCCTTGATCACCACCACACCTTGTGGCAGTACGTGGATGATCTTCTCACCTGGCCAGAGCAGCAGTCAGCCCCCTTGTGGTCTGCAGAGTCATTCTTTACATGATTCTTGGGTGTACCATTTTCCTGGCACAAGGCTGCTTTGGCGCAACAGCTCGCCTGGATTGGGTGGTCAATTTGTGTGCGCACATTGACAGTGCAAATCCCTCTAGACAAGCTATCTAGACTTTGCACTCAGATTGAGCACATTTTGAAGTCTCCACAACAGGTTGACATCAAAGACCTCCAGTCGGCAGTGGGTAGGCTGTTATGGCTCACATCAGCCTGGCACCATTTGCGGCCCTTGCTGATACCACTGTACAATGCATTGCGTACCATCCCCACACCAATGGTGGGCATTGATCAGGTGTCGTATGCATCCCTGGTCGATATGGTCTCTGAAGACTTGATGCTGACGTCGTCGTTAACATCTATACATCATAGCCTTAATCCTGGTACCAAGATTCAGCGTGTTGCCAACAAACACCTTCGTTGCCACCAAGACTGACTTGGCTGCAGTACATGTGAAGTCACGTAGAGTTTGGTTGGGTGTAGCTGACCCATCATCACCCAGTAGGTTGATTGATGCAGATGCAGCGGCAGCCCTCCACCTCAACCATTATGTGTATGAGATCCCCTCCAGTATTGCCAGTCGCTGCCACTGCCGATGCAATGGCACCTTCGGAGTTGGCAGGCTTGGGTCTAGCGACATTTGCTGATGGTCGAACAGTCTGGTTCCAATTCAGAATTTCATTGGCCGAAACCCGTGAATGCTGGAGCTGGGTTGGTTCTGATATGCAGAAGCCCATCGGTTGGTTCTGATATGCAGAAGCGCATCGCTGTATCGGAACTTTTGGCCCAGTTTGCTTTGACGTTTTGCATTCATTGGGCGCTGCCGCGCACAAGGGGCCCTATCACTTGCCATCAGGGCACTGACAATGGTGCAGCAGATGCCACTGCGGCAAAAGGAATCACCATGACAATTGGCATGTCACAGATCTTGACCCATTACTTTGCGTTCATGAGAAGATTCCAAATTTTTTCTCGGATCATCGGATCACTCACATTCCAGGCCATTTGAACGAAGATGCAGATGCACTTAGCCGATTCAAGGACACTTCAGTCCCTCTGGACGAGGCGCTGCAGTGCCACATTGATTGGCTGGACTTGGTGAACCAAATGGGCATTCAAACGTTTCAAGAGGCCACGCGATGGCCAAATACTTTTCGTGTCCGGCACGTTGAAAAGAAAGATCCGAATCCCGATTGATGGTTTGGGGAGTTTGCTCGGGCTGGTCGTGTTTCGATTTTGTGTGGGCCATTTTACTCTTTTTTTTATTGTGTTCGTTAGGGTTTTCCTTGGGGTCTGCTTGATTTTGGGAACTCATCATAAGACACATGGGATGTATTTGTTTTGGTTTCATACTGGTTTGTCATTGGATCACGATGCATCTCATGCTGACATATACTCCAGTGCTACCCGGTTCGATTTACCAGTCATAAAAGGATTGAACTGCTGTGTTTGGATTCGGGTTTCTATCTTTCTTTAGGCGTTGATGTTCCATATATCTTGGTTGGTCCTTGATGCAACGGAAGGCATGCATTGAACAAAGAAAACGCAATATATTGATGGTAAATCTTATTTTCAGACACAAATGATTTGGTGTTGGTCGCGAGGAGCTCATTTTGGCTTATGAACCCGTCATGGTCATGGCGCGGCGTGAAAGACGTACAGACTGCGCAGAAATGAAACTCTGGAGGGCACTGAGTTCAAACGTTTTTGTGCAGAATTAACCCCTGTTGGTTGATGATGTTATCAAACAAAGTATGGAACAAAATAAAAACATCACGGCGATTTCAAGCAAGTTCGGGAGTTTTGTTTGGGCCAATTTGCACCAGTCCCCATTTCCATTATTGGTATGTTGTAGTAAATCTCCCTAGATACCGCTCTGTGTGTCCGCACACGTTTAATCTGGTTCTAGATAGGGTCACTTAAAAGTGATTGTGTATGGTTGAATACATCTAAATGGAGATTTCGCCAGTCGAATGCCCAATAGAAAAAACACTATCTTACCAGGGCACATCGATATCTACACAATCCATCACAACTATACTGATTTAAATGCTCCACATGCACACAAGCACCATTCTCGATCCAAGCCTGTGGAGGAAACACTGGAATCATGCCCGATGATTTTTTGCAGGTTTCCTACCATGACCAAATACCAGAAATAGGGATGAAAGAAGGCCAATGGGCCATAGTTATGTATTTGTGTAGATCTGACAGAACTTGAATGGCTAGCTTGTCTGGCTCAGATAGACAGCAACGCTTGACTGTAAGCGGATATGAAACTTCTGAATCAGTGAACCAGTTTGAGCTATCATACTTCTACATTTTTCGAACTGTTATGCAAAATGTGTTTTATTATGAAAACCTTGTGAAAAAGGATGTGGTATGTAAGTATTCCATGTGTATTGACATTGTATGAAATTTTAAGTGGACTTGTATTGGTCTGTGCAGTGTACTTTCTGCTTGTTGTGCCTTCGGCCACGTTTCCACCATCGGCATCCAAGCAATGAAGTGCGGTGGTTGCTTTGCATTCTTGTCGCGATCTTTTTCAGGCGCCCAAAACCGTGGCGATGTGATGCGCAGCTTCAGTGTTGGTTTCACTGCAGTCAGCAGATAGGCAATGGAACTCGCTTTACATCGCTTCATGATCTTTATTTTAATTTGAAATTTGAATGGAACTGGGCTGCAGGATCCACCAAAGACTTTCAAGGAGATCCGAACTGCCATGGTCTTGACAAAGGCGCACATGCGGCTTGTTTAACATTAATTAGATCAAAAGGCTAATGGCGCCAGTTGTTGTTTCAAGTCAGGCATGTTATCGGTTATCGATCCAGAATTGGGAGAACAACCCCAAACTTTCATGCCGAACCATCTAGCTTAGCTGTTTCGCGACTGTGATAAAACCCTATAATACGGTCGTAAATGTCTTACAGATGCTTCGCAAGACTTTTCGTTTGAATGAATAGATCAATATATATGTATGTATGTAATGTAATGTAATGTAATGTAATGTAATGTAATGTAAAGTAAAGTAAATGTAAATGTAATGTAATGTAATGTAATGTAATGTAATGATATGTAATGTAATGTAATGTCATGTCATGTCATGTCATGTAGTGTAGTGCAATGCAATGCAATGCAATGCAATGCAATGCAATGCATTGCATGTATGTCTGTATACATATCATATATATTACGAGAGCCAGCCGAAGGCCTGGGCTGAGTATAGGTATAAGCGAAGCGAAGCGAAGCTAGTCTGGGGGGTGTGGGGGGGGGGAGG
>Ga0126342_10021041_pt1 | contig 10911 bp, 9 predicted proteins | sample Cyp1metagenome_FD_92528 | JGI IMG/M metagenome (GOLD analysis project Ga0126342, IMG submission 92528) | Coral microbial communities from Lord Howe Island, Old Settlement Bay, Australia - Cyphastrea 1 metagenome | ecosystem: Host-associated > Invertebrates > Cnidaria > Coral ... | reverse complement strand
TGGCTCAGTTACTCAATAATATGAATGTTTGGATGGTACTCTATTGTGCCCAACAACTTTTGGGTTTGAAAAAAACAAAACCCTTGAAAGTAAATTGAAATCAATTGGAAATAAATTGAAAGTGAATTGAAATCAATTAAAAGTGAATTGAAATCAGTTGAAAATCAATTGATTTCAATTGAAAGTAAATTGAAATCAATTGAAAGTAAATTGAAATCAATTGAAAGTAAATTGAAATCAATTGAAAGTAAATTGAAATCAGTTGAAAATCAATTGATTTCAATTGAAAGTAAATTGATTTCAATTGAAAGTAAATTGAAATCAATTGAAAGTAAATTGAAATCAATTAGAAGTAAATTGAAATCAATTGAACGTAAATTGAAATCAATTGAAAGTAAATTGATTTCAATTGAAAGTAAATTGAAATCAATTCAAAGTAAATTGGAATCAATTGAAAGTAAATTGAAATCAATTGAAAGTAAATTGAAATCAATTAAAAGTAAATTGAAATCAATTGAAAATAAATTGAAATCAGTTGAAAATCAATTGATTTCAATTGAAAGTAAATTGAAATCAATTGAAAGTAAATTGAAATCAATTGAAAGTAAATTGAAATCAATTAAAAGTAAATTGAAATCAATTGAACGTAAATTGAAATCAATTGAAAGTAAATTGAAATCAATTGAAAGTAAATTGAAATCAATTGAAAGTAAATTGAAATCAATTGAAAGTAAATTGATTTCAATTGAAAGTAAATTAATTAAATTGAAATCAATTGAAATTAAATTGATTTCAATTGAAAGTAATTTGAAATCAATTAAAAATAAATATTCAAAAAAATTGTTGAGGGGGAGGGGCGCAAAAAAATTGTCAGTTATTGAATAGACTAAAATTGGTTAGGGGGGAGGGGGGGGGGGCCCTCACACTAATGAGTCGACAACATTATAATGTTTGTGTCATTTTCTGAATGACTGGTTGACTTGGTTGCCCAGCTTCATCAGGAGAGATGCTTTATGTGCGAACCTCCAAAGACATTAAATACAAAGCCAAGAGCTGGTCGGATATGCGCCTTGGCAACCGATGTGGCGATTCATTTGGTGACGTGTAATCCTCATGGAGTGAAAGTCTATATGGTATCTTTCAAGTCACCAAATGAGTTGACAAAGACATCAGGAAACCACGGGATTTTTTTTAATGCCATCCAAGTCTTTGACCAGAACTGAGGTATGGCAATTTTCTGCAGAAGACAATTGCTGCCCAGATCAATCTTCATGTGAACCTTGAAGAGGACGTATCACTTGGTCGCGGGTAACTGGATGGAAGCTCTGCTTGCAACATCGGCTGTGATTTCATCGAAATCTGGAAGCCCAAGTATCTTCAAAAGTAAGCCCAAAGAAACAATGGTGACAAGTAAGATTCTCAAGTATCTTATCCAAACAATCATCCAGTATCCAAGTAATATCCAAAAAACGTTCATCTTCAGTATCCCATCCAAAAATCAAATCGTGACTTCCCCATGGATTCTGTGGGTTCACCATGAACCTCCAATGAAGCCCCAAGGGACACCTTGGCACCTTGGATTGCAAAAGGCGGATGGATGGGGGTACCCCCAGTTCTCATCCATTTATAGATGGATGTTCCATGAAATAATCCATCCAGCTATTGGGGTACCTACATTTTAGGAAACCAGCAATAATTTTAATGCACCAGGATTATGTAAGTACATGCATACATCCATCCAACCAGCCATACGTTACGTACATTTCAGTACAAGACACTACCAAACTATACCATAGAATACAATAGGATACGCTACGTCCTTTTCATTGCATTTAATTGATCCCTTTTTTCGCAGTTTGCGCCGTGGCCGCAGGATTCTTGTCAGCCGAATTGCTTCAAACCATTTTTCACCGGAGTTTTCACCACTGCTTGGGTGGCTGTTTGGGCCCTCATTGCAGGTGGGAATGGCGAAGTGATTTGTCGAAGATCACTGAGCCCGAAGAACTTCTTTTGGAAAATACAATGTTCATCCATTTTCTTACTGGTGCTTAGTAGGGAATGGGGGAATGGGATTATTCTTGATAGTTGTTATGGATCATTCCCTCATTGCCTACCAAGTACCAGGAAGTTTTGATCCGTGTTTATCCATGCTCCCGCTTAAATCTGTGACCCTCCAACCTACAACATTAGCCAGTTGAACAACATTTAAGGCGAGGCATGGCATGTTTTGACATGGCAATGACCTCGCTGTCAGTTATGGTGAGAAAATGTAGGAGAACTTCTAGAAACAAAAAGGGCAAACCATGGTTTCGTCCAGTCCAGGTTCATGAAGTATTATGATTTGCATCAACATCAGGGAAGCTTCTGGTCAGCTTTTATCAATTTTTGGTTTTGATGATGTCATTCATTCGGGGCTACTCTTTTATCTCCACCTTGGTTGAGGCCCAAGGGAATTCGTGTGTGTTTTGGGACTTCGGAACCCGTGCCCGGTGCATCGTTGCTGGTTAAATCTCGATATGTGTTAATATCGTCCTGTGATATCCTCACTTCAATCATTAGTTGTGCGTGAAATATGCGAAAAAAAATACATGTTTGTGTGTTTAAGTGAAAGCAGTATGATTGTTGGTGAAATCACCAGAGGTTTCTTGGTTATTATACAAATCACCGTTTTTGATGGTTAAATCAGAATATGTCCCGGTTAAATCACCATTATTGTTGCTTATATCCCCATTTGGGTTTGTTAAATCGCCATTTTCGTTGGTTAAATAACCATTGTTATTGCTTACTGGTTGGTGGTTTGGAACATTTTTTATGTTTCCATTCAGTTGGGAATTTCATCATCCCAACTGACGAACTCGTATTTCTCAGAGGGTCGGTATACCACCAACCAGATTGTCATTGCTTAAATCACCAATTCATCGAATTTTGTTGGTTGATATCCCAAGCGTGTCGTTGTGAAATCGTCTTGTCGTCGAAGGTGGTCTTGGCGTCAAGCATGCGCGATTGGTCAAGAAGAACGAGTTTGTGAGTTAGGTCCGATGGAAATCTCGGAAATCAGATTTTCATATGGTGTTACCCTCTGGTAAACATACAAAAAACGATGGAACGATGCACCATTGTTAATGGGAAAACTCACTATTTCTATGGCCATGTTCAATGGCTATGTTAAATTACCAGAGAGTAAGTTCAATGTTGATGAACAAAAATCATCTGTATACGGACATGGGGAAATGGTTGGTCAATCCTTTTTATTTGTTTCAAGTGTCTTATGTTTGGGGCAAAAACATCATCTAGGAACGGGATTTTCATGACCATTTTTCTTCAGGCTTCAATGACCTAGATGTCGGATGTGTTCATCATGGCAAATGAGTACATGATGGCATGAGATCCAACCTTCGCTTCCTGGCACCAAAGGCTTCCCATTGAGATCGCCCAGATCGCCTTCTTTTCGCAGCAAAAAGGTGACGCTTGCCGCGGCAGAATGACCAGCAATAGGATCTATTGCAACCCGTTTCCGCGGTATTTTTGTATTTTTGATGCCATGGAAATCGAATACTCTAATGGCCGGGCCCTTAACAGCCACAGTCTTCGGTTCGATGGCTTCAGATCTATCAATCCACAACTAAGATGGAGGTTTCCTTTGGTTTTAGGGGGTACCCCCAGTTCTTATCCATTTATAGATGAAATTTCCATGGAAATCATCCATCCAGCGATAAAGGGTATCCCCCATGACTATGGAAACCCGCAGATGAACTAAGCGACCTGCCGCCGTTGAGCTGCTGGAGCTGGAGTCTTCGCAGTCAGGACTGCAGTTACTTGGCTTTGAACATGAGGGATACTGCAGATACCCCAAGTGGCAATGAAATAATTTGTGTGTGTATATAATAATGTAAAATAATATAATATAATATATAATACATATAATATATATATATATATAGTATTATATAGTATTATATATGTGATATAGTATTATATGTAATATAATAATTATATATAATATAGAGTATTATATATATATATATTTATTACATGTAAAATTATGAGGAAATGGATAGTCAACCATGAAATTTTGGGGTATCATATTTTCAGTCAAACCCACAGCCTGTGCAGATGAGGAGTAGAGCCCACAGCAGTGATTCACGGCAGCCATTTGGTACAGCCTGAGAAGAACCGGATGAGCAGCGGTCAGCAACATCTGCATTTTTTAGGGCCATCAGTAGTTCGGAGAAATATGTGTATCAACAGCCATAGATGTCTGATATATGCTGACTCCATAAGTTCCCAGCCTTATGAAAGAAGACTTCAACTTTGGCCATAGAAGACTTTCCAACAAGGCTTCAATGTCCTCAACGGGCCACCGGCCGCCCCAAAGAAGAGCCCGATTCACCACCTGGTATGGCGACGGACGAGATGGCCAAGGGAGAGAAGCCAACGGTGGAGGCGAGAGCTTGATGCGAGAAGTGCTTGGTGGTTTCAAATCTCCGAGAAAATGTATCGAGAAACCAGCCATTTCACTGAAGACTGATCCGATATAAGCATGGAATCATGGTAAGATGTAATGAGTAGATTCAACCAGTCATCAAATTCGTTTGGTTTCAACGTGTTTTTTGTTTTTTCATAGGTTCCAAGTCGCCAACTGGGATGATCCTTGCAGTGACGGGGATTGGCTTTGAAATGTAACAGCTTTAACCGATCAAAAGGGGGATAACACAACCAACATCAACCAAGTCTTGTTTGCAGTTTCAGATAATTTCAGATACCCTCTGGTTATTTAACATAGCCATGGAAAATGGCCCATTTATAGATGGTTTACCTATTATAAATGGTGATCTTCCATGGCTATGTTAAATAACCAGATGGTATGTGAAAAGGGGTGTTCCGAATTTCCATCAATGATTCCTCTAGACTCATTGGGGAGGTCAGCCAAGAGACACATCCAGTCGTGTCAGAGAGGTGGGCTCCATGGGGTCCATCCGTCCATCCGTGGTGAGGAAAGCCAGTTGCAAAGCGCCATCCGTCGCTTGGATTTGGAGTGGCCATTGTTGGTCCAAAAACAAAATGGATGTTTTTTGATATAAAATTGGCCTAAATTGGCCCTTTTCAACATTGTTTAAGAAGGAAACCAACTTAATGGATGTTTCACTTAATGGAAAATATGCATGTAGAAATAAAATTCAACGACCTATGGTTTTTTTTTTGGTTCAAAACCATGAATTTCTATAGCCACGTGTAGGATGATCATCCCACTCTGGAAATTTCTGTGGCTTGTGGTGTCCAAAATGATCGTGTCCAATTTCAACAGGTTCCTCACTGAACGGCCGGTGTTTCTTTGCCTTGCGGCACAGCTAGTCTATTAGGTCAATATGTGGTTAATCATGAAGATAGTGAATATATTGACAATATAGTGATATCATAATATAATAATATAGTTTATAATATAGTGAATATTGTGAATATAGTATCATATAGTCTTACAAAAAATGGTTCTAAGCCACTTAGTAACTAAGACGGACTTCCAATTGACTCAGTTTTGGATGATCTTCCCAGATTTTCGGAGCCACCCAGACGCCGAAAAAAGGATGTGTTTCCCTCGCCAGCGGCATCATCTTGGGCCTTGGAGTCTACGGAGTCCTTCAGGTTGGAGGGTTTTTGGTTCTGATTGCTATTTTGATAGGGAAAATTATTGGAACAGAACTATTGTTATCAGGCCAATAGCATCCAATAGCTATTCTGGTTGGTGATTTGGAACATGTGTTTTTCCATATATTGGGAAGATCATCCCAACTGACTAATATTTTTCAGAGGGGTTGAAACCACCAACCAGTATTGTTGATCAATGTTGTTTAGATATTCTTAAGGCTACAAGTTTTGGGATAGTTTTGGATTAGCTCCGGCCAAGGCATGTCTTGGCGGTCAGTGACTCTCCGTTCCAAAATTTCAGGAACCTCCAAAACCATCGTATTAACGAAGCTTTCCATTGTGGTAAAATCCACAAAATTGTCCAGTTATTGATGTTGTTGCATGATACTTACAGTAACAGGCGTGTTGCCTGTTTGTGTACAAACTTACAGGACAGCTGTGAAGATTCAGGCCCCAAAAGAATCGTTGAATCCAGTCAGCCTGGCCTCACAACCACCTTAGAAATGAGAATGTATGGGTTTGTTGGAAAAGGCGCTGAGAAAGGTACTCCAGTTATAGAAAAATATCACTATTGTTCGTAAAAATATTCCCATTATATATAGCCCCAAGATTGTTGTAATGTGTTATATAGTTATGTATCCCAAATATCCCATTAGATTCACCCCATATTTGAACACATCCATTTGGCTTCGGCACTTGCGACAGTGGCAGGAGCGGATAATGTCGGAACCCTACGGAGAGGACTCGTCGAGTGTTGTGCAAACCCATTTTTTTTGCAGCCCTGAGGAGATCGTTGCATCGTTTGATGCCAGAAACCATCATTTCTATGGGCTTTCGAGGTCTCCAAGCTTTTGGACCACCAGATTCCAATGGTATTCTTACCCTGTCCAGTAGAAGCGGGCAAGATTCAATATATCCACTTGACTGTCAGGTACATCAAGATATCGTAATGTCAGGTACATCAAGATATCGTAATATAGTTGACAATCGATACGGATATAATTATATATATATGTGTGATGATAACTCAATATAATTCATACCCTCTGGTAATTTAACATAGCTATTGAAAATGGCCATTGATAGTGGATTTTCCCACTAAAAATGGTGGATCTTTCCATAGCTATGTTAAATTACCAGAGGGTAATATATCATGATGTTTAAAATGCACACGGTCTTTCCTGCCGTTGTTGTTTGGAGTTGGATATATAGGCATCACGGAGATGTGTACTGTAGCGGTGCTGCTTGGAGGTTTTTTCCATTCAGGGACACCTCCAACACTTGGATCTTCAAATTGGAACTGGATCAGCATCATATAAATATGATCCTTAAATTGATAAATGTACTCAAAATTGGATCCCATTGTACAATTATCATTATTATCATATATGATATAAGTAAATTGCGTATATGATGCATCATATTTATCATTGAGTACAATGTGTATATCATATACCCCCTGGTAAATTAACATAGACATCATAGACCCTGAACATAAGAATTCTGTTAAGTGGAAACCAATCTTCCCCTCATTGCCAGGATCTATGTTAATTTACTGGAGGGCAGTATAAATTAACATAAATTGATTTAAGATAATATAAATTAATCTAATGTGTATATAATATATATATATATACATACTATTCCGGAGAAACTAGTTGTTGAGCTAGTTGGTGTCTTTAAACGACCTCAGTCGTTTTTCAACTTCTTCGACGGCAACGTCGCCCAGGAGCAGTTTACGACCTCGGTTTTCTTGGTCTTCTGCAACCGAGTGGCGGCCATCGTGTTGGGGGACCTCGGATCCCGTTGAAGAATGGGGAGTTGGGGAGCAACTGGAAGGTGTCCCATGCAATCCATATACAATCCATACCCTCTGGTAATTTAGCAGATGCTTCCTGTCCTAAGTGGCAATTTGAGAGAGATAAATCATCGATAAATGGGTGATATGGGTGGTGGAAAAAACCACAGCTATCTGAAATTTGCAGAGGGTAAATATCAAAGAATTAGGAGAGAAACACATAGACCGGAGATTGTGGGGGATATTTAGGAAATCCAGCTTTGAAGCTCGTGTTGGTACAAAATAGTACTTTATGGTTGGTTTCAGATTTGAAGTCATTGTAGTAGTACCCTTCCGTCCCAACATGCGTATAGCTGACTGTCCCATTGAAACATATTGAAATGTGATTTCCCATTTCCATGTTTGATTACCAAAGGCTATTTGGGAAGGTTTGGGGGGTGAGTACCATCAAGTTTGGGGAAGACCCTGATGCGGCAATTGAAGCATATAGCAAACCATGGAGTGTCTGACCTGGTTTCACCATGGCTGGGCTTAGACCTTGTGCGCCACTGCCGCACACTTCATGTCAAACTTTTAGATCTTGGAGCATGGTTTTCCGAGGGGATGGTTAGATCATGCTAAACAAAGTGAGATCGAATCCCTGCCTCTCTCTCTCTCTCTCCCTCTCCCTCTACACAGATATAATATGATATAATTATAATATATATATACATATACTACACATCCCTCAGAATCCTTATCTCAAGATCCCTCACTTCGATAACCATCTCCCTCCATCAGCGAAGTCTGGAGGTTCGCACTGGCGATGGTGGCTGTGAAGGGAGAGAGCTACAAAGCCTCTGTCCGGGGAACCCCAGGGGATGGTCATCAACCCATAGGGATTGATATAGCTATGATAAGGATATAGCATGATATAGCTATGGTATGATATGGCCATGGGATGGATGGATGACCATAAAACATCATAAAACATATACCATGTTTTGACCATAAAACATAGAAGCCATTACTACGCAGGAATAGGGGTTCAGCTTTCGCTATACTACATGCTAGACTTATCTAGAGTTGCCCTTGGAAGATGGAAGCTTGACTGGCATTGGTGGTTTGCGACAATCTCAAAGTAATTCAAACCTGTCTCAGGTCCAGGTGCTTCAAGGTGTTTGTTTATCATGTCCATTCGTGTCAGACCTTGCTGGTCACACTCCACCATACGTCGGCATGCATCAGCATTCTCAGCCCCCCAACACCAAAAAATAAGATGGATAGATCGATCGATAGATCGATAGACCGGTAGATCGATAGATAGCTAGCTAGCTAGCTAGCTAGATAGCTAGATAGCATTAGATAGCTAGACAGATAGCTGGATAGCATTAGATAGCTAGATAGGTAGATAGCTAGATAGATACAAAGATATCGAGAATGGTCGCGGTCGGCAGCGCCCGGCCCGCAGGTGCCGTTGTGGAAATACTTCGCCATCTCGTTGTCCAATGTGGCTGCGACCTGGTGCCAATACGAGGCCGGCAGTTGAGACGAATCTATGTTTTGTAGATATCAATGATGAATAGATAAATATATCATGATATATCATGTATTATATGTATCTACATCTGATAGTTCATGTATATGATATATGTAGTTGATTATAGTTGTCATAGCCGTTTTTAAATTGATGTATTTACTGAAGTATGTTTATGTCTATGTATAGAAGTTGAATGATATATATATATATATACATGTAATTATATACACATGATTCTTAGAAAGGGATGAAGGGAACCCATATCGGAACCCCTCCATCAATGAAAGACAGTGGTTTTCCATGGTTTCCTCTTATGTTTCCCGGCTTACTTGCCATTCTGAATGATGTTTGATCGTGAAATCTCATGGGTTTCTGGCAGTTCCACCATGAATTGCAGATGGCTTCAACTTTCCATGGTGAATTTCAGGACCACTGGGCATCTGGATCTGAAGGATTGAATAGACAGGGGATTCAAGCAGCATTCATAGCTTCATTACTGGGTGAAACCCCCCAGCCGGATTTTCATTCAGATTGACATTTGGAGAACATCATGGTCAGTGAATCGAATTCTTTGGAGAAAAGTTCTCCAATTACTCTCTGGTTATGACTAACATAGCCATGGTATAGATGGCCCATAGAAATAGATGATTTTCCCAGCTAGAAACCTCCATTTATGGTTGGGATTTTCCAGTTCGCTATGTGAGTCATAACCAGATGGTAATTTGATACATCACGAGAAATCCTTGGGTTTTATAGTTGGGTTTACCACATTACCCTCTGGTAAATAAACATAGACCCTGAAAATGACTAATTTTTAATGGAAACTAGTCTTCCAATCCCTATTTGCCAGGGTCTATGTTAATTTACCAGAGGGTACCACATTAATGTAATATTTGTTCGAAGATCATAGGGAATCCACGGTGGAAATCCGCTGGAGGCCTTGAAATATGTGGCATTCCCAGTGCAGATGTCGGGGAGCCGACACCCCAAATGACCCAGGGCCCTCGGTGATGGTCAATGGGAGAAGCAAATGGGAAAAACCATGGGAAAAACCATGGGAAAACAGGTATCCATACTGTAGGACAGTAGGACATCTCCATTTCTTCGGTTGGAGGTTACCTGGTTGTTCATCAGGAATCACCCCAAGGATTTCCCGCTGAAAGCAACATAACATGACACTAATGGTGGATTTGGGAGAGATCTCCTGAAATTATAAAGCATATTAAGAAAGTTTCATGGTTGTTGAATCTCACAAATCTCTTGTCTTATTACGTTTCCCTGGGCTACCTCGCATATCTTTCGATGATTGAAAGACAACACGAACCAAAATTGACATTGTGAAGTCATTTGGAGTTTTGCTGTATTTCTTCGACCGAAACTCTGAAATCCCATTCAACCAGAAAAGTGAAGACTCATGTGTGCAGGACTACATCACAAATGCTGAAAAGTCATAAAAAGTCTGGGATGTCTGTGTGTGTGTGCAGGGAGAACCAACACATGCGTTGGGGGGTTGAAAGCGCAGATCCGTTTTTTTTGTTTAGGCTGGGAGAACGCTCGGACGACCCACTGCCATGAGGTTGGGAAAGAGCTTCAAGATGATGCCCGTCATGCCCGGCACTTAAGGTGACAAGCCGCCAAGGCAACTGGTTCCATATCAAGGTAGGTATGGTCCGTATGGTGCAACCCACCTTAAGAGATAGGTGGGCCATGAATAAATGGAGAAACTCTTGCGGGAGGATATGGATGATATTTACCTCATCATATCAAGGTTTCCAACTTGTTTATCTTTATGTGGTTGCTAATTGTGGATTCCGAGAAATGAATGTGAGATATTAAAGGGCTACGCCCTCTGCCGCCGACCCCTGGACACTGGAGGGTCATGCCTGCCTCTGTGTCGTAAGCATGAAATGAACCCTAAAGAAACCAGAAACTGACCTAAACAAACCATTTG
>Ga0126342_10021040_pt1 | contig 10911 bp, 8 predicted proteins | sample Cyp1metagenome_FD_92528 | JGI IMG/M metagenome (GOLD analysis project Ga0126342, IMG submission 92528) | Coral microbial communities from Lord Howe Island, Old Settlement Bay, Australia - Cyphastrea 1 metagenome | ecosystem: Host-associated > Invertebrates > Cnidaria > Coral ... | reverse complement strand
TACCCCCAGGTAACTACCAGAAATAGGTCGTGAAAACCGTCCCCACAAAGGGTGACCTGGTGATTGATGGCACTTTCTCGTTGGCATCTCGAGTGAATTCAAGGATGTACCGCAGCTACAGACTATGTTTTTGCAATTTCTGAGACAGTAAAACGAATTACATCTACATATTTGTTGGTTTATGTTGGTTTCTTGGTAAACAGACTTGGTATATAATTAAGTTGTTTAACTGGTTCGACTGTTCAAGCCACTGTAAATTTCTGGTGTTCTTTCTGTCCATTTTGCTTTCCCATGACATCCCCAGGCAATCCACCATATTTCTTGGACGGAACGACCTGCAATCCCGACCCTGGACGGGTGCAATGATCTGGTGGGGACTGGGATTGGGATCCTCATTGGCAACCGGTACAATTATGACCCTTTTCTCATTGGCGACGCGATGACTTACCTCCTGTAACTACGGTGAAATACAACTTAAATGAGTTGTTTCCTTTTTTTTCGCCAGTTGTAACTGGCCAAAAAGGGCTACAATTGGGTAAACCTGAGGTAGCTCACATGGACCCAGTTCAACCATCAATTATGGGTTTCATATGGTTTGATTCTGAACATCATCAATTCAAAATACCAGGATTTATTCACCCCACCCAATTATTGGAATATGATGGCCACAAAGTCAGCACAATTTGAGATTGAAAAAATGGAAAACTCAACTTTTGCAGCCGACAAAAAAAAGATAAACCTCCAGACAAAAACTGTGTCTGATATATTGTTCAGGAAATGTTTGGGTTTGGCAAATCCTACAATGTGAGGCCCCCAAACGATAGTTGGTTTGTAAATACAATAACTTTGGCAACTATGATACTTATAACTTATAACTTGAAACTATAGTATATAAGAAACTATAGTTATTGGGATTTATGAACCAACTTACAAGTGGAGGGGGCCCACATTGTAATTTCTGGCTGGTGGTTTTAAATTGTTCCACCAAAAAGAACATAAAGAACCTGGGGTTCAATATCCGAAATCGTCCGTTTTTGCTCGGGATTGAAACCGCCCATGGTTTGTTTCTACAGTTATGCCCTTCACCAGTTTTAAATGGTTTTAAATGGTTGTAAATGGTTATAAATAGGCTTATCATTGCATCAACAGGGTTATTTCGCTGACTTATAAGCGGTAAAGGGCATGATAACTTTAGTGTCTGGTGGACCACAGTACGGATGCCTATGTACCGACCATTTGGAAGATGAGGGACACAGCCACAGCCAATGAACATGACATCCTGGTTATGTGCTTTGTGTCTATTTACAAATACCCTAGTTGGCAGGATTTCAAAACTTGTTGCTCCTGCCATTTCCCGCTCTCATTTTTTTTTGCGATGCAACAGTTTTTGCATGTTCTTGCACCATGCCCCGTTGCTCAGAAATGTGGTCGCTTCAAGTTTGCCAACATGAGCACCCGCAAGTGCAACAAATGCGATTCCAACTGCAAAGCCTGCTCTGGTTCAGCAACGGCTCTTTGACTAAAAATTGGATGGGGCCCTTAGTTGTCGATGATGTTGGTAGCTGGAATGATGGAACATGGCTTTTACAACCCACAATAAACCGCCGCCCCAGACCGGGGCGGAATATGTCCAGTAGCGAATAATGGATACGAACTTGACTAGGTGATATGGTACATATATGTGTATATCATATATATATACCCTCTGGCTATTCAACATAGCCATGGGAAAAGGCCCATTTATATATGGTTTACCTATTAAAAATGGTGATTTTCCATGGCTATGTTAAATAACCAGATGGTATATCATATATATATATATACATTTATAAATATAATATGCGACGTGTGTATGCTCTTGTGTGGGGGTAGCTACATGGTCAAGATCAAACTCAAAGTTTTTATTGACTGTTTGAGTCCCCCCCAGTTGTGATCTATAGTTGTATCTATAATTACCTCAAAACTTCGTGGGGGGTTCGATACATGGGGGTACCCCAAAAGCTGGATGGTTTATTTCATGGAAAATCTGATCTATAAAGGGATGATTTAGGGGTACCCCCATTGTTGGAAATCCCTAAGTTAACCTAGATGGAAATCAACTAGTTAACTGGGCACCAGTTTGTGCTTGCCACTGGTAAAATTGAGGATGAACATGTTTTTCGACGCTGCTTTAGTGAGACACTGAAGATACGATGCGTACAAACGGGGGCCCCCCAGTTGTCTTCTCTACTCTACTCACTCTGCTCTACTTGATGCTTGATGCAGTCACTTAAGACTGCTGAGCCACTTTTCTCTACTTCAGGACCAGCCAGCCGGACTTAAGTCTTTTGAGCTACTTCCCTATTTCAGGACCAACAGGATTTAAGATGTCTGAGCTACTTCTCTGCAGGAGCAGAAACAAATAACTTCAGACTTCTTGGCAATTGCTAAGTCACTTCATTTGTAAGTCGGATGTTCTCTAAGAAACTTTCTTTGATAAATAGTTGTACTTCTACTCTGAGTTGTCTTCAGATTATTTCGCCGTTGTTTCCCCAACCCCAACCCCACTCCAGGCTCGTGTGTACAGATGAGTCAAATTTGTGTGCGTATATGAGGTCCTGACCTTTAGCCACCATAAATCAGCTCTACAGTTATGGTGCGAAATACCAGTTACAAGTCAGTAAGTCACCACATCTATGGAACAATAAGCCCATTTAGCATGTATAAGTGCTAAAGGGCTATAAACCGCAAATCCCATAGAAAATCCGCGTTTTCTTAGTTGTTTGTTACCATTTTTCCGGTGGTTTTCGCAAACAGGGCCCCACAATACGTAACGGCGTAACGACCATACCGCAGCTGCAAAAGGTGACGGTTTTGGTACATCTACCGTTTGACCCTTCAAGTACAGCGCAAAAAAGTCGCAGAAATATTTTTTTTAATGAAGTAAAACACAATTTTCCAATATGTTCAAGGATACAAACGGAGGGTCATTATATATCCATATCATCAGTATCCTACAAGAGTGACATATCTAGATTATGGATCTGTGCTATCTATGCCTAGACCCTCCGTTTGTACCTTTTTTTATGGTGTTTTACTGATAATGTTAGTACTTTTACCATTCTTTGGTAATTGGAGAGTCAAATGCTGGTGCTTTGTTTTGAATAATCTGAATCGCAAGCCATGTTCAAAGATGTTTTGTTGTTGGTAAAATCATACAGAGTGGGGCCCCTGAGATTCCTAGATAGCTAGGTTGATGAACATAACTACTCCAATAACCATGGTTTCTGATACGTATAGCATCTTATAGCTAGTTGACGGGGTTGAAGCAGCGTAAAACTGAAAAAAACACGCTTATTTTTTGGGGGCCCCACATTGTACTGATACCCTCTGGTTATTTAACATAGCCATGGGAAATGGCCAATTTATAGATCGTTTACCTATTAAACATTGTGATTTTCCATGGCTATGTTAAATAACCAAATGGTACACATAGTAAGTACTATTTTCTCTGTCGTTTGGGGGTTGGTATGTTTTTATCTATATATACATATAGCATCTAACTTAAATGCATAGATCATTACATCGAACAGTACTACAATAAATGTTGGGCGGCCCGTTCCTTGCCAAGTTGCATGGCAAATTACATAAATCTGCTTGTTGGTCAAATATCCCCATGCTGGCTGTAGGCTATATCTCAACTTGTGTTGATTAACCCAACGTGTTGGTAACATTTCCTGATTGAGTCTCCATGCTTGCTGGTTAAATCATCACCATTGGCTGATGCTTGTGGCGTGGTTGCATACCGCATGAACCATCCTCAACTATCATAAGTTGGCTTATAGCCCAGTCATATCAGTCTAGGTATAGTATATTATAGTATGGTATAGCGACAAACAACATCGATCCAGCAGTGACGGCCAACCGCTGAGCAAGGACACTGGTTTCTATCGCAACCCCAAAAAGATCAGCAAAGTCCAATCCTATTGCAATGTGGGGCCCCCACTTGTAGGTTGGTTTATAAACCCCAGTAACTATATAGTTATGAGCTTGTAAACCAACTTAGCTATCGTAAATTATCTAGGGGGCCGCACATTGTAACGTAGTGGTAACGTGAACCTTTTCGATCAAGAACAGGGCAGCTATTATAGTCACATCTAAAGGTTCAACGAATTGCCGGAATCGCAGGGATGGGCTGAAACACTCGGGCCCCTGAATTGACTCAGGCATGTACAGCTTGTTATGACGACATGTACCTGGATGGCTCTATATGCACCGCAGATGAAGGAGTTGGGTCTGACAATTTTGAGGAGAAACCAACCTTCAGAAAATCATGGGAACATCGGGCGATATGGAGAAATCCAAGAACCAAATGGAGGTTTGGAAAAAAAACATCGACTCGATAGGGGTTTCCCGGCTAGCCATGGTTGATTTCCGTTGGGTAAAACTGGATGCAGTTTTTGGGTGCCATTTTTGTTGGACATCTGCTGGCGTGTGCTTCAGATGAACATTCACAACCAGCTGCGAAAATCAGGCGTTTAGAAGGTGTTCATCAAGTCTCAAGTCACTCAATGTCACTATATTTGTCCACAACTCCTGGTTTTCAAGTGACATCAATGACATCAACTTCCACCATTTTTTGCTCATCAACCAACCCGTTTTTGCTGAAAACCACCCAAAAAGTGCCGGTGAACTCGCCATTTCCGGCACAGCGTTCCGGCACTGCGTTCCGGCACTCCGGTGGAACTCCGAGGCACAGGAGAGTGCCCTGCGGGGAAGTATCCGGACACAGAAAGCAGCAGGCTGGGATCCAGGGGGCCATGGCCCCACAGTGATATGTTTGTTTCATCGGATTTCATTTAGGATTTCATGAGATTTTCCCCATGGTTATCCCTATGGTCTTATACCCATTGTTGTGATCTATCACCAAATATGTATACATAGTGGTGCCCCAGTTCGGAATCGCATTCAGTTGGTGAACATAACTACAATAAGTAGGACTTGTGGTAGATAAATGGTAGATATATCGAACTAGTTGATGGGGGTTATAAACTAACGTTCACATCACTGGGGGGTACCACATTGTGGGATTTCATTTGGGATTTAATGAGATTTTTTACATCAAAGAAACATATTGGGATTGAGAAATGGATGTACTTGGTTTATAAACCTTATAGTAACTTATAGTTACAAGATGTTTTACGATCATAAACCATAGCTATTATAGTTATAAACAAACTTAGCCATCTGCCCACATTGTACAGGATTCACCTTAGATGTTGGTCTTGATTGATCCGGATTTTGCCTGTTATTTACTCATTCATTACCACCTGTACTGTCATCACTTGCTGTAATGTCCTTCGATTTCCGGCAAATCTTTAGGTTATCCGGAAAACTTCCGTCAGCGTTCCGACGGATCATTTTCCTGTATCAAAGAAAACACACCTTCAGTCATTTTGCTTGCTTTCACTAATTATTGTGTGTTTGACAATATACGGTGTTTTAGGATTATAGGTATATGCTTAGACGGATTTACGACTGATTCACCACTTTTTTTTGGCAAACAAACAAACACCAAGATGGCTATAAGGTGATGCGCCAGATACAAGTTGGTCTATAGACCAATCTAAGGGTATAGATATTAGATATGTCTACCATAAACCCCGCCTGGTCTTGCTCCAAACCAACTCAGCTAAGAAGGGGGATCACGTTGTAGATACCTCAAACACATCAGGGACTGAACTCCGCGGTGCGTCTCAAATCAGAGGCATCATGAGCCCCTGTATGGAGCTTGAAATCCGACTCCTCCCAGCTGGTTCCCAGATGATTGTGTTGGGTGGAATGGAGCTAAATTGAAGGATGAAGAAAACAAACAGGTCGAGTTTTTCTACGGCGCGTTGGCAACAGACGAGATAGTACTGTGAGACACGCCATCCTAAACTGCATTAATCCTGGCAGGAAGGTCTGGACAGATGACCACCCATCTTATCAATGGTTGAGATGTGGCAGCTACGAGCATGCAGTGGTCAACCATTCGAGTGGCCAGGTAGTCGCAGAAAACAACGCCTTTTGGATCCTTTTGGCGCGGTGCTTTGCGCATTTCTGAAATCGAACAGGATTGTGCTCCGCAAGCACACCCCTGAATGCACATGGCAACGAGGTGGAACACTGTGAGACAAGAACTGCCCACTGGGCCGGCGGTGTTTCTCAACTGAGTTTGAAAATAGGGATTGAAACATAAAGCCCCAAATCCCATGCTTTGGTTTTGTTCTTTTCCGAGTGTGAGATGGCAGTCACATAGCATCGTCTCCCCATTTTGGATTAACCCAAACCATTCAAATTCCTGGAATATTGATGGTGAAATGCTCATTTTGAACTTCCAAATTTGGTTGGATTAGGTTTAAAAAATGATTATGTTCCTTGCCTAAATCCAATGGTCCCTGCTTAAATCACATTTTTCCATGATTGACTCCCCATTTTCCATGGTCAAAATCCATGAAAAAACCAGGGGAACCTCTACCCGTGTCGTAACGGCCGTGCTGTCACCCTGTGAGGTGCAGCCTTTGTCCAGACAACTGCGAAACCTGCGCGAGTGCCAAGGAATGCTTCAGCCGCCCGGAGCACAAAAAAAAATCGTGGCCCTTGGAAATACTGCAGCGACTTTGGGAAACTACGTGATTTTTTGCGGGTTTCTCTGGGATTCTATGGGGCTTTTTTGGGGGCTTTTATGGGATTCTATGGGATAAGATGAAAGTATGGGATTCTATGGAATTGAGGGTGGCGGGACTAGAAGAAACAGTTCACCTCCAGAAGCTGGAACGCAGCACTTCAATGGGATTTTGGCAGCAAACATGGGCTTGTTAACGTGGCTGAACCAAGAGAAATGCTGTTTTCATTGATCAAATTGGGCATACAAGTGTTGAATTGCACGACCTATGGGTTTATATTGCCAGAAATTTCTCAAAATTGATTATATTTACAGTGGTTTACAACTACAACAGCTGTTGCGTTTGTATTTTATATGTGTGGTTGGTTGATACACCCCCTTAGCTATGAATCCAAGGGGGCCAAAAGTCGTTACCATGCTGAGCAGCAAGTGGAAAAAGGCGGGTACACCCAGATTGGCGATGTCTTCAGCAACAGGGGATGTAACCTGCAAATTCTAATCAAGTGAAAGGTAGGATTCAATTACTTATGTTGAAATTACACTACCAAATTCTAACTCATGCAAATCCTATTACCAGGTATGTAAACATATATAAGGTTGGTTTAGGGTAATAGCGAAGCCCATTGAAATTCTCATATGTGTCTGACAATATCCACCATCTTTCTTGTTCAATCCCCAGGTGCTGCTGGTAGAACCACCATGTACCAAGATGTTTGCGGGTTAAGTCACGCCGTGTTGTTGGCACTGATTAAAACACAATTTAATTCTAACTTCAATTTCTCATGTGCTTAACTCTTAAGTTGCGGTAAAAAACTAAAACATATGTTGGTCGGGCACCCAGCATGACAGCTTTCCCATGGTTCAATGTCCAATCACCCAAATCACCCTGTGACGCCAAAGGCTGCCGTACTGGCTTGGTGTTGCACAAGGGAAAATGCCTAGCAAAGTGTTGGCCCACTTGGTACGCTGATCAGGCGAGACCTGCTTGACCTGGTCCCAATCATCAACCGTCCCAACTGGCCCCTTGGGGGCCCAGATTTCTGGGGATGGAAGGTCTACCCCATCAACGATGGCTATCTGCGGAAGGGAACATGAAATGATAATCCAATTTGATATATGGAGATACACTATTTTCAGAAGCCCATGTGTTATTGTTGACTTTCTTTCCTTCAAGAGTTGCTAGTGTACTAGCCCTGGCACCAACCGATGGTCAAAACTCGGGTGAAGTACAGATATTGGGGATGGTCATCAATCTATTCACAGGGATTTATGATGATTTATCTGTATTTATAATTATTTATATACAACATATAGAGATATATATATACTATATATATATTATACCCATTATAGGGAATCCCTAATGATGGTGGGATGACCAAAAACCATATACCGTATACCATCTTTTGACCATGGCGCCTGCCGGCCAGGCTGGAGTGTGCCAACGCTGCGAATCTCCATGTTCGACATGTGTAGGCGACATGCGACGTCGATCATCTGGGTGGGGAAGACTGACGGGGGCAACGGTTTGGCCCCAAAATATGGCGTATGTAAGGGGGATATACCCACAAAATATGGCCTTATATGGTACAGTACCTCCAATTTATGTGAAATTCCCATTGAAATATCACCGTTGGTAAACATACAGAAAACTATGGAACATCACCATTTTTAATAGGAAAATCCACTATTTCGACTAGGGCATTTTCAATAGCTATGTAACAAATTAGCAGAGGGTATCACCGTTGGTATCCCCAACCGACTGGATGGGTATAATTCGGTATAATCCTTTAGTCTCTTAGTTTGGTTGTAAATGAAAAGTAACCATAAGCAGCAGCAATTTTGGTGTTTTGTTGTGGACCATCAACGATTGACCATGCAATTTAACATATGGGAAATCATTGGGAAATCGAGAGAACATTACCTATAACTGGAGCTGTTTCTAGACGGGAAAATGATGCATTTTTATGAGCATTACGCACTGGTAATTTCACATAGCTATGGGAAAATCACTATTTTTTGATAGCTATAGAAATGATTTTCCGACTCAGGGACCACAACAGCTTCGGTTTCCAGTTGTATGCGTTTGTTTTTCTAATTGGTCACTACAATGTGGGGTCCTAGATAGCCAAGTTGGTTTATAAACCCCAGTAACTATAGTTAGAAGTATCACAAAACCATAGTTATTATAGTTATGTTATGTTCAACTTAGCTATCGTTTACCAGGGCCCACAGCTACCCTGGTCACTAAGAGTTTTCATTATGTCTTGTTTCTTCCGCCATTGAATATGTTCATGTCTTCTCATGAGGCTCATGGGGCACAATACCCTCTGGTTATTCAACATAGCTTTGGAACACGGCACATTTATAGATCATGTATGATGATTTACCTATCAAACATGGTGATTGTCCATAGCTACGTAAACAAAATCCAGAAGTTAGTAATTGTCTGGTTGGTGGTTTGGAACATGAATTTTATTTTTTCCATAATATATTGGGAATAATCCTTCCCATTTGACTTTCATATTTTTTCAAGGTGGTTGAAACCACCAACCAGTATATATATACATCTTGTTAAATCCCGAAAACTAATATTTTTCAAGATGGTTATTGCACCACCAACCAGTTATAGTCAACTGACATTTATATTGCTTAAAACTTCTTTTTGGACACTCGGACGCAACCTGGGATTTCACCAGAAGCAATTGATGTATTTGGTCAAAAGTCGAACGACGGGAACTCGTAACTCGGTGCATTGAAGGCCATGTTGGAAGGTGTAATACGACACAATAAATTTATCCAAGGTGATGAAGCTATTTGGAGGATCATCTCACTTAGTATGTGGTCAATAAGCCGATCGTGATCGTAAGTCCACATTCAATGGCACAGTGGGGTTATTGCCTGGTCTCAAAAGGCTTATAATTTTGGCTATTAACCGCTTACCCATTGTAATCCAATATGTGATTTACTATATTATCCCATTATATCAAATAAAAAATATAGTAAATATTATGATTTAAATTAAATTATATCCCTATAAATAATATAGTAATCATATAAGTAATATCATCCCATTATATCCCATAAATAAACGGTTGGTAAAAAAAAGCAGTTACGAGGAGCGTGGAATCCGTGGAATGCCCGAATGCCGTTTCATGGCAATGAAAAAAACAAGGTAGGACAGGGGGATTTAATGGGGGTGTTATGGGAATTGGTGGGATATATTATGTGATATAAAACCAACAATATGATATGGGCTAGTTAGACATATATGTTTGGTGTGCTGATGCGCATGGTCACAATGGTGCGTTAACGCAGCCAGAGTAGCGTGTGCTGCAGTCCCCGAGGGCGACGGTATATCGATTTTTTCGAAGCCATCACTGGTGCGGCCATGGAATTTCCGCCCATAGGGACAGGGTTTTTTCGCCCATCCCATGGCCCATCAACCCTTTTTTGCACAAAACCGTATTTTGTCGATCTGTCTTGTGGCCGGACTTTTATGTCTAAATTGTGTGGCGCCAGGAAGGGATATGTAACCAACAATATGATATGGGTTAGTTAGACATATCCCGAATTATCCAAGTTTTACCCAGTGAAGAACCAACTTCGACCCATCTTTTTTGTTTTTTTCACCCCAGTGGCAGGGAATGGCACCAACTGCACTGCTTGTGAAAGTCCCAAGGTGCGCACCCAGGAATTTCGGGCGGATGTGGATAAGATCCCGTTGAGCTGGATGATAGTAATATGAAAAGGGCTTGGAATTCAGATTCTGGAACATACTGGAATATTTCATAGTAATATCCAAGACAAAAAGGAGAAGCACCAAGGTGATGCAACATCTCTATCTGGTTTGTGGTTTGGAACATGAATTTTAGGACTTTCCATATAATTATTGGGAATAATTATCCCAACTGACTTTAATATTTTTCAACCGGGTTGAAACCACCAACCAGTTATTGAAGTTAAATAATCAATATTTTTGATAAGCCGTGCATGGTTTGCTTGATATATGATTATATATATATAATCGCGATAAACACTTATTGCGTATGTATACTATGATTTGTTTTTCCCCACCTGCCAGGTGAGGGTTGTTAGATTTTATGTCAGTTGCCTGGTCCTCCTCCTCCTCGTCCTCCTCCTCCTCCTCCTCTCGTTGTCCTCCTCGTCCTCCTGCTCAACTGCGACTCGCGATCCACAGTGTTCTCGGTCGGACCTCAACCACGACCATCCACGCCCAGTGTTCCCTGCCGGACCTCAACCAC
>Ga0126342_10021039_pt1 | contig 10912 bp, 12 predicted proteins | sample Cyp1metagenome_FD_92528 | JGI IMG/M metagenome (GOLD analysis project Ga0126342, IMG submission 92528) | Coral microbial communities from Lord Howe Island, Old Settlement Bay, Australia - Cyphastrea 1 metagenome | ecosystem: Host-associated > Invertebrates > Cnidaria > Coral ... | reverse complement strand
TAAAATTATTATATTTTATATATTATTATAATATAATAATTAATTTCCAATCCTAAATAATATTATTTCATAATAAATTTAATTTATTTCCCAATTAAATAATATAATATTATAAATTCATCTAATTATTTCCTTAAATTTTATATAATCCAAATATCATATAAATATATCTTATATAAAATATTAAATAAAAAATTAAAAATTCCCACATATATATTTTCTAAAAACATATAAATAACAATTAAGAAATTAAAAAATACTAAAATTTTAAATAATTACAAAAATAAATATATATAAAAAATATCCAAAATCTTTATATTCCTGTTTATTGTTTTAAATTTATAAATATATTAAAAATAGGAAATACAATTAAATTATCTTGTAATCGAAAATAAAAAACACGACCAATCCAGAATTAAATTATCACGCCATTACCCTATATACCGATAATAATTTCAATCAAATATCAATCAAATTCATTACAGGTTATCTATACCCTTAACTCATATTACCTTACCATATCTTGCCCTCTATTATCTTATTATTACCAGCGAAGGATTCAATTCAATATATAACTAAGAAATTTAATCCCTTAATTTCTTAACAATATAAGGTTTATAAGAGGTTTCTATAAAAGAAATTAGGTAATTATTTTTTTGTATATAATATTTATAAAACATTAATATAAAGATGGTAAAATCAAATTTACAAAAAATATTAGGCAGAAATAATCCCGCCCTTATATCTTCAAATCTAATTATTTATATATATAAAAAAAATATTAAGAAATTAAATCCTCGACCGAATTATTATATATACATAAATACTAATATATATATATATAATTTTTCTAATAAAAAAATAAAAACCCCTAAACATCGCCAACCAATATTCTTATATATCACTCGCACTATAAAGCGTAACAACTCTATATCTTTCCTATTTAATTCAATTAAGGTAAGAAATTTAAATTCTCCATTATATTAGGTCAGCAAATATTTCCTTTTCGATATATATATAACCGTCATTTCAAAAACCAAATAAGCATTTTACCGGCCTCCATTTTCTTTATTAAATTTATAATTCCAATTTTTTTTTTAAATTTCTCAATTTTCCTATAATTCATAATCGGTATAGTAGTAATCAAATTATCAGCACAGCAACCGTAGATTCACCCTATTTTTTTTATTATATGTCTTATCTAAATAAATATTTTATATGTTCCTGATTAATATATTTTTCGCACAAGAAATTCGGTAAATAATAAGAAATGCGAGTTTCGGGATGTACAACGGATTCGTTCTCTCATGTCATAACACCAAAAAAGACCATCCTTATTTCCCACCTAAATAATGACCTTCTATAGAGGGTAGGGCACATCTTTAAGCTCGGACAATTAGGCGACAGGGGGGCGGGGACATGGGGACAGTGGGACATTGGGGGCATGGGGACATTGGAGGCATGGGGGCACGAGTACAAGAACCACAGTTCATCAACAACTCTCCCACCTTTAGAGTTCGACAGTCGGGGGACAGGACGAGTAGGGACATCCGTGGACCCTGTCTTTAACTCGTCAAGGACGTTATCAGCCCCACCCACCCTCCCTGTTGAGTATAAGCGAGCATGTGCAACATCTCAACAACGGCAACAAGTTCCGTGGACCCTATCTCAAAGGCGTCAAGAACGTTCGAAACGCCCCCATCCCCCCGGTTCCAACCCCCGCCCGTCCAGGCCTCCTCCAAGAGCCATTGGCCCACCCCGGCCTTGATGCCGCTTAGCCCAGCGGCGCAATTCACCCTCAACCGGACCGAGGTATTCATAGTGTTGCAGGGCAACCAAATTTTCCAAAGCACGAAGCAAAGGCGAAGTCTGGGCCGCACTGTCATTCTCTTTGGCTGTGTTTGTCTGACTAAGCAAGGCCTAGAGGCTTTCAAGCAATTTACAGTACTATCAAATTCAGAGGGAGAACCACCTCCGCACAAATGCGGATGCAAAGCAGTGGCAACAAAACTAGTTCCCACATCAACTCTTGCCACAGTTTCATGTCTCTGGGTCGCAAAACCCCTTGCCATCCAAAAGTCAAAACTGCGATGCTGCCAGTAGAGAGAAGGTGACGACAACAAGCTGCCACACTGACAAACCTGCTAGTCAGTGCACCCAATAGCTGCTCGAAACTTCCAAACATTCTGTGAATAACCATGAAGTCAAGACTGGACAGGCCCAATCGCACCACGACAGGGCGCCGTCTGAGAACACGGACAAGATGAAACCTACCTGTCGTCTTTGGCCATCTTTGTCGCCGGTGTGCAATCCACTGTGCTGAACAACAAACTGATGGGACACCAGCATAACAACATCTTAAAAACTCCAAACATGCTAAACACCCAAAGCAAAGCATGATGCAAACTGCGTGAAGGACATGTTGGCACTGAGGAGAAGGGCCCGGCCAAGGACCCAGCAGCTCAGCCCAGGAGAGGCCCTCGGAGCCCATGTCATACTCCCTAATTTTTCACGTGTGCTTCGCATACATTTCGCATAGGGTTCACATATTATATTTGCACATACATTGCATATACACTGCACATACAATTCACGTATATATATATATTACATACATGGTAAATGTGTTTATTTCGTATGCGTCTGGTGCGCAGATCCCATGTATTTCACATACGTTCTACATATGTTTTATATGCGTAAAACACTTAGGATATGGATATTTACTCCTCGTCAGGCTCCTATAGACGGAAGTCTTGAAGCCTTCTGGGATTCAGCTAAACTATATGTGTATATATATATGTGATATTTAAATATGTTTAAATATGTTTAAACATATTTAATTTATTTGTGAAATAGTTTCCAATAAATATTTTGGCATTACGACGATTATGCAAGTCGCGCAAAATAAATATCCAAGAAATTTCAAGGTTGTAATGTAATAATTACACAATTTTATTGATTTGGGTCGAACGCCGTATCCTTTTCTATTTTTTTGATCTTTCTATACGTATAGTTTTCAAGATTTAGCTTGAGTACGTTACAAAATCAGCTGGAATCGACAAGGGGGACCTGAGTCTGTCAAGAATCGAAGGATGCCCGAGAAAGGAAAAGTACTGTCCCGAAGCAACAAAATGCAACAAAGCCACATTTCCATACATTTCCTCAATCTTTTGCAAATTCCGGGCCATTCTTGTTTCCACATTTCAGCCTTGAGACCTGCGATCCTGGCTGCAGGCCTCTTTTGCGAAAAATAATATCCAGCATCATTTGACCCTTCAATCTTTCACCTTGGAATTTCGATTTATTTGATGAAATCATTGTTTTGATGTGTCATGTAAATATCATTTCACCATATTTCACCCACACACTTCACACCTCGTTCAAACGCAATAATAACAATCCTGTTTTTTCTGGCACACACGTATTTTCCAAATGATCTGTTGAAGCTTAAGGCATCTCCATTTAGGTCTCCTTGGCGGCAGCCTCCTTGGCCTTCTTGATCCTCTCGCCTTGGTAGTGTGCTGCTGTTCGTGCTTTCTTCAGCTTCTTGTAGGCGGATTCGGACTTCTCCTCCTCTGTGATGGCTCGTGCCTTGATGCGTTTCTGTGGTTTTGGCACTGGAATGATCTCCTTCAAGGTGTTTTGCGCCACGTTCTGCAACTCTGATCGCGGGGTGTCACCCTTCTTCACACCCTTTGCGCCAGACTTCTTGGGGAACAGCAGCAACTTGGACATGTAAAGTTTCAATCGTTCCACATTGGCCTGGAGACTCTCGGTACATCGATTGCGACGGCGATGGTCCACTGCGATGCCAATGGTCTTGGCAAACTTTCTGGGGATCTTTGCCTCTTTCAGCTCATCCAAGGTGAAACCTTTGCCCAATCGCACCTTCATGTTGTAGCGTTGTGTTGGAGGGTGCACCAACGGACGAAGCAATCCTGCAGCTGGACGAGGAAAGATCTTGGCTGCCTTTTCCTTGCGAGTGTTTGCTCGACGCTTCTTGCGGCCAGCCTGGTTCAACCAAGTTCGCATGAATACCCGGTTGTTGCGACCAGACTGGCAGCCATTGACTTTTCGGAAGTGCACATTTGGAATGACATTGTTGCCTCGCACAAAGATAACAAAAAATGTCCAGACTCTTGTCAAGATCAGTGAAGGAGAAATGCTGGTAGCAAGCATTCTTTCTGTCAACACATGTTCAAACCTCTTGTATTCTCCAGTCCACAACTGTTTCTTCTTATTTTTCCCCCAAACAAAGGACGGTATCATCAAACCTTCACTCTTCCAGAGTCTGAACCCTCCAATCCTAAGAATTCCACATTGCTAGACGCTACCTAAAAACTACAAGCGTAAAAGGGTTCTGCGTATCCATGCTTGAGCAATGGCATCTTTGAATGGGGGGTGGGCAAATGTGGGGGATGCGAGCATGTTCAATCACAAATTCGTAGCTGCTTTCACAATTGCGACTACCAAAAACACAACCACAACACAAAAGGCAAACCACAGGAAAGCATCTCAAACATAGTTTCAGCTATGGATTCAACATGTTTCAACTAAGTCAAGCATATTTTGCCCCTTCTCATGGTGCCTCCGTGACCCATGGCTCACCACTCGGCTCTCCTGAAAACCTCCTTCCCGTCTGAGCCAAAGCTTCGCAAGCATCTGGGGAAGCACCATGCCTCTCTCCAAAATCTGCATTCCTGATATTTTGATATATTTTGCATAATGCCACATATTTCATTAAATTTCAGAATTGCCACGTATTGCCACAGCGTCATGATGAAGCGCTCGCAAGGTCTAAACTGCTGGAAAACGTGAAGCCTAGTTGCAGTGTGGCATCATAATTATATACATTATATCATATCATTATCTGCAAAACCACTACTGCCAAATTCTCTCCCCTCAGCAAATTTCAATTTTTCATCCTAGCTGATTTGTCGTTATAGCCTAACTGGCTCAACCGTATGCCGTCAGCAACCTCAGCGGCCTCAGCATAGGCGAGGTCAGGCACTGTGACAGCTCGCTGCTTCAAGCCTCGAACTTATAGCCGCCTTTGTGGCGAGGACAGGCACTGTGAAGATATCCGAGATCCAAGGTCTGGATACGTCTGGGACGTCTCCAACCTTTGGAACGCTGGTGCAAATGACTTTGCTGCAAACCAGTCTAAATCTGCAACTTTCTGTTCAGCTGCGCGACGCTTTCAGGAAAGTGAACAACACACAACACACGTGGTCCATTTATACTGACAAACTAAGTTCTTTTCAGGCCTGTTTTACACCAACGGCGTCTCAATATTTCCTGAGCGACTGTGCAGCTGTAGCAGTCCTTTTGAGATTATATAGACGCGTTTCTGAATTTCCATGCAGCGCTCACTGAAGCTGTGACCTCAGGCTAACTCTGGACAATATCAGACCATGGGAGCTCTCAAAAATTTGCAGGACCAATCACACGGCGTCGTTGAAACGTCAACTTCAATGTCCAAACATGTGGCAGCTTTACACATTTACACCATCGACACAAATTCACGACAACTGCAAAGGAACTGTTCAGCTAAGATGCAAAGGAACTGGCGCTGTAATGGCCGGCTTCCTGCGTGAAAGAGATTCTGCTGGAATGACAACTGTGGCCCAGGATTAAGCAAAGTCCTAGACGTCACCAATCTCTATATATATATTAATATATATATATATATAGTATTATTCTATATTATTCTTGCTTGGCAACTTGAGGAACTTCAACCAAGACTTGCAGGTTGTCTCCAACAGCGCCAAAACTGCCAATGGCGGCAAGCTCAGAACCAAAAAGAGGTGGGAGCTACAACTACTGGAAACAAAATATATAAGACGTATCTGGACTCCAATAAAAAATAACCTGATTCCTCTGCAAGCTTCTGTTTCCACACAGGCATACCCTCTCATAGTTGCTAGTCACATTTGTCGTTCCATCCAGGACTTGGGCTGCTATCATGTCCTCTGACATGGACATCTGTTCCATGACTCTCTAAATTCTCTAATGGTCCACTTCCACTTCCAACGGTTTCCGTGTCTTTAATTTTCGTTCGTTCTAGAGTCTAGAGTGCCCCCCAACAATGTTCAAGAACACCCTCGAGGGATCTTCATGCACCACAGCACATTTCATCATTCTGATGACATGTCTCACCGGCGAGCCTAATCTCCGGCGCAGGTGGCTGAGGCGGCTCCGGCTGTTCCGGCTCCATCCAGGGCTCCTTCGGCGCATCAGCCAGCCGCACTTTTAACGGCCTGTCAGGGCACCACAACGACTTCAACAATCTGACAAATTGACATGCATATCATACATTATCAGTAGAATCTAATAGATGCTTAGTAGTCTTTAGATGAAGATGAAGTTAGTAATATGTAATATGTTTTCAAGACACTTTCTGTGTCCTTGCCTTGGCTTCCCTCGCACCAGGATCTCTTGGCCAGTCAGCTGTTCCAGGACTCGATCAGCCGCTTCTGCGCTGACCTGAGAGTGTGATCAAGAATATCAAGACAAAACAAGAATAAATCTTCTATAATCTTGTCATATTTCCCCAGATAGCGAAGCTATTGGGGTTCTTACTTCAAGTATAGGATGAGTTGGATATGTGAGTTTTGGAGCGGGCATGTTGGTGCCCCTGCAGGGTGCCGCTCAGGGTGCTGCTGTTAGAGTGGTGTGTGCGCTTTGGAGCTGGCATACTGGCGGCGCTGCAGGGTACTTCTGCAGGCTGCTGCTTCAGGGTGCTGCTCTTAGAGTGTTGTGTGCTGCTGCTACAGGGTACTGCTGTCAGAGTGCCGTGTGCGCTATGAAGCTCGGGTGCTGGTGTCGCTGCAGGGGGTGGCTGCGAGATGTCTATGGCAGTGTGGGCATTGGGCCCTGATGGGGATTACGTTTATGCTCTAGCAAAAAGGAGCGCTTGGTTGCCACCAAAAAATATCTTTTGCTATCTGGGGTCTATGCTGGCGTAATTGCCACCTGAGACAGTGAAGACTGGTAAACTGATATCAGTTTCCTGCCGTTGGCCTTGCTCTTCAGCCACGTGTGATCACGTGTGACTTGCTAGGTTTCCGTGCTATGTGAAGAATAGCCCCCACGCCAACCCGACCGGGCCGTTGAGATAAAAGCTTGACAGAATGGATCACATTCCGTTCGACGCCGGCCTACAACGAACAAGTTTGACACTGCGACTGAAACCTTTGAACGCTAAATTCACAGTCTTCACTCTCCAACATCCGTGCACCATCCTTCATGACTCTGCCTTATCACCCCTTGACGCGTCAAACATAAATAAGGTAATTATATAAATGATAAATGTATATAATTAAACAGTCAGTGCATGTCAGTGCATAGTCAAGGTTCGAGTCATAAGTCATAAGAGTTAAACTGGAATCAACTGGTGACGTCAAGTCGCTTTCGGAGGTGCGAATCACAGACTGGGTTCCGTGCCTGTGTCAAGAACTTGTACATATATGAAGCAGTCCAGTTGTTTGGCACCTGCAGGAACGCCCACCATTTCTATCGAGTTCGTGGTGTCAGGTTGAGCCGAATCATTATCTTTTCAAGTGAAAGAGGAACATCGAGCACACATATTTTTTTTGTCAGCTTTCATTTGGCATCCTTGCCTCACCCACATAAACGTCCTTGGCAGCTCAACTCTGGCGCAACACTGCAATACAAGCGTTCATCGCCGGTTGGGGCATATACTAGAATCCTAGAAGTGGAACTGACTGAAACGATCCCTGGTGTCATATCCTTGGGTAAACCACTCAGGTTTGTTGAATCATGCTCAATCCACACAAAATGAATCACATCCCAAGCAGCTGTGCACATGTAGTTTAGCGCTTTAGAATGCTTCGCGACTTTGGCACGTACCGGCCTGATAGCAGGTTTGGGCTGGTGCACTCTAGGCCGGGTAAGACATGACCAACAAAAGCCAAAACATGCCAAAACTATGTAAGTTTGGTGCCACGACACAAGCAAGATTTCTTGCACTTCCGGCTTCCGACCCGTACAGTATGACATTCTCTCAGCTCAGTTGATCGACGATTCCCACGGCTCCATTCTCCCCAGATTCTGGCCCCAGGTCCGCCCCTCCGTAGCCTGGTGCGATCATCTGGGTGGTAGACCCTGAAACCGTGAAGCTTTTCGGCCATAGACTCAGCTGTCTCCATGTCCTGATACCTCCAGCTGAGCTCGACAGGTTGGACACCAGATGCCATGCTGTGCACAGCGGAATGATGATGGACATATCATGACGTATCTTCCCTTCGTATCCTTTCATGCAATTCACTGGCTGCTCTAGCGGCTACTTTTCCTTACATCAGCTCAACCAGCTCCAGCCTCAGCAGGCAGCAGGCATGGCTTCCCTGCAAGACATTCAACCAGCATTGCCATGAGAGTCCATGAGACATTGATCTGTCACTGCTCCCAAATATATCAGCAGTACCTGTCCAGATGATGTCCTGACAGCCTCTAAGTGTATAACATGGTGTAACTGTCATATACTGTCATAAGCTTGGTATACCGTGACGTGTCATTAATGTAGTTCACCAAGCCTTGAATTTCTGCTGAAGGAAAGTGACTGCGACCAAGTCGTCGAGCTTCCCTCCAACCTGACGCCCAGAAAAGTCTGTGTGAGTGTGCATCCAAGAATCCGTGAGCTTAGTTCCACTTGCAGTTTCAAGATGTCTTAAGGCTAATGGTCAAGTCCAAGCCCAGCATATTGCGTTCGATAAGGCTGACAAATCCTACTCTGAATACACAGCCAGATGTATCTCAATGTCCCACTGAAGGCCTCCTGCACCATGTGCCGAACCCCATTCTCTGTGATGTTGATAGGAAGTTCGGCCACGTACACACTGGGCAAAGCATAAATTGTGTCATCCTGCAGCGGTAGCCAAGATTCCACTGAAAAGACACATGTCACGCTTTGTTGTATCGGTATCGGCTGCTCTCGCACAATCTTAGGAAAAAAGGGCCACAAATAACGTCAGACACATATTTAACACTATTCAACCATTTATCCCAAGCGATGTCACACTGATTGAATCCCAGAATTTTGTGAGTGTACTCCTCTTCACGGTCTTCGTGATCGCTGCCTCGGAGCACAATGATCGGCTACCATCCGCTACCGGTGTCCAAGTAGTTCCAACATGTTCCAACTCTTCCATTGAATTGAAATTGGACATTGCTTCATTCAACCCTCACAACTGGGATGCATGCCACCGTAGGAATTATCATCCTGCACGGGCAAAATCGCGTTGGAAACGTAGATACGCTTTATTCATTTAAATGACTAGAAATTATGAAGACAAGCGCAAACCAACCGTGATCAGAGCAGCAGTTGTACACTCTCTCAATCGCAAACAAAAATGCATGCCATCAATACCTCAACCTTTGTGAAGTTGCTAGCAAGACCTGAATCCACTCTGTCCTAGTTGTATCATTGAAATGATGGATGAAATATGATGAAATATGATGACATCATATAAATCATATATGAAATCACTATTCAAACGATCACAACCGTCTTGGCATCCTGGGCAAATGCAAGCTGCGGAGATCTCTTTCTGGCAAACCTTCAAACGGCTCCAGCGTAAGTCATCTCCCCAAGCGAAGCAATCACTCTTCCATGGCAAGGCTCTGACAGCCCTTGTTCTGAAACAATTTCCTGGTGGAACATGGTACAACTGTTTTTTTTCTCAAATCATGAACGCACTAAAATTTTTCAAAACCATGAGCTGCCCTCTGAAGGACCTCAATGAAATCAAATCCCCTGAATCTGCTATGGGCTATGGGGCTTACCATGTTGGACTTCGATCAAAAACCCAAACCGTTCCCGCAAACTATAGCAAGAAACTGAGCTCGAGGATGCTGTTCCTCCCCAGAATGCTCATTGACCTAGCTAAATTTTCGGCGGAAAGGCGTTCTGACATGTTCTGATTACGGGTCAGAAACGGCGAAATCACCCATGAGCTTTGGGGTCGTCTCAGAGGACAGGGTCAACTCATGCCGTCAAAAACTAGAAACCTCCAGAAACTTCCAAAAACCATCTAAAACAAAGAAAACCAATCAAAAAACACAGATGCTGACCAAGCAGTTCAAAATGTTCAAACCATATTGCGACAGGAGTCAATGCATGCACCTGTGTTTGCCTGGTTTTTGTCAATTTACGGGTGTTGTAGGTTATCCCTGCTGGTTTTTGATTATTGTGGGTTTACTTTTTCCCTCCAGGTGCGTGCCAAAACCGTGAAGAACCACGGGAAAGCTGGCTAAAACCACACCAGACAATGAAACGCCACACAACACCTGGAAAAAAAACATGGAACACCATTTTTGGGGATTGCCCCTCAACGGTTTGCCACTTCAGGCCTGAGAAAAGTTTACCTAAACAGAAACCAAACGCCGGGCTCAAACCAACAGATTCACGGCCACTGCTGAAAAGGAAAACTACCAGGTAAGATGCTGCAAGTTCCCTTTGTGAAGATCTCTGTAGAAGATCGTGCGCAAGATCTCGTTGACAGGTTGTCTGTAGAAGCTGCTGTGCAAGATCCCTGTGTAACGCTATCTGTACAAGGTGTCTATAGGAGATCTCCGCAAAAGATCTGCGTAAGGGATCTCAAAGTAAGGTCTTTGTCCAAACTATCTAAAAATGATCTCTGAGCAAGACCTCTGCTCTCTTCACCAGGTCTTTGTACAAAATCTCCAAAAGAGGTCTCCTGGCAAGATCTCTGCACAAGATCTCTATAAGAGGTCTCTTGGCAAGACCTCCTGGACAAGATCTCTATAAGAGGTCTCTTGGCAAGATCCTTTATGAGATCTCTGTACTTGAGGCCCAAGGGGGGTGAACGAAAGCTAAAGGTCATATGAATGTGGAACTAGGTGAGTTGAACTTGGAAACATTCAGGGAAGG
>Ga0126342_10021038_pt1 | contig 10912 bp, 13 predicted proteins | sample Cyp1metagenome_FD_92528 | JGI IMG/M metagenome (GOLD analysis project Ga0126342, IMG submission 92528) | Coral microbial communities from Lord Howe Island, Old Settlement Bay, Australia - Cyphastrea 1 metagenome | ecosystem: Host-associated > Invertebrates > Cnidaria > Coral ... | reverse complement strand
GCATGATCTGGCGACATTGATGAACGGTTGGGTCCAAAATCCCAAACCTCGTAGGTGAGCGGCTATCTTGAGCCCGATGTCTCCTGAAAGTAGGTCGAAAACATCATTCAAGTTCATTCATCTCTTCCCTCTATTTGTTTATTATCAAAAGATATGTCTCTTGGATATGCCATCCATTCTGCCATTTCAACTTTTAATGCTATCGAGTTGGTTGAATGAGAGTGAACAAGGATCTGAAACGGACTTCCATTCTCATTCTTGAAAGTTCTCATACCTTTTCGCATAGCCCTCTTGCACAAACAGCTGCTTCTCTCTCCCAAAGAGCCATTTCAAGTCATTCTCCCTGGAAAAAAGAAACAAAATATCAGATTTCTGCAAGGCAAAAGTGGTATTACGTGATAATCTACTTATAAAATCTTATAAACAGGTCGTGTCAATGGCTCCAAATGGTTCCAATCTTCCAGTCCTTTGCATCCGAGGAGACCCAGCAGCACCTGATCGGCTTTTTCGTTTGATGGGCGTCCTGAAGGCTAGTGACGCCGCCCATGGAGGATGCAAAAAGCTGCCGGTCATTGTTCACTTCAAGTATAACAATGCCATAAATTGACAAAGCTATGGAAATTATCATGCTTAACAGGTAAATCATCTATAGATGTTCCATTTTCCATTGTAGCTACGAGAAAGTTCGTTTACTGGAGGTTACAAACATATGTTCCACCATTTCTAGCCACAGCGAGACAAGGATCTGAGCAGCACCCAACATGTTCCCGTCCTGTTGGGTGATGATAGCTCCGACCGCTTCAGGTCCCGATGGGTGGATCCTCCAGTCGCCGTTCTCTCGTCCTTCGCTTCCTCCCTATGTGAGAAGCGACAACGACTGCCGTCTCGACAGTATCCCTTTTCAAAATATCTGCAGAGTTTCCCGGATCTCCAAGGTTTCTTCTCATCCTGCACATTCCACAATCACATCCACAGCACATCAAGAATATATCAATATATATATAATATCATATCATATTAGGACGAATATCATCTTCAGACTCATGTCTGTTCTGAGGCTATCAATCTTGTGTGATGATGAACGCAAACCCACCTGAGCTTGCGGGGCTTCCGATTCACGCCTGACCAAAGCCCCAATCCAACTCAAAGGCTGTGGCTGTGATGATATGAGGCATCACTTCAGAAAGAATAATTAATCTCGCAATGAAAGTGTAGTGAAAGCAATGTCAGTGAATGCCTCTGAGATTCTTGATTATTATCATTATTGTCGTTATCATTGTTTGTCCTTAATACTACTTCTTATTATCCCAGTACATGCCATCATATCCATGGGCCAAGTTTCACGTGCCACGCCGGTCAAAGAGAAAATTGGAAAATGGTCTGCAACTGCAACCGGAAAATTAAAAAACAAAGAACAGTTGATTTTAAGAAACAGGACAATTACACCATGATAGATAGAACATATGCAGTGTAAAATGCTGCATCGTTGTGCAAGACTGCTTCCGTCCTTCTCGGTGAGGGCTCCTTGTGTGGCCTGCCAAGATGCTGTGCCAAGAGCATGGCTGGGATGGCTGAGAAGTGCTGAATCGGTCGAAGCGGTTGAAGCTCTTGGGCTCTTAGGCACCGGCCATGGGCATTCGCTGCCGCGGCTGCATCCGTGTTTCGCGTAGAGGAAGTATCTGCACGGTTTTTTCTCAATCTCTTGTGCATCTGGTTGACGCCTGCCCAACCATTGAAACGCACAATGCAACCATTGATTGTTCATTCTTGCCGGGAAACAACGGGACTTCGGACATTCACAATTCTTGCACAACCCAGTTTTGCTCCTGCTTAAATCATTCAATTCCTCTTGTATTTCTAGTTCTGATCAATATCTGGCATATAGATGCATATAGTTTGATCTTGTTCCCAGCCCTTCATATCCCCAGCTTTGTCACTTATCTATACTTATCTACGGCAGCATCCTACAACTGGTAGGTTCATTCTCCTGGTGACAGCTTCCTCAACATGGCGCCTTCGTCGCTCCAGGCTCTTCGAAAGTCCTGTTGAGGTGGATGGGGAAGGTGCTCCATCCATGGAATGTGTATATAGTGACCTTCAAAAGATAGAAGAGTGCCATTATCATCATTATCTTAGTCGGATTTGGCTGTTTTATCTTTTTGGGGGTTGCTAGATACAAATAAATGTATGCATAGTAGAAATTGATTACTAAAAATATCTATAAAATTCTATAATTCTTAAATAAAAATCCATCAAATTTGGATTGTCTTGGGGGCTTAAAAAGTAGTGCGAGTAAAAACAAAGTAACAGTGATGCTGAATGTTGGGCTATATGCTGGGTGCAAATAGATCAAATAGGCTATAGTAATAGAAAGAGCCTTTAGGGGGTCGTATTATTTTTTAAGAATTCCCGTGACGGGTAATCCTCAGCTTCTACCGCCCATGGCTTTCCCCAAAGCATTGACATGTTTGATTCTCCTGCTCTGCTGAGAGCGGCAAGGGAGGCAATGAAAGCTAATTGTTCTCTTTCAGTTGAGTTAAGGCAATGTTCCGGGTCTGCACTACAAAAAAAGGATTGGTAATAAGACTTGTATTGGGTTGGATTGAAGCAGGTGAAAATCATTGACTAGATCAAGTCGACAGGAAGATCATGGAGTGCAATCTGATTAGAATATATATGTCATATAACTTATTGTCAACTTCTATCAGTGAACTCTCAAGCCATCCCCCTCCAACTCACCATCCCCAGAAGCCACCCCGAGTTTCAGGCAAGAAACGCTGACTTTCCTCCTGTCTCTTGGCCTGTCATCGAATCGGAAAATCCTCTGAAGTTCAGCAAAAAATTGGACAAAAAAATATTCAAAAATCCTATTGTCCTGGGGACCGTGAAAAAAAACAATATAGCTCGGTTATGCTCGGTTCATCAAAAGATGGTCCGCATTGGCAACTTTGGAGCCTCTTCCAGACTTTCGCTCGCTTTATCGCAGAACTCTTTTGCCATCAGCTTGTCCTACCATGGCTCAAGCATGGTTTCAAAAAAGACAAGTCGCTTCCTTGGACAAACATCAAGACAATAAATCATACTGCGCATACTGCGCATGCGTATGTTTGAGTACGTGTATGCTTCTGTGTGCTATGGGGCATCATGGCTGCTTGTGGAAATTTATGGTGTGTCTGCGACTGTCGTCGTTGGGTCATGACTCATGACAGAGTTTGAAGGGGCTTGAAGCATAATACTGTTTGGGCAAAACTTGCACAAAAGTTGCAGTGGTGATTAGATGTTTGCTCATGTTTGCTCCTGCCGGCATCAAAACCCTGTCGTCTTTATGAATGCTAAACTCTGAAGTCTGCTCAGACTGCTGAGAATCTGTTCCTCTGTTCCTCTGCAAAATTTCTCGAGGCGACTTGCCTGGCTCTATTGTGATCTATTGTGTCAAGACATAAAGAGTGCTTGAGCCTTTGCGGGACTGTCAATGCAAGCACAGCAACCCTCCTAGATGTTCGAACGATTTGAATGTTTTGCATTCAACACATAATTAAACCAGTTGGAGAAGAGGAGTATACGCCGGCGTAGCCTAAGCCTAGAATTGGAGACCCGAAATTCAGCATGTAATCAGAAAACATGATTCCAACAGAAGTTCCACAAGATGAAGTGAATTCTGCAGTCAATTGCTCGCAGGTCAGCATTGCACCAGACATGGTCAGAGATGCAGCTCGTCGACAGCTGTGCGGTGCTGATAGCAAAACATATGTCCACCATGGACTTGTCAGACATCCAAAGTGGTATTGGTATGTATTGGTCTTATATGAAACCTTACCCCAACTTTGACCCATACCCAAACAGTGTTAAATAGGCACTAATCTTACATCCTTTGAAACCGTTCCATTGCTGTTGAAGTGCAAAACTCTGAGTTTTTTCCCAAAAATGGTGGGGAAAGGCGGCGCTTTTTGGCCGGAGATGTCCTGCTTCACACCTCGCCCGCTGGCATAGGCTTGCCCCAGGACCATAAAGGCCCGGGCTTCTGTGTTTTTAGACCTGGAACGGAACTGGAATCTGGCTTCCGTATTGAGAACAGACGTGGTTTCACGACTTGTGCTAAGAATTCCCTTGGTATTTAGCAGTACTAGAATAATTATGGTTGATTAATTCGAAAAAACTCAATCATAGAAATTCATAAATATCATGGGAATCCCACCACAGAACTCCCCATCCAGCAACACCGGCGTATTTGGGCATCATCCACCAAAAGGAGTTTAGCATCATCCCCGCGAATAAAATCATATTCGATTCGATCCAGCTCCGACAACGTCTGGCACGATTAGAAATTGATCAACTCCCTTGGGGTATAATGATCAACAGCGAGTCCGTACATTGAGGATTTCAAACTCTGAAATGTTTGAGGGGGTTCCCCAACTTGCGTCCCTAAGACGATTAGATTGTCCAAAACATCCAAAGCCAGCAGCTTCATGGGTATTTCATGGGTTCTTCGTGGTGTCTCTATTCTTGAGTCACTCGTTCTCTGGCTCCACAAGATCCCTATCTTCAGCAAAGAGGCGGCTTCGATCGCAAGAGTTCCTTCAGGAGTCTCACTGAGCGCACCTTGGGTCGATGACTGCAGAGGGCCCATGAAATCGGTCTGGGTTGCCGGATGCAAGACAAACAAGTATTCCAAGTTGCTGGATCTTGTGAACCCTCAAATTTGAGACATACTGCGAGTATCTGCAAATAACTTTCGAGTAAAACGGGGTCGATGACAGTTGATCCAAGCGACATGGTCGCTCCTGACACAGGCAATGCCAGATTCCTTGGCTTCACCATGCTGCAAAACTAACTTCGAACGCAAAATAAGCCACACACACCCAACTGTGGGACAAAAAATGACTTGGATGGCTCAACTCCATAAACCCTAGCTGCAAGACCTCCATAGACCTCCGATATTTCGTGTACCAACTGAACAAAGTTGTCACCTGTTGCCCGGATCGTCCGCGGCGGAAGTGCTGATAAGTGCTGTGACAAGGCACATGTAGGAGTAGATCCTCTGTAGAACAGGCTTGGCTGCCTGGGAGCCATGACCAATAATCATCAGTGAAGACGACAGGTTTGGAAGGCAAGTGGTGGGCGAAACAAAGCAGCAAGATTTTAGACATTGGGGCCCCTATTTCATTCCGGGTTTTCTGACGAACTAATGAATAGAAATGAAGCCCTGAATTCGGACCCGGATTTTGCTAGGGTCTCATAGATTTTCGGAATTTTAATCATCAATTTTAATCATCATCAACACGAATCAACCTCACATCTTCAGAGAATGTACGGGGACTGTCCAACCTCACGAACTGAGTTTGTGACTACGTTTGCACTGGCACGGATTTGCAGTTCCCACAAAGTTTTGCATCTCCTTGGCCAAACACGTCCACTTCCAAGTTGCCAAAAAAACGCCACGGGGTGCCACGGTTTTCCATGGCATTCCAATGAAAATGATGTTGTTCTTCGCCCCAAGCTTGCTGAAATAGATTGAAATAGGTCCAATTTTGGCTTCAAACGCCAAAAAACAAGGGCAGCCGAGCAACTTTGTCGCAGGCTTCATGGCACACATGTTCGCAAACCAGCTCTTTTTGTGGTTCGCCTACAACACATGGGTTTGCCCAGAACTGGGGTGTACCCCTACCAAGCAATGGTTGATCATGGTTTCCCTCTTCAAGTGGCCATTTCAGTGATGGACTTTTGGAGTTTATGACAGTGAAGGGAATTAGTGCTGTAATGTTGACACAGGATCAATGAATTGTGAAACTCAACTTAATGCATCTTATCAATATTTGGCCAGCCCCCTATGTCCCTTATTAATACATCGGGACCACAACACTGCCAAGGCCCGAAGAGTTGTGCCTCGAAGTGGCTTGGCACAAAGTTCACAGAGATCGGATGCCATCGCCAAGGGAACGCATGGGAATCATCCAGGAATCGCAAAGGGGTCTGAGACTTGGTCAACCATCATCCACTGGATCATTGGATCCAAAAATCATGGAACATCATGGAACCCAAAAAAATGTCTAAGCCTTTGATGCAAATCCTCGGTATCAGAAGAGCAAACTCGAATGACTTGGCATGGGCTGAAAGTCTAGTGTGGTGAAGTGTGCATCATGTCTTGCACTGGGGTCCCTAGATTAGACCGATTAATGATTAAAATTGCTCCAGGTATGAAGACCTGGTGCAAAGTTCGACGACTTGGGCCAGCAAACGGCTTGCTGCAGAACTGCAACACAAAGGAGTACAAAGCTCTTCCAGAAGCCTCAGTACAATACCTTTGGAATGGACTGGTATGACTGTTGCCAGTCATGTGCTTCCAATATCTTCCAATGCTCAGATATCTCTTCCTCAGATGCAGACCTGCTGTCAGCGCCACTTGCACTTTGCTTAAGACTTCTTGCGACACTTTGCCCGCCTGACCAGTGAAAGCAACCAGTGAAAGCAACCAGTGAAAGCAACCGCCTGTGGGGATGTGGGGATGATGCCATGTGGGAAAAAAAAAACACCGAGCGGCACAGCCTTGGGAGAGCCGGCTTTAAGCTTGGCCTGAGCCATCTCACTGTCGCTAGCAATGCTCAGCAACCGCGCAAGGTCAATGATGTGCTTTTGAGTAGACAAGGGATAAACAGGGTGAATGTGTTTGGTCACCTTGGTCCTTTTTTACAGACGTCATTTTTCCCACGGGGGATCTTCTTGGAGCGCAACAAAGTTTCATCATCCATAGAAACCGCTTGGGGATGATCCAACGTGGCCTCCAATTCACTCTTCTCCGAGTCCAGCTTTTTGTAGGCCTTGGAAGGATTCGGAACCCACCTCTGCCACCACTTTTTGGGAGAAATCAGTGTGTAGCTGGTGGGGGGGAAAGCTTAAATCAAAAAACTTCGCAGTGGTTGCCGAGCTTTGAACTATCTGAATGACTTGTAAAGGAGTCAGAAAAAACTGGGCAATGCCATTTGTGCTTGGATGGAAGGAAACCATGCAGAACTGACTTAGGATCTTAGGGCTGTTCATTGGAAGTGATGAAGGCCCTACCTCATGCCCTCCATGGCTGAGCAAAACCTTTTTCCTGCGCGCGGCCGCGACCAACGTGCACGAAGCAAGGCAAGTCCTCCGCCACAGTGCCACAACAGGCAGGTTGCTTGACTTGTTTGGGGATCCCAAAAGGACCTGAGGCTTCTCAGCAAAAAAGCCTTTGGTCTTACTTTTGTCCATTGTCTCGAAGGATCTCGAAGATAAAAACATAGTGGTATCCCCAGCCACAGGAGCAATCACCAACAACAGGGATGATGATGATTCCATGCCAATTGTGGGACGTCACCAACTGCAGTGGATTGACCCATCCTTGGTCGCGACGTAGCTTCTTTGGCAGGAATTCGGCCACACCGATGTTTCGGTGGAGCGCAGCAAGCCAGAATTTTCCTGGGGTCCAATGGAGATACCGAGCACGGCACCCTAAAAAAAATCGCTTTGGCCCCATCTTTAGTCATGGTATAGTCATGGTTTGCTGGTATTGCAACACGCTTTGGAGGATGCTAGCCTTTCGAGCTATGAAATTGCAACTCAGGTTCGCTTCTGCTTGAGTTCCTGCGACTTCAGAAAGCTGGTGAAACATAGAAAAGGACACAAGTCACAAGACGAAGTGGTTCAGAGGTGGACTGGCCAACTCCAAAACAAGTGGTGCATTTCTTGGACAAGAGAAACTGAGTTTCCAGCATCCGAAACAAACCTCGGATCCAAGGGCCGGCCATTGTGGTCTAGTTACAAAATGGAGTACAATAAATTTGAACTTTCAGGAACATTGCTAAAGTATGCTAAAGTTACTAACTTTATTCAACTGAACATAACTGAACATAACTGAACATACCTGAACTGTTTCCCCTCCACAGCTCAGCCAAGAGGCTTTGTGGCTGCCGGATTGCTGGCCACTGCTGCCAGTGCCACCTGTAGATCTTCCTTGAGCTGTGCGGGAGCCCACCTCAGAATATCGACCAATGGATCGACCAATGGATCGCCCATTTCTGCTGGGAAAGTCACTGCAAGACCGATCCGCTATTGCGGACCGCTTCCAGCATGACCTGGCACGGTCATCCCACGTTCAAATGGCCATTCCCAATCCGAACATATATCAGAATCATAGGTGAGTATACTATGTATACTGTATGCTCATGTATACTGCCACTTTCACCCAGGCTTCCCCTCATCCCAATATCACAGGTATATATGCGGTCTATGCGGTCCATCCACAGTTACAATCATCCCCATGGCTCGAACCGGTATAGGACGGGATGGCACCCGTCCAATTTTTGGGGCCTCTCGGCAAGCTCGAAGTTTTCCATCTGCATAAATGATGGCAAAGCCTGAGATGGCGCTCAAAAACCTCAAACAACTGCTGCTAGAATCTGGTAGATGTATGATGTGCATTTGGTCCCATAGGTCTTGACCCATCCCCAAATGTGGTATGATGGCCATTGCTTTCCGCAATCGTTGAGATCTGCCATTTAAAACTTCAAAAACCGTCTTCCGAAGACATGTATTTATAGAACTGGTTCCAGCCAAGCCGCCGTTGCACTTCACCGCAGTCAAGACGACTTCTGCATCTGACTTCAATTTTCCTGAAACATGTTGAAAGATGTTGAAACTATCTGAAACTCAAATCATCCCATTTTAATCATGTTAATTATTCACAACCCAACATCTGATGTTCCCATCAACCCTCACCATGTGTCCCCCGCCTGAGCTGAACTGGAGCATGGTGCCTTCGTGACGCACCGCTGCCAGCACAATCTCCCGGTCTCCTTGCATCTCTTCCGATGCATAAGCAAGCCTCGGATGGCATCGCGCGGCTGGACTGAAGGATTCAATGGCACTGCTGAACAACTGCAATACAAATCAAATCTTTAGTATTCTCATAAACTCACCCATGCCACTGGATATGGGAATCAATGGCCAAACATAGCCTCCAAAGGTGCACATGACAACCATGAAGTGCAAAGCACTCTTGCAACCAGGGCACACCGCACTGTTGCTCACCGCAGCTAAAACGATATTACCTGGGACCCACATCGTCCAAAATCACATTCATGTCTGTAAGATCGCAGATTCTGGGTCAACTCCAAAACTTCGAGGGCAAAAGACATGAGACTCATAGATTCTCAGATGTGCTTGAGAGATCTTGAGAGTAAGATCCATGCCCAACTCTGTTCAATGTGAATCCAGGCCTGCAACCTCTGGGCCCCCAAACGATCATGTTGCAACTTGGGCGTGATGAGGGTGAGGAGGAATCCATCGTTGCTGACCGCTGCCAAAGCTACCTCATCGAAGAGACTGGGATCTTCAGAACTGGTGTGTGGTCAAAGCCCAGGCAGTATGGCAACATCAGTCGGGTGAACCAATGCCATAATGATCTCTTCCCAAAAAGAACACTCCCTAATTATCTTTAACAAGTGATACACTATAATTATATACAGAAGAAAAGAGGGGTGATCATATGATCCAAGCCATGACCATCACCCATCCTCCATGATTCAGTGCTTCCGCGCCTCGCGATCCGCCTTGACATCTTCCGGGAGGCTCTTGAAGATCCGTGCGCTTTGCTTCACCGCCGCCAGGGCGATGAGCCGATTGGCCTTCAACGCCAGCGGCACGTGTTGGAAGGCCGTGAAGTCCGAGGTCACCGCCGCCAGCGCCACGTCTTCGTCACAGCGCCTCGAAATTGGAGATTGGTGGAGCATTTTTTTTGAGCATCAATTGGGATGAGCCTTCAATATTTCGACTGTTCCTAAGTTAAATTTAAAAAGACTTCAGAAGATGCTCCGTGAATTCAATCTATCAATCATTGTTTTGTACAGTACAGAAGAGGTTGTTCATCCATATCCATTGTTCCTTGTGTAAATCATGTTTGAGTTCCTATTTTTTATGGTAGAACCCCCATTTTCACTGGTTGATCCCCATTTTGGTTTCATTGTTTCTATATCCCATTTTCGTTGGTATATATGGGTCCACAAGATGTTGAAACATGTTAAAACCAGGAATGGTCAGCCCAAGGTGCAGCTGCTCGTCCACAAATTTCAGCGCCTGGCCATAGCTGCGGACGGCCTCAAGGACCACTTCGCGGTCGCTCCTGGGCGTTGAAGCAACGGCCCTTGGCTAACTGAGCCAACAAGCACAGAAAGAACAGGAATCATCATCATTTGTAATAGAGGGTCGTAAAGTATCGGAAGATCATATATTATATACTATTATTGAAAAGGCATGGAGAGGCAGCATCAACCAGCAACTGCGTCAAGGCAAAACTGCCCAGTCCTAAACTTTGGCACCACGTACCTGCCAGGAGATGGAGAGCCAAGCCATCCCGAGCAGGACTTCAGAAGCCACATCACGGATCTGCCAAATGTCTTCCAAACTGTTTCCAAGATCTGGTAATGAATACATCATTCAACTGAATTCATCATGTAGGCGTTTGGCCACATGTTTGTATCATGCAGTACTCAATGCCCAAAACCAGGATTACTGCCGGAACTGCCTCAAAGCAGCACCACTACTGCGAACGGCAGTGAGGGCCACTTCGCGGTCCTGCCATTTCTGAGGGACAAATGACATTTGCTGTGGGCAGCCAAAAGAAATGAAATAGGAATATGAATTATGTGTCCAAAAATCAAGGCAAGCCCAAGAGAATAGTGATGTGATTTCCCTGTTTTGAAGCAGTTTGATTATACAAGGGTCCAGCCCCCAGACCCCCAGACTATAAACGGGAACCCTTCGCTACGCATTCGGGAAAAACAGGATAATCTGGGATGAACATCCAAAATCATCAAATCACCAGCTCAACGCCATCTTACCTATAACTAATCAACATACCCACAACCTGGAATTCTGCATGCTAATAGTG
>Ga0126342_10021037_pt1 | contig 10912 bp, 15 predicted proteins | sample Cyp1metagenome_FD_92528 | JGI IMG/M metagenome (GOLD analysis project Ga0126342, IMG submission 92528) | Coral microbial communities from Lord Howe Island, Old Settlement Bay, Australia - Cyphastrea 1 metagenome | ecosystem: Host-associated > Invertebrates > Cnidaria > Coral ... | reverse complement strand
GGATGATCTTGGATGATCTTGGATGATCTTGGATGATCTTGGATGATCTTGGACGATCTTGGATGATCTTGGATGATCTTGGATGATCTTGGATGATCTTGGATGATCTTGGATGATCTTGGACGATCTTGGATGATCTTGGATGATCTTGGATGATCTTGGATGATCTTGGACGATCTTGGATGATCTTGGGTTTAACACCTAGAACCTTCAACGTCCTCTTTCTGTGCAAGGGCACATGCGTCCTGAAGAGCATTTGAACTTCATTGAAATCACGCGGGCACCAAATCAAGCTTGTATTTGTTTTTGCTGCCATTGTGATTGCCAACCAAATGGTTTAATGCACCAGCACTTGGACTTTCTTCCTCTCAACTCTCTCAACATCTCTCAACTATTGGACATGTTTTGAAGGTCCTTAATTCAATCTTGGAGCACCCACAACCATTCCACAACCATTCCACAACCATTCCACAACCATTCCACAACCATTCCACAACCATTCCACAACCATTCCACAACCATTCCACAACCATTCCACAAGCCCTATGTCGCCCTATGTAAAGGATTCCCCAACCACGATTGCCCAAAAAGCGCCCCCGACATCGGAATCAGCATCTGCAGCAGCCATGGCCTTGGATGGACCCGTTCGACCCCTGTCCCATGGCGTCCCATGGCGCGACGCCAAGGAACCTGTCGTTCCATACGGGGAATCATCGGTCCATGTCTCTTGCGCTCTGCCTGAAGTGGAACTTGGTCTGGTCTGGGCTCTGCAGGTTCAAAACGACAGGATCCCCAAAATTGGAATGCCAGTGAGGAAAAATGATATATAATTATATAATTATATAATTATATAATAATAATAATATAATTATATATATGTATATTATAATGTGTATATTATAATGTGTATACATATTATGTATATAACTTATATAACCATGGCATGGGATACCATGGGAACCCGCTTGTGACACAGCCCCCACAAGTTTACCATGCAGCGCCCCGAACTGCCCCAGCATCCACCTTGCCTCCACTAATGCCAACATCATCCGTCTTCTTTGTTTGCTTAGGGTAGGGTCCCGTAGTGATTCTGCAGCAGCCTGGGCATGCAGTTGCTGAAGCCAAAAACAAATCCACAAATGTTTGCAAATCGCATTGCAAATGTGCGGTCTCCCAAATTGTTCCAAGCCTGTAAGCGTTTGCCGCGTTCCACGTCTTTTTCAACCTGATCAACATGTGTTTTGCTGTGCCGTGTCATGTTTTGTCCACTGGTTTCACATTGTGGTTGTGAATACGTAGATGAGTGCCTCGATGAGAACTGCAGCAGCAAAATCAGCATTGGCAGCTTCCCATAGACTGCGCCGCACGGCCAATATGGCTGCCTCAACAAGATCCTCTTTGAAGACCAGAAATTGAGTCGTCAAATTAGCACTGCGTGCCATTTCCAAATGAACTGTACTCAAATCTTGCCAAATCTCCAAGCCTGCCGTTGCTGTTCAGCCTCTTCAATGGCGGCCTGAGAAAACAGGATCCTGAAATTTGTCATGGTAATGTTCGTGTCAGATTGAAGGAACGCACTGCGTTGACCACATTGGTCATCCAAATATTTCTGCAATTTGGTGCCAGCGGCTTCGCAACAAACTACGTGCATGTTTTGAATAGGTGGCAAAATCCATATTCAAAATGCCCGAATTCATCGTAGTATGAAAGGACAAACCGTTGAAAACAAATTGGAACAACATTTTTTGGGAGACAACGCTGGATTCAAAATGATTCAAAGAACACACGATTCAAGTGCCACTCAAATCGTTTTAGTTGGTGCATTCATCACACCGACGTGCTACCAAAGGTGGAATAGTTTTTTGAAAGAAACCAGTGGGCAAAACTGATTTGGACTGATTACTTGTTGATTTTGAGTTGTAATGAGAGCCAACCACCATCGCACAACAAGAGACGTCTCTAGACGTCTCTAGCCTTTTTTGGATCAAACCTATTACATCCTATTACTACTGATATTATAATATTACTACTAATATTTTGGAACAAATCTTCCACTCGGCCAGCCGACCAGTCGCTGCCGCTGGCGCTCTGCTTCTTCCTCCTTCCTTCGCCGCTCGGCCTGGCTCCAAAATGTTTCTTCTTGAGGCATGTGAAACATGATAAAACATGATAAAACATGATAAAACATGATAAAACCATGATAAAACATGATAAAACTATGATAAAACTACGTATATTCAAGTGTTATGTGTTATTACAAACCATTGGATTTTGGGGGCGCTACGTCTTAATTTTCAGTCAAGCCCACTTCAAACAGATTGAGCAGTTTGTGAGCGAACTTCGTCGCGTGACATGCGTCCAATATGTGAGTTGTCCAAAGGTCGAGAGTGCAAGTGGCAAACATGGATTAACAGATTAACAGTAAAGAAGGCAACACTGGGAAGGTACCAGATGCGCATAAAACAAACATGTGATGGTTTCAGCAATATACAGACTCGGTCTGCTGTGTTGCTATGACCCCTTTGAAGCGACTGGCGTTTTGCTGCAAGCAATTGCCTCTGCAGCTGCTGCCAAGAGCTCCTGTTCCTTGGGTCCCAGAAAATGCCTGGCATCACGGAAAATGATACCGGCATCTTCGATGCTGCATGAATCACGATGCATCACAGTCACATGCCAAACATGGCAAACAAGTCAGAACAGCTCGCATTGGAGCACGATGCCATTGCTCGGGGACTGCTGAAAGTGCGCCTGGGATGAAATGATCAGATTCATTAAGGTTACATTAAGGTTATTGGTTCGAAGAATTGATTCTGCCTTATATACGTATGTTTTACGCTAGGCTCGAAGCAGCTGCCACAGAATGCTGCGCCAAGTCTTCCAGCCGCACTCGCAGGATCCCTGAAGTGTTCACTGAATGGAGTGCATCATGGTGCATCCTGCGGTGGATACCACTTTCATCAACAATGAGAACAATGAGAGAAGCAACACTGAGGATACTGAGGCATGCGCGCTCACCCTCATCAGCAAACTGCATGGCCTGGCGCTGAAAAGTGGTGACCGTGCTGGCCTGGAGCATCTGGAGTCCAGCGGCTCAGCTGCACACCCTGCTGGCCTGCACTCCTCCATATGGAGTGAAAAGCATCTGCAACTGCAGGGCACTCCAATCCGAGGGCCTCAGCATCCGTCGGATAAAACCATTGGATTGTAGATATTGTAGCTGACAAAATGTGCCGTGTGAGCTCATATCAATGTGAGAATGTGTATCAATTGCATGCAAAACTGCCTGAATCATTTTGAATCTGTATTTGTTTGTCGTTCTTGGTTCTAGCATGTTCCAGCTGTCCACCCATATGCAAGACAGGCGGGTCTTTTTCAGCAAGATACAACTTTGCCGCTGTTCGCCAGTGCAAATTCACAAAGCCACGGTCAGTCTTGAAAACATCTGAGCATGGCATTGGCAAAAAGCCAAGGGCACCCTCCATGGGCACAGAATGATCCATTTCTGATGGTTTGGTGAGATCCACTGACGCCATCTTCTCTGCATTCATGGGTTCTCGTTGGAGCTGCTTCAAACAACAGTCACAAAGGATATGACGAGCAGTTGGGGCCCATGCACAGAAAGGCAGGTAATCTGAAAAATCCGGTTGAACACACTCAGCCGTCTTTGGAGTGTTTTTTGGCCAAAAATTGTACAGAATAACGGTCCTTTTTGCACCGCTTCGCACTTCATCTCTGGAATTTGTCAGAGATACAGCTCCATGTCGCAAAGTCCCCGGAAAGGCAAACCATCTGTTGCTTCGACTTGCAACCGCAGACCCATGGTGCGGTACTTCAGGCACGTGGCTACCAATGCTACCACTACCTCGTGCTTGCTGATTCAGAACCACTGTTGGACCTCCAACGTCACTCAGAAAAAGCACGGACGAAAACTCGGGGCGCAAATGCCCATGAGCTTCATCCAAAAACGGATGGGTATCATAATGGAAATGGGCCCCCAGGCTGGGCACTTGCGTGCGACACCACCATTCAATGTCCAAATCATTGCGGCCCAACAAATCTTGCAACTTCCTTCCAGCAACTTCAGGTGCTGTTTGTGGTTCTGCATTTGTTGGTAACCAAAATCCCAAGAGCCGCTGAGGGCTTTTTGCCCTCCAAACAGCAAAGTCATCAACCGATTTCTACAATGCCAGTAGAAGTTCAGGACCAAACACGTTGTCCCAAACTTGACAGGTCACACTTGAGCTGAATGTCCTATTCAAGGACTCTTCCTTTTTCTCGGATTCAGTGCTGACTTGTTCCTCCTCTGGGTTTGACCTCACGTGAAGACAACCCAATGCAATCCATGGCAATGATCTGTATCCATAGCAGTCTCTGATGATCTCTGATTCTCTAGTCTAGAAATGTCTAGAGTCTGAGTTGGCACTGCATTGGTAATTTAATTGCTGTCCCGCTACCTTTGACAGGGTTCCTGTCTGCTTCTCCCTTCGCCACGCCATTGCCACTGAGAATCTTGGACACCTCAACTGGAAAATGCATGAAATTGCTGACAGCATGTCTTCCCTTGCTGGTTTCATGCTGTAAGGTGTGCACAAGTTTGTATCAAGATCGTCAAGTGCAGCAAAGCTTCGCCAAGCATGTGTATGTGATCTCTCCTGCAGCTTCACAGGGCTTTTGCAACAACTCAGATTGACCTTCAAAGGGAAACACAAACACGCTGCCCAACATTTACTGAGAGTATCTGAGAGTCCTCCAATGCCCGAGCACCCGAAAGCTCTTCTGCAACCTGCCGAACTCCACAGGCAACGTCCACATCGTACACCACATTTTCTGGTGAGGCTTCCCTGAGGTCTTCACGTCCAACCAACAACTGCGCTTCACCAATGAACAGCGCAGTGTTCGGGCCAAGAGCTTTGCATCTGAAGCTGCCTGCAGGCAATGCCATGAATCCACCAATATCTGGAACATCTCCAACCCCAACCCCGAATGATCCGAATTGATCCGAATGTCACTTCTTGGCCTGGATTCCTAGCAGCCCTGTCCTCAGTTCATCAGTGGCCAAGCAACTCGGATGTATGGTTTGCCAGTGAAATTGTGAGGCTTTCGATCTATTGCCCGAGGGTGGCACGGAACCAACTGCTGCATGCGTTCGAAGCACAAGAAAGCTGCATCAAAATCCTTGCGTTGAAAATCGTTCAAGATCGTTCAAACACAAAAACAGGTCTATAGAGTCTATAGCTAACATCCCACGCTGCAGTGTGCCAATAGGGCCAAGGAGCACCAATTCGAGTGGCATAGTCCTTGCAGGAAGCTTCAGTTCACATACCATGAGGTGCTTAAGGAAGCACACGCAACCAAACAACTCTTGTACTAGTACAAGGCTCCGCCAAATAGGGCCAAATCTCTGGTCTCTCATGATAGCTCAAAGCCTGGAAAGTTCACATCTTCCGCTCTTCAGCTCGAACAAAATCACTTGGCTTTGGAGTTCTTTGTTACTGTATCTTGCTGCACTAGTCACACGCCTTGCGCATGCAGCGCTCCACCTCTTCATGCTCATGGGCAATGTCATGAACCAGGCCCAGTGAATACCAAACATCCGCCATACTCGGCTTCGCTGCTGAGTCAAACTCCTCCAAAGCTTTGCGGCAAACGGATTTGGCTGCTTCAACTTGGCCCTTTGCCAGCAGCTGAGGGACGGCATCATGACATGTTCGCGATGTTCGCTGGCGCTTTGTCGATGAGTCGCTCGGTGCAAGTGTATCAAACATGGCTCGAAGCGGCTACACGACTTCGCTGTTTGAGCATCATGAAACATGGCAAGTCTTATCCATCAGGGAAGCATTTTAGGGGGAATATATCTTCCTGATCAGTGCCCTTGGTGTTCACCAAATCATTGAAAGCAAACGACGGTCCTGGGCTGGGACACGGACACACCACGAATCACCAAATGAGTGTCTGCCGGATCCAACTCTCTCATCTCCGGAGCAACCTCCACCGCTTCACTGACCTCTGGTACCGCAGCCTCAGCGTCCAAGCTTTGGCAACTCTCAGACTCAAACTGCGGTCCACAAATGTCCACAACATCCACAAATCTGCTGAATCTAGGAGAATCATGGTGAATTTCTGGTGAATCATTGAACTAAGATCCACACAGTCCAAGACCAGTTGGTCTGTGGCTGCTCTTCACCCTCGAGAACCAAAGATCAATGATCAATGTGTCAATGTGGTCAGAGCTGAACCCCCCTTTTCGCAAAACGGTAGCATCGAGCCATCGAGCTCCACACATCGCTGCTGGATTTTTCCCAGCCTTGGTGATCTCATTTCTGGAAACAAGATCTTGTCATTGTCAAACCAAGATCTTGGCGGAGATTGCGACCGGTCTGTTGCAGCTTTACCTTTGTCCCTCAGTGACGACATACTATGACAGACTCAGACTCAGCCCAGTTGTTTGGAGGGCAATTCTTTTGGATCACAAGGAAAGCAAATCCACATGCACAATAAGCATAGAATGGTCCTTTAAAACTACGTATGCAAAATTCATAAAACCATGATAAACCATGCAGATAAAATTCAAAATCAACATTGGGCGTTCAACTTTCAACCATGCATCTGTTGCAATCCAAGAAGCTCTCTTTCTTTCTTTTGTACCCTGACACCAAACGAGGAAACCATACATGCAGTGAAAGGCAAAGAAATCAATGAAACACGTATCAAGAATCCATTGACGCATGTCTGTGCGATTGGGTGAGTGTGTAGGGGACCCCAACCTTTGATACACTGCAGTTTCTGCAGGTACAAGTACCTATTGTGATCTGTTGTGCAGAGATGTCTTGGGAAAATTCGTCACTTCACGTCACATCTCCATACATCTCCCAAATGACACAGCGATTCCAGGCGGCCTTGGAAGTTGGGATCGACCTCTGCACTGAGGAAGGCTTGCGCAGCTGCAGCACCTTCACCCATCCAAACAGCTGACAATCCATTGGAATATGGGGATGGGGAGATAAACCCTGGTACCGTGCCGTGAACCCCAAGTCATAGCTGGGTTAAAATGGATGTGAATAACCCACTAAAATATGGTATCTATAGGTATTGACCCATACCCATATATTGGAATATCTTGGAATCACTCCACCTTCACTGTGCAAACCGCCAAAGCTTGGAAGTCCTGCGAGATGTGAAAGGCAAAAAATCGCTGCTGCACAAATGATTGAAACGCTCTGTCTGCACGCCATTCTGCAAATGCCCAAAAACAATCAGCTTTTAATCAGATTTCGAGGTTTCCTGAAATGGGGGGGTACCCTGTTTCATCCATTTTGATCGGATTTTGATCGGATCTTCCACTGTAAACCATCCAGCATCATCCAGCTATTGGGGTACCATGGGGTACCCATTTCTGGAAACCACCACTTGGTTCAAATTTCATCAGACTTGTCCTGGTGGAGCTGTCAACAGCTGAGCAAGTCTGGAGGCCACCTGAATGCTGGGTCATGTTAAGAGTGGAAAATGACAAGGCAAAAAACGGGGGAAAAAGCCAGACTTGGATTGAACATGATTTTTCACATGATTTTTCACATGTGAACGTGGCAGTGTTAGTGACTTGGTGTTTCAATCTGTTTCAATCTGTTTCAATCTGTTTCAATCAGTTTCAATCCTCAAATCGTCAGAATCATTCAGAATGGCCTCCTCTGGGTTGACAATTTCGGCCCGAAAGTGTTCGTGCACCTCAGCCGTGCTTTTTTCGGAAGTCCCACCCTCGAAGGCCCTTTACCAAGGAGCCAACTGCAGCAGGTCTTCCGGCATCAACTTCTGCTGGACCTGAAGATTTCGAGCAAAAAAAAAAAAATTGCTTGGATGATGGTAAACATTGGTAAACGATTCAAGAATCAAAATGAATCAAACCAGCGCCCTCAGAATCCCTCAGATCCCCGAGACATCCCGAGAGTTTTGAGTGTCCGACTTCTCCAGTCCAAGCCGTCTAGAGCCTGGATGGCTTTGACCGCATCCTCCTGCGCCTGCAGTGTATGCAGCCAGAGGCACCCGAACGGTTCGTTGTTTTACATCACATATTCAACACTTCCAGGAGAAGTGATGCTCAACTTTGTTCAATTTTGTTTACAGCGATGACATCCAATGACAAACGGTTTGCCGTGCTTGGCAAAGTTCAACCAAGAAATGGCCTGAAAAGCTGCTGTAGCCACTATGCCCAGAGAACTCATCGCACCTGCTGCGCTGGTCTCAAAACTCGGTCATTGCAAAATGATCGAAGCAAGAAAGCAAGTGAGCAACCTACTTATCCTACCTAACACATCCTAACACAAGATAATGAAGGGGGAATTGCAACCCCCAAATCTGATCCCACAGAGCAAAGACCTAAATGAGAAGCAACTCCGATCAGCTTGGTATTGTAAAAAAGTGGGTCGGCAGCACCGTCCAGCACCTTTGGTTTGCTTGCAAGTCGACCAAACCTGGCACTGCCAGCTTCCACAGCAGATCACAGCAGTAAACGCAGCTTCAAACAGCCGGAATGGCTTGGTCAACAGCGCTGAAATCCGTGCACCAAGCTGCGGCAGCACCTGTCAGCCAAGGATGCCATGTCGGCAACGCGATCCAAAGTCCGGCGGCTCTGCTTTGAGAATATGAGTACGAAATTAGTACGAAGGTTTCTGACATGTACTCTGCAGCCAATGAATCTATGTCAATGTAAGGAAACCACTTCTGTAGTTGAGTAATGTTGAGTACAGTAGGTGTAATGGTGGCACTAGTGATTCAATTTGGCAGCCTCCGCAGCAAGCCATGATGATGGAAAATTTCTAAGCCTAACAAGCAGTGGCTGGTTCTGAAACCTGAAATCTTCAAACACACGATAGTATAGCATGGCATCTGCGCAAATGTGCTTCTGCGCGGGAAGTACTGAGGCGCACGCAAAACCGTCACTTTGGACTGGCCCTTCATTCAAAAAGAATCACTGCCAGCAACTTCCAGCAACCCTCATCTTTCAGTTGATTGAATTGTTGTATCTGTTGATTCCAATCTGCGTCCTCATCATCGCTTTGCAAATCCTCGCCCTCGCTGGGCCTTGGAGTAGTGAGCACTGGTTCTCTTTCCAGAAAATGTGTTAATCTTGACAGATCTCAGACTTCAGATTGATCATATCGATTTATGCTCGTTTCAAGTTTGATGTTTCCTCCAAACGAGAAAAAGCGTCTAGGCGCGTGGCGGCTCCGTCTCACTTCCATCTGCACAGTCTGCATCAACGGTATCATCTTCCGCGAACTCAAACTCTTCTGCCTGCAGCATCGAGAGCTGCAGAAGCAAAACGCTAGAAAAACACAGGTCCCATGACATCCTGACCATATTCCGGAGGATTCAGAATCACTCCATGTGAGTACCCCATAAAGTTCTTGTACAAGAATTTCCGAAACTCTCCGAGAAAATCATGTGACAACAACGCTAAGCCTGCCCATTCTATGTGTGAAAAGGGGGGGGTAAATGATGTCTATATAAATTATATAAACATAATGAAATGCAGAAATTTACTGTGAACATCCAAAAAAACTCATTCAAGAAAATGATGCTTAAACATGCCAAAAGTCTCCACACAATTATGTGGCTGAAGCTGGCCGAGATTGCTCATATACAGACATACAGAGAAACAGAGTAGATCATCCTTTTGTTGGGAAACATTGCAATGCATTCGTGAGGAAACTTCCTAGAATTTGCTGGGTACACTAACTTCCCACAAAAATCTATGGGAACTTCCTGCGAAAAGAGCCGCCACCATGAGGATTGCGGCAGCCTCTGGCTCCTTGGGCTCCTTGGGCATTTCGCCATTTTGCCTCAATCCATCGGGGTCGATTGCGGAGTGGAAAGTTGAACAGTACCCTCCGAGGTGGCCACTGTCTCCAAAGTGTCATAACTTGATCACTCAGCACCTCCTCCTGCAGCCGATGGCCACTGTATTTCGATGCAAATGGACTGCCAGGGGAGTTCACACCACCTCCAGCTGCACCGAGAACCGCTGCCACGCTGGTGCAGCAGCGCCTCTGAATGGCAACAGTCAAAAAACAAGAGCTGATTTCTGGCGAAGTTTGACAGCAGAACAGGCACAAAATGTCGCAGTTCATTGCACTTCATCATTTTCACCGCGAGCGGAGAAGCTAAAAGAAAAACAAGTTGTCCTTTCCCATAAGAAAAGTCCACGTTCGTGGACCAAAACCGCCCAACTTTACTGAGGAGGCCGTGTGCCCTTGGTATCCACAGCCTTTGGAACGGTCCTGCTACACTGGCCCTGGCAGTCGAACTTATGTGACGGCCAAAGCGACTGTACAGATCGTGCATGGCTCGCACACCTCGGAGACGAACCACCTCTTTAGATTAAAAAATGCCTGGCATCAGAAGGACTTTTGAATGCACTTTGCCATTCATTTTCCCATGAGCGTACAGGATAATATGTTGTGTATCTTTCATTATCTTTCTGTGTTTGATAGTTTTGCTAAATATTCTGCTATGTTCGATGTGTTGTCTGCCAAAAGTCCTTGTTGTAAATGTGTCAAAAGCATGCCTTCACAGGATTCACAGACCTGCTTTCGTCCTGGACGGAGAAAAAGTTATTCCAAAGATTCCAAAGCATAAAATACAGAAGCTTACTGGGCGTACTGTTTCGTAAATCTTATGATCTTAGTGAGATATTCACAAACATTCACACAGTCACGGCATGATCGCGCCTCCACCCTGGTGCAAACTTGTCGACAAGTGCACAATATCCTTGCTTGGCCTTGGAAACAAGCACCAGCAAGCCGTAGCAAGCCGTAGCAAGCCGTAGCAAGCCGTAGCAAGCCGTAGCAAGCCGTAGCAAGCCGTAGCAAGCCGTAGCAAGCCGTAGCAAGCCGTAGCAAGCCAGTAAACATCAGTG
>Ga0126342_10021036_pt1 | contig 10912 bp, 9 predicted proteins | sample Cyp1metagenome_FD_92528 | JGI IMG/M metagenome (GOLD analysis project Ga0126342, IMG submission 92528) | Coral microbial communities from Lord Howe Island, Old Settlement Bay, Australia - Cyphastrea 1 metagenome | ecosystem: Host-associated > Invertebrates > Cnidaria > Coral ... | reverse complement strand
TAGTGACATGTCATTTTTCTGTGGGAGGGGCTCAAGGCACCTTAAGTACGCCGTACTTAGTGACATGTCATTTTTCTGTGGGCAGGACTCAAGGCATCTTAAGTACGCCTCTACTTAAGTACGACTCTACTTGACTTCATATCTAATTTCCAGAAACCCCCTATGTGATCATCATATTGGCTATGAAGCTTGGAGCAGCCCCGTTAAAAGTGATCAAAATTGAAAAGTATCCTTTTAGCAAGATGGACGATAAACAGAATCCAAGAGGTGCAGGCATATGTGCATATATATATATAGCAACCCCCATCTAGTCACACAACATCCACAGTTCACAGTTTCCCACATTTTCCTACCACAAAAGTGGCAAATGTGAACCACAGTGCTGCTATATGCTACCCGACTGGCAGGATGGATCCCACAGCAAAGATCCATCGCCACAGAAGATGCTCGGGCACACCACTGACATCCATCAAGTAGGTCACCAAGGGGCACAATGCTTGGCCAACCCCCGAGCCAAAGAGGTATAACAGGGCCACGTTACGAGCTCCATCTCCCGCGTCTTCGGAAGATTCCGCGCTGTGGGAAGAGGCTAAAGGATATTCACCGCCCATCCCCACACCTGTGATGATCCTGGCAATGTTTTTGGTGGGAACTGAACAGAAACCAATGGAAATGCATGGAAATGCATGAGCATCTTCAACCATGTTTATACCCATGATGTTCCAAAATCCCCATAGCCCTGCAAGTGGAGGTGGGTCAAAACTTGAAACATCCCAGGTCGTTTTCGTTCACTTAAAATTTCAAAACACTCCTTGCGGCGATCAAAGCGTTCTCACCCCAAGCAAAAGTGCTCAACAAAGCACCAACCAAAGTTATGATGGAGCACAGAATCAGCCCTACCCGTCTTCCAACAATGTCTGAAAGTGGTCCCATGACGATCCTTAGTTGGCCCGAAGTCCGAAGCTGTTGAAAAAACAAAGGTCATAGATGAAATCATTCATAGTTCATACTACATGTATTTATATATTAATCATCACATGATATAATTTATTATATCTTTGTTACTGTATTATCATTACTATATCGTTATTATTACTATTATTATAATAATCATTTAGTATTATATTTTTATTATCAACTCACAATTTATATTCAAATAAAATCAACATGTGTTGTACTATATGTTGTATTATGTATACACATTTATTCATAATAAATATAAGAATATAATAATCATAGAATATCATAGATACACTGCTCCAAGCCGATTCAAGGCTCATTCCTAGGATTGCACCCCCATACATGGCCGACTTCACGAAATCCTTCTGCGCATCTGTGGCATGGAACTCGACCGCATAATGTTCCACAAAGTTGGTGGCACCCAACATGTACTTGTCCGTCAGCAAGCCGATGCCGGTGGCGATGCCAGTGATCACTGGGTGCACCATGGGAATGGGGATCGGGATATGGGATGTACAATGATCTACACTAAGCTGGTGTCCAAGGCCAGGGACCCTTGAGCGAAACCTCTGGGAGCCATGAAGCCATGAAGCCATGCAGCAAGTTTAGTTCACCCTTGCGGGGAGGAAACGTGCTTTTTGTTGAGGATTGAGAATTGGTCAGATGCGAAACAAAGAATATGCGCAAACTATATATACAGTATATATAGTTATATATATATATATACATCAGCAAAAGTGCAATGTGACTCTAATCTTTCGTCGAGATCTTGTGACGAGCCACATCGCAATGTGCCCTTCCGCGTCTCTCAGATCTGTATGCCCACCATGGCCGGCCCTGGACGTCAGACACCAATGAACCCAAATCATACTCTATCGGAGACTCTATATCGTCTTTATTGATAGTAGTTTCTCAAAAAAAAAAACATTTTTTTGGGGCATCTGTGGGGGTCAAGTAGCTTTTCAGGAGGTGTCTTGATGTTTGGATCATGACTGGCATCCATATGGTGCGATTTCACTGGGATGTTTCACCGATTTGGATAGCATGGCCATGAAAAATCAATGGGTTCATTGACCATTGGAGTCACCCGGTCACCCATGGCAAATAAGGATGGAACAAAGGCAGCAAATGAAACCAGCAGCCAGCAAGTGCCAGAACACAGAATTCAGAATGCTTGTGATGACTGTGATGACCCCAATCATTGCCACTAGGAAAATACAGCTGTACGATGCTGTACGACTGTACGCCGAAAGGGTTCCCTATTTCAAGACCAGTCGCAATATGAGTTCCTTTGCACCGAAGGTACGGTCGGTTCATTCTTCGCTATTGTGAATATTTGCAGCACTTCAGGATTATTCGCAAACAAATCAAAAAGGAGATCCGGGTAGTCAAACCTCATCAAAACGCACATAACCACAAGTAACATCGATTAAATCACCAAACAAAACATGATAAAACACAACGGATCTCACATAGTCTCATCTTTCACCACAAGACATATCAAAACATATTAACATCAAATCACCCCATAGAACCAACAGCCAACAGCCGATCAACAGGGCTGCGCCGGCTGCGCCTTCCATGCTCCGCACTTCGACGACTTCGCCCACTTCGACGACTTCGGCTGCGGTGTCCGGCCACCCTGGTGGAGTGTGGGGGGACTGCCTTTAAGGGACAAGACAAGACCATGTTCTCATGTTCAACTATATATGTTTAAGTTTAAACTGTTTAAACTGTTTAAACATGTTTAAATTGTTTAAACATGTTTAAACTGTTTAACATGTTTAAACAATTTTAAACATGCTTAAACCTATATAGATGTTCTTGAAAGATCTTAAAAGTTACGACATTTGCCTGATTTTCTATGGGCGTGAAGAAACGCCGACGGTATCACATATAGTCATACCCCCCACTAATTAATTATTCTTGCTATGCGGATGCCGGATTTGAGATTCGAATCAGTTCAATAATGCTTTGTGTAGACACCATCGATCCCGTTCTCAATGTGTAAACCCCGTGCAAAACAGTACACACAGCATCTGAAGTGAGCGAGACAATGGGCAAAGAGTTGCAATACGTGACAAACCAAAAACACAAATTAATATTGGTCGCAATTATTTGAGTTAAACATCAACACCTTTGGAATATGTTTGATCAACTAGTTAACTGGTTATGAAGACGGTTTCCCATTTTTTGGAAGGTGTTTAAAAGTTTTAAAACACCCACATTGTAAAATGGGCCCATGGCCTTTCGTTTCCATCTTTCCGCACGGAGGTCAATGAGGACTCCGCATCGGTGACTGGAGAAGCATCGCGAATCCTGGGGACCGTTGAGCTTTGCCTCAGACATGCACCACGACACTAACTCACTTTTGATTTACTTTAATGGGTGAATATAAACTATTATGTTTAACCGTTATAACCGTTGCATGTTGGATCGACGCGAGATTTTTGTATCTGACCTAATTAATGTGAATGTAAAAGATCTGTGTACCAATTACAACTTGGTGTGCTGCGCAGAGCTTTGACAAAGGGTGTCTGTTGATCGCAGCATCCCAATATATCCCAATCATTTGAATTTGTGAAGTGAACCACACCAACAAATTCGTTGGACATAAAAAAGGGTCCTCTCGACTCTCAGGTTCGATGTTCCATAGACCCTGACTCACAAGAAAGCAGTCCTTCTTGTATAGTGGCCTGTAGGCAGCATCTTCTTCATGCGCCTTCTCCTTAACGTGTGCTATGCATATATATATAATATAATATAATAAAATATAATATAATATAATATAATATATAATATATAATATAATATAATATAATAAAATATAATATAATATAATATATCATATCCATTCATATCCCATAAGAGATCCCTACCGATTCAGGGGGGCGGGGACTTTCCCAGTAGGTAAAACCTTCAAAATTGTACAGTAACTTACATGTTCTCAAAAACCCTTAAATTTGCTACCTTCAAACATGTAATTAACTTACATTTTGAGTAGGTAAAACCGTCCCAAATGAAAGTTACATGTTCTTTTGGGTTTTGAAGGTGCCATTTCTGTGAGCGGGGGTCTTTTCCTCATGTAAGTTGATTCTGAGCGAGCCTCCAAAGCATGGGTTCATCCAGCCAAATGTGGCAGGAACACGCAGGAACCAAAAAGTGGAAGATAGTGGAAGGCAGAAACAATGTAAGCTAGTTAGCTAGTTGTTGGCCCTCTCCATTTCAATGGTCACAACATGCCTGACATATTCCTGGCGAATACCTGAAATTATTTGACCAAGGAATGCTTAGGGGGGTCGCAACTTACATTTTTAATCGTTGACTTTTGCTACTTGACAGCTTTTAACTTACAATTAACCCCCGCCTCCAAAACCACCCGAAAATTGTAAGTTACATTTTGCCAGGTCCCCCCCCAAAAGCCTAGGCTAAGCCGGTAGGGATCATAAGAGATCGGGATTTGACTTGTCTGAAAAATGTTTGGTATCGATTAGTGTGATGGACCACTATTGTGGATTTTTCTTTTCCATCATAATTCAATATCCTGTGGATGGTGGGGGTGGGGCTAAAAATTGTGGAAGTTGTTCCTCAGATCCAATTTTTTCAGGAGCTAAAAATCCACCAACTTATCCACCTTTCTTTTGGTAAAGCTGGTCCATTTACTTTAGAAAACCATATCCATGTTAAAGCCTTGAACATGCAAGGTTTCTCACATAATTAGATGCTTTATTAAACCCTTATTTAAAAACTGCTCCCAAACAATTTTTCAAGGGGGTACCCCATGAGTGACCCAAATCCTCAATAATGAAATTGTTTCGATGCTGCTACCCTATTGTGCACAAAAACTTGTTGGGTGATTTGTTTTGGATTAAACAGGAAAACCAATGGAAAGTAGATTCAAATGAATTGAAAGTAATTTGGTTTCAATTAAAATCCTGTCTTATCAATATAGATTTCTTTGAGGTTTAAACGGAAAATCAATTGAAAGTAGATTCAAAGGAATTGAAAGTAAATTGATTTCAATTGAAATCCTTTCTTATCAATATGTGTTTAAGGTTTAAAAGGAACATCAATGGAGAGTAGATTGATGTCAATTGAAATCCTTACTTAAGTTGACTATCTGTCCTAAAAAAATGTTGAGGGGGGTCGTCTAAAATGGTGATTTATTGAGAACCCGCAAATTGTTGAGGGGGGGGCCACACTAATCAATAGCCAACATTATTGTTTCTGCTTTTTGGGACTATACTAGAAGCACATGCCCGTGCCAAGAGGTAGTGCAACTTTTCAGTCTGAGCACCCCACGCACGAATGAGCATATTTTGCTGTTCGGCTTGAGACATGCCGCTCCTGCGACTCAACTTGTTTTGCGTGGCTGCCACTGGTTTTCAAGAGAAACCTTCAAGGCAAAAAACAGGGGATCCCAGGCTGCCAGCCCACTGTCCAGATACCCGCTGGCTCTTCTGCCACAGGTTCGTTCCACTCCCATCCCTCAGACCTAGGCAGCAACATGGGAATGAACATGCTAAAGAAACTCCTGTCATGTCCTGCAAAACCACATCGCTTCACCCTAAGATACCCTAAGACTGGCCCTCAAAAAACAGTGCTAAAAAGGTGGCTCTACTGAGGATCTTTGAGGTACCATCGTATAAAATTACAATAAATTACATAACGGAGTTGAACGGAGGGATGTGATAAATGAGACGCAAATTTGACAATCATAAAATCCCAGGTTCCAAAACAGGTTGCCCGAAAAATAAGTTGGAGTTGTCTGAAGATGGGATATGTCCCCAAATAACCATTTAAATAGAGATATTGATGATTGACCAATGGATGGGGTACAAGAGGGTACACGTACAATACATTTTCGGACAAATCCAGTTAATCACTTGTTATCACCTAATGGACAATTCATGACAATTTTCACCCCTTTTTTGGGCCATTGAGGTCCTCCTGCAGTGGACGGGGCCTGTTTCTCTTCTTCCCACTCTTGCCGTTTTTCTTCGGTGGCAGCTCTTGGCCCTGCAGGGTGCGACAGTGTGTGTGTGTTGTTTATTTTGGGCTGTGTGTGTGGGTGTGTGTTTACATGTCATGTCATGCGCGTGCATTTTGTATACTATGCATTTTGCCTCCTTGTGTACGATTAAAAGCAATAAGTGTGTGTGTGTGCATGTGCGCGTGCAGCATGTGTTTGCGTGTGTGTGTGTGTGTCTGTGTGCGTGTACTGATTTGCGTTGCTCAAGTTTTGGGACGTTTGAAAACATGGTACCCCAATATCCAATGGTTTATCATTTTCCCAACAAAAAATAAGAATGTCATTTGGAAAGTATGCGGGTATATGCATTTTTTCCACCACCAAAATCACAAATAACATCAAAAAAAATAATTGTTTTTGGGGTGTTTCAACCCCAACATACCCCAACAATGGCCAGCATTTTCGGTCTCCCATCCCCACCTGGGTCAAGGGCTCTTTGGGATCCACCACCGGGGCTCTCGGCAGCTCTGCGGGGGCTTCGGCCTTTTCGCAGAGGCCGCCGTGCTTCAGCTTTCGACATTCGCCTCCTGGGACGAAAAGTCCCCAAAATTGGAAGTACAGTCCAAGCACTGTAAAAGAATTCCTTGTATAAGAAAATGACGGGTTGGATTTTTTTGCCGCGTCGCGTATATGTTTTGTGGAAAATATATATACATATACATATATATATTATATATATATGCAAATGGAAGTTAAGAAATTGAGGGACCCTGGAGCCCCTGTGTGCCCCTGCTCAATTTTCTTAACCATGAGATAAGTTATAGAGATTCTATTTGGAGCGGGAAATGGAGCCAGCCTCCCTTGCAGCCAAACCCGCCAAAATGAACTTTGCACAACCGTGGCACGGTTGGGCATGACAAGCAAGGGGGCAGGACCAACTTAGATTCGAGCCACCACACGGTCACCAAGACTACCGGCAACAGCGTCAGCTAGACACTAGCCAGACTCACTGTAGGTCATCTGTACCCTTGGCTCGTGTTGCCTTGGCTTGCCTTGCCTTGCCTTCCCTTGTGTAGCGGAGATCTTCGCCGGGTAAGGGTTCAATTCAATACATATAACTAAGAAATCTAGCCCCTCAATTTCTTAACCATGTAAGGGTTTACAAAAGCCTTGTGTAGAGGAAACGTCGCCGAGTAAGGGTTCAATTCAATACATAACTAAGAAATCTAGCCCCTCAATTTCTTAACCATGTATATAATGGTTTAAAAGAGCCTTGTAGAGGAGACGTCACCGGGTAAGGGTTCAACTCAATACATAACTAAGAAATTCAGCCCCTCAATGTAACTGTTCCTTTGTGCCCAGGAGCCATTGGGAAGCGGAGCAAGGATGGCAGAGTCAAACTCACGAAAGGAGCTGCGCAGAGGCAACCCCGCTCTTACATCTTCATTAAGAAATTGCTAAGGGACCCTCGACCGAATAATTGTAAATATATACTGACATACATGGGGCCTTTCCGATAAGAAATTGAGGGACCCTGGCCATCGGCAACCAACATTCTTATATAACGCTCACGCTGTACTTCAAAATCTTCAAAGTACTTCCATGGCATTGGCCAACTTTGTCCCATTCAACAGTTAAACTTTGAGCCCTTTGATGGGAAATCCACAATGCCAGGCCACTTGTTCAGGTTGAAAAAACCACCAAGCGCAGCTGAGTTTCGGAAGTGCATGTGGCATTTCTTGCAGCAGAAACTTCCCATCCTGAGGTGAGGAGGAAAGAAACATAGCTGCAAAAGTTGATAATTACTGTACATACCATCTTGTTTTTTAACATAGCTGTGAAACATGGTCCATCATGATTTACCTATTCAGCATGGCGATTTTCGATAGCTACGTTCCGGAGGGTATGTTGTATGTATACAGTATACAATTCAAACATCAGGGTTCAAATAAGGGGGGAGGAGTTGTGCAGATGGTTTTGGTAGATACAAAGCGGAATGCATAGGGTGCACAACTACAAAATGCAGTGCGTGTTGCTTTTTTTGCAGCTACAAAATGAAGAACATAACTGGCTCGGAAGATAATTCAAAACCAGTACTACAAAATATTACAAAATCCAATGCATCTGAAGTTAAAGAATAGCTGAACGTCGGAATTGCTAACATTATTTTTCCCAATGACATTTTGTAGTTGGGTCTTTGCCATCCAAAGTTCCGACCAACATAAATTCGGAGAACATTTTGCAGTTGTCAATGATTGAATTTAGTTGGATCAAGTGTTGACCCCGTGCAGTTTGTTAGACGGCATTCTGTAGCTTCATGATCTGTTTGTGTCCATGTACATGTCACGCACTGTTTCCTTGTTTCCACCTCTTCTCACCTCCTCAAATGCAAAATGCAACTGAGATTTTATGTTGGATGCTTCAACTATTCAACTTGTACAACTACAAAATGCTAATGATATTTTATGTTGGATGCTTCAACTAACTCAACATATACAACTACAAAATGAAAATAATGATTTGAAAGGAATCAACTACAAAATGATTCCAAATACAAAATGGGGGGCAAAACCCCTCCTGTTTGTACAAAAAAATCCTGGCTGGCAATCTGTACTGTAGCCCAAGTCCTCCCCATTTCGTAGCTGAAATTTGAAGGTGGATATTAAAACAAATTCAATCTTAAACTCTTAAACTTTGGCAATATCGAACCCTTCATCTTCCAGTCCAATGTGAATGCCACGACTGATCACACCCTCGCCACGATATGCTCCGAAAGGGCTCCAACAGATTCACCCACCTGCGGCCGCTCAGCGACCGCTGCGACCCAGGATCTTCTCTGAGTTCATTGCGACCAAATATTCGCACTGCGGGTTGCTGCATTTCAAGCGTTCTGATCCTTCGACACTCATGGCCTGTCCAAATGCCAAATCGTTGGGAGGGGTCGGAGTTAGCTGACGTGGGAGCTTTTAGTTTATTTTGGTCCAAAATATGTTTTATATTATGTTTTATATAATCAATTGAACACATGCGTGTCATTGCAGGGCATGCCATTTTCTCGGAAAGATTCTCCAGTGTCACTTGCTAGAGAATACTGGATCACTGGAGAGTAAGCCTCAAAGCCTTTGAAGATGTAGCCCACACGGGGATTCCGGTTCACTCCGACTAATCTGCGAGAATCATCAAGCAACTGGAAGATCGTTTATGGCATTTGGCTAAGCTTGGACCTTGGAATGCCGAGAAAAAGTATGACCTGGTGCCATGTTTTGGCATGGTCTCTGCAGAGTATCTACTCTTATTTGGCCAAAAATGGACTTTCTTCTAGAGGCACTCTGTGGGAACCACATGTGGCTCTTCTAGGGATCCTGTATGATCCTGTCCCTTCCACCATGCTTGAGCCTGGTCACGGCTCAAATCAATCGGTGGTAGCATGTGGAAACATGTGGCAACATGGGGCTTTCATGATCTTTGCATGTCCCTAAATAATCCTGCAATGATGACAAAAAAGCGCTCCGCAAACTTTTGGAACATCAACTAGGAGGTGTGGCCGCGCTGTATCTGGCAGTGCCTAAGAATCACGTCAGGATAGAATCCGAGTCCGTGTGGCTGGCCATTGGGGATCGCTATGCTAGATATGTAATGTATAGATATGTAGTCTCTACGTGTTTCTATAGAAATTTTCCTCAGCCTGTGCTGCGCTCGCCACAGAACATGTTCTAGCTTTAGTCTGGGCACAGATCACTAAGCACTGCCATTCCTTCTCCAACATCCTACGGTGCGGCCTGACCCCAGTTGGTGTATCTGGAACCTTCACAACTTCAGTACGTTCCTTTCAATTCTTTTCCCACCTTTTCCGATTTCAGATCTTGGAGTCTTGTTATTTCTGGTTGGCAAATGTTGGCTGTTGGCAGTCACCAGATGTCACCAGGAGGGCCCAAGCATTGAGACCATGAAAGCGCTCAGAACATCAAAAGGTCTGGAGCCACTGGAGCCACTGGAGCCTGGGCTTCGAAGCGCCAGCACCGCCAGCACCGCCAGCACCGACATTCGCCCAGCGAAATTTCAGGGGAGATTCTTTTGGAGAGGTATGGTGCTGTCCATTGCTGCGCTGATCAATCTTAGATCAAGATGAACCATTAATATCTGCATATAAATATAACTTACTATTACTAACATAGTATGATATATTATCACATATACCACAAAACTACATCAGCAAATGAAAACACAACAAACGAGCTGCGCAGCTGTACCTCGACGGTTACCTTCGCCAATCACTTGCCCTGGCGATTTGCCAAGCAACTTGATCTCCACGGAGGCTTGTGCATCACGTCATCAAGCTATACCCCGAATCTACAACGTTCTTAAAGGGTCATGATATGTCATGATTCATGATGTCATTTTCATATTGATATGTTCATAAATTGAGACTCTAATAATTTCCAGCAAGACCCATAAAAAACACCTTCATAGACCTTCAACAGAGTTGTTGTTTTTTCATCTTTAAACATGTGTCAAAACCAATAGTACCCCTTCTGTTCACATCAAAAAATAACTGGGTTAAAATGCATGTTCATTCCATTTCATTCCCCTAAAAATGGTATTTTCATAGCTATTGATCCATACCCATATTAACTATGGAAAATCACCATTTTTAATGGGAAAACTCACTATAAATGGCCATTTTCATAGGTATTGATCCATACCCAATCTTTAAAGATCCAATACACCCAGGGATGGGCACCTTGGACATGCTGAACATCGTGAAGGCACCGATGTTGCCCAGGATCTCAGGCCGAACGAAGGGAATGGAGACTTTTTGCCGTCGTTGCGTTCTGTTTCAGTCTTGCAAACGTGAACATGTGAGCCATGCTGGAAACCTTGATAGATTCTTAGGTCGTAAGAACATGCTTACGCACATGCTTGCGCATCCTTACGCTATTGGGGGTTTCTCTTACGCGGGGATCTGGGCTTTCTATGGGC
>Ga0126342_10021035_pt1 | contig 10913 bp, 11 predicted proteins | sample Cyp1metagenome_FD_92528 | JGI IMG/M metagenome (GOLD analysis project Ga0126342, IMG submission 92528) | Coral microbial communities from Lord Howe Island, Old Settlement Bay, Australia - Cyphastrea 1 metagenome | ecosystem: Host-associated > Invertebrates > Cnidaria > Coral ... | reverse complement strand
GGAGCTATTGTCAATTTACTGGGTTCATATCTGAAAAGCTGACTTTTGAAATGCCATGCATATCCATTGTGACTTTTTGACTACCTCCAGTCCCGCTGAAGGGAAAGTTCGCAGCATAGGAGGTAACTGCAGCCGGCGGAGAAAGCGCGCATCGTGTCTGATAACGCTTGCTTCGGTTTCGATCACGCGTTCTGTCTGGCAGATTTCACAAGTTGTCAATATGAAATTGCTACATGTAATGAGGAGAAATTTGATACAGGTCCACCCGATTTGCCAAAATATGGGTTCTTTACCAAAAACCAAGTTTTCTCGGAAAAAATGAGTTTTTTTTCACTGGACCTACATTTTTTGGGGTCTTTGAAGCTCCTGGTATATATAATATTATATATATATATATATATATGTGTGTGTTATATATATATAAGTATATCTAACTGTCTGCCTCTCTGCCTACCTATCCATCTAATCTAATCTACTCTAATCTACTTCAACCCATTCCGATCCAATCCATCACCAAGTTGCGGGATCACTGGGCCGTTGTCATTCATGCCAATGGCCTCCCGAAAGGTCCCCAAAGCACCTGCCAGGTGAAGATGGGTCATTCGGAATATTCTGAAGAGACATGAAGAAACTCTCTTCTCCAACTAGTACTCGTCGCAAGTCTTGCAAAACTGCTGGTAGGAGGAAAAAAAGTAGGGTTGGAGATGGGTTGGAGTTCATGCTAGCAGCAATTCCGAAACCAACCACATTCGCTAGTATACATACAATTAAGTCATGTGAATGGATGCATGGATCGCTGGATCGATCGATAGATGAAGTATATATATAATAGAGTGCAAACAAGCTAGACAAACAAATAGACCAGCAGATGGACAAATACTTAATTAAGTTAACTAGTTCAGTACCTAGGCAAACAGATAGGAAATAATAGACAAAGAAAATTTGTATTATTGCTGATTGCACTATCACATTCGGTGGCATCACACATCGCTACGGTACACAGCTACAATACCGTAGCAGGGACCCGTTTACGGATCCCCGTTCGCATCCGCCTGTACTTCCAGGGCTCTGTATATCCATCCGCCGCGGAAGACGATCCCGTCCCAGTTCCACCCGTGACATCTCGTACCTTGGCAGTTGATGGATTAAGTCGCTGGGGCTTTATGGACCCACAGTAAGCTCGTCATTTTAGGGATCGGAAAGCACCCAAAAAAAAGGGGTCGAGGGTTGATAATATGGTTGATAAATTTGACCCATAACAATACATAAGGGAGGGGTTATAGATGTTTATAGGGTGTCTCAGTTGGAGCATCTGATGTGTCATCCCTAGAGGAAATGAGTCCTCTTGTCTCAAAGGGTTTGATGTCAGTATGGGCCTACGTTTTCTCTTCAAGTTTCAAGGTTTCAAGTTAGCTGAAGTGAACTTTATACACACTTGCGGACTTGCGGCCACTGGAAGCGCCTGATCAAGCTGCATCCAATGACCCGCTTACGATATTTTACTTCACAGGCACGTCCAAAAATTGAAACCGATACAACAGGATGCAGCCATAAATTGTTCGACTCATCAATTCATATCAATTCACCTCAGCAACACGTCAGCCCATTACTTTCACCTCAGCAACGCATCCAAGTTGCTTGATGCTTTCCCACATGGCCGACTGCACATCTTTGGTGCCCCCGCCGGGGGGAACCCCAAAGTTTCCGCCCTCGGGATATGGACTGCCGCAGTCAGACGGACCAGATGGGCCACCCGCCACAGGGGTATCACTCTGCGATGGATCTTCGAAGGCAAAGGCCATCTCGGACCTGGTCAACACATCACAGCAGAAGACTGGCATGTTTCGGCAGAAATCTTCTGATTTTGTTGGGTGGATGTGGTTGAAAAACCTTTCATTGTGCTCATACATATTGTGGGTGATCATTTTTGCGCAGTGTCACGAACAAATTGGCAGATTTGGGAAGGCTTTTGCAACCTCAGATCTTGTGAAAGTGAACCATTCCAATAGATGTGGGGTGACAACATCCTGCAGTGCGACCCTATGGCAGGTTCTACCAAGCGACCCCAAATGTCGAGGCTCTTCGCAAGAGTCGCTTCCCGAAGGCTGTGAACCTGGTGACAACTCTGCGAACCAAGGAGCAACCCTCAGTTTCCCTGATGTAATGCGGTGGAGTTGTTCAAATTTTGGCTTTGTTGTGGCTACCACTGTAGGGTAGCAAAGTACTGCAAGTTCATACCGTTCCAGATATGCCAGCTCTGTTTCCACGGTGCTACAAGTATGCTCCCAACAATTGCCCTTGGAATTATAATAAGTGGATCACCTTATTGTGGCATTCTATGACATAGAGAATAATTAAACATAAATAAACAGTGCGTAACAGTGCGTGGGCCATGTGGGTCCGAAAACTCTCTGACAACAAACATCTGCATCTGCATACTAGGTATATCAGAAAGCCAAGCAGTCTGCAAAGTCATGATTGCAGGGTCGGTCATCTGCTGTTCATTTGTAGCCAATAAAATGCAAAACTGACCCTCCGAACTGAAATCAGAATATTGCTCCATGCGGTAGTTGCTCTGATTTGGTCATTGATGGATTTGTTTACCCTCCGGTAATCAAACATTGCAATGGGAAATCCTCACTATAAATATTATAAAATGGAGGTTTAGTTCGCTGGAACTAACATCAAAGTAAATGGTGGATTTTCCGGCAGTTGGAAGTGAGAATCCCAAACACCCAAACATCGCCCGAGGCCGACCCATGTGTTTTAAACCAAGCAGCTGTTCACACGCTCCGAGGCCGTACTTAACTCGCTCATTGGCGATGGCAAATGCCAGGGCCTGGGGACATCTGATCTCGGACATCTGGATCTATGGAACCATAATGATGTTTAACATTGTTTAACCGGGTGGCTCCCAACACCCCAGATACAAGGCGGGTTACAGTAAATGGCTAGTTTCAGAAGTAAAATGATCCATTTCCCTCCCCCCGTTGTGGCTATGATTCAATTCTAGTGGGTTGGAGCCGTGTTTAATGATGGGAAATCCCCCCATGGTTATATAAAAGGTTTTTCAGGCCGTTTAAGAGGTAAAGCATCTATGATTTCAGCGACTTTCCAGCCAGTCATGTCTGTTTCTTGCATTTGGGTGGTTTTTTGGTGGTTTTTTGGTGGTTTGGGTAGTCACTATTCCTGCTGCAGCTCACCAGGAATCACACAGCTCCATCCCCAGGCGATTTTGGATTCACTTCACCCGAACGTTACCAGATTGAGATACTAACACCATAATAAAAACCATAACAGCTAGATCAGATGATGTGTTGAATCCTATTGTTTGTTTTTTACACCCAAAAAAAAGGCACTATAGTAACTAGAGTCGGTGATATCATTCAAACATCAATCCTTGGAGATCTGCCACTGACACCGCTTCTGAGACCCCATGCGAAGAACCTCTGGATCCGCCACGGCTGGAATAGGCACGCCCAAAGCCAGCACTTCCACCTGACGTCGACATCTGAGGAAAAGTTGCGTCTTTGGGACCCACCGTTCCACCGTGAAAGCGCGAAAATGCCCGAAGTCGGGACTGGTTGGGTTTGCAAGCTGAACAAATCAGATCAAATGAGAAATATATATGAGAATCAAAATAAACATTTTCGAAGTACACCTAAAATATTCTAAAATGATTGCACTAAAGTTCACCCAGGATCTCAAAAATATGCCCGCCTCGATGTGGAGTCTGTGAAGGGCCACTGCCGGGACGGGCACTGGACATTGCAGCACCCCCCGGTGTTGGAGCACCTTGAGGCAGGGCACCATTGCTGCTGGAACCTAAAAGAACTTGCAAATTTACTCAAACTTCTCTGACTCATCCACATCCCACATCATTTTAGCGTTTTGATAGTTGATTCTAACATCTTCTGAGACATTCCAATTTCTTCCAAGCTCCGCCCCCAACATCCCAACATCCCCAAGCGCCTGGTCGTAGGCCCACCAAGCGCAAATCGCTTGGCATGGCTTTCAGCAAAGGTGAGGGACCCGGGGCTTGCCGCCCCGTGGGTGAGCCTGCCGTCATGTTCCAAAAGAACTGATGTGTTTTTTCCAAAATAAACCAGGGAATCAAAAAAATGGGAGGGTTCACTGGGTTCCCAAGTAGAGCACCAAGTCTGGGGTCTTGGGGTGTATGATTTTTGGGGGCGACCTACCAAGCAACTGTGTTTGGAGTATACATCTCTTCGATCCATGGCATTTTGGGAGGCTGCTTAGTGGTTATCTTGCCTTCCTTGAACAGTATTGCACATGAAATTAACTTGGGACCATTATCCCTTCATTCAAATCTCAACTTACCCCTCTTATCGTAGGTATCGACCTGCTGCGGGGCCTGTGGAAGATGCGGAGGAGCAAAACGAAGCGCCAGCTCCAGCCTGGCCGTCCGACTTTTCTCATAAAGGTTCAATGGTTGCCTCGTACATAGATTTATACAAAAGTATGCGTGAGTGTGAGTATGAAAAAAAATATTATGCATATATATATATATGTCTTGTACATGTGTATATATATATAATTATCTATATATACACAGTAAACCATTAAGATGTAACAGATGTAATAGCAATTTGGATCTGGAGCTCTATGGCTCAGACTGCTGCCAGCACTTGAATAGAAAACATGCACATCCTGCACCATCCACTGGGCAAAAGCGCCTTTGGAGGGCTTGCAGTACCAGGATCCATGGCCTGTTGGTGATTCTTATGACTCCAAATGGTTGGTAACTGGGATGGAAAATATGATTGGGTTGGCAAGATTGCACATCTCAATTTGTCGGAGATGATGTTTGACTGATGATTTTGCATGAGCTTGTTTTGTGACGATGCATCCTATCATACAGCGAATAGTCAATGTATCATACATCCTGTGCTTGCTATTGCAGGCCCTCTGAAAACTACCCAAACTAGAGCTTTGGGAAATCCAAAAAATGGCGCTATTGTGCTATCATGCGCTATCCGATATCCGAAACCAATATGGAACGGGAAGAGACTCAAAGAAACATCTTTGGACGAAGGATGACGAAGGATCTGTGGGAATATGTTGCTTTGATTCCAGGCCTCAGTCGATGCTTCACTGTGCCTCTTGCGCACATCGGCCTGGCTGAAAAAACCGAGAGTTCAAGCACAACTCGGGCGTTCTCACCACAAAATGACCATTTGGGTATCCCCTAATTTTCGCTCAAATACATTAAAAATCATTAAAATATATTAAAATACAGTGCTCATGCCTCCCACCATGGGTCCTGCTTGATGTAGCAACATGGCCACACTGGCCACACCATGGGGGCATCCCGGAGCTGGTTGATTAAAGTTGATTATACTACCATTTATCTTCACGTACCTGCTGGTTGTTCAATGGGGCTGCCCCCAACAGCCAGTGCATCCTCATCCCGCCTCCATGAAGCTTCGGAAGAAGCGTTCAGACATTTTGTCAATGGGAGGTCGATAGCTTTCAGCCTGTGGATCGTGCGGCGGTTTCAAGCCATGGGAACCCCACAGTGACACATGAAACGTAAGCTCGTGAGCACCTCAGATGTTAGATCAGAAGCAAAATCGGATGATGATGCACTAAATAGATCTAAATAGATCTAAATAGCGTAGAGAGGAGTGGAATGGAGTGGATCCACGTCTTTCGCTGACTTTTGGAGAAAAGGGAGCTGAGATGGCGAAGAGACTCGCTTGGGCGTCCCCACAGGGTTGTCATCTGGCAGGGGGATGCCTCAGGCGCAGGTTACCACCGGATGATTGGTGAGCTGCGCATAGCTGTGCTAAAGCTTCAGGCTCCCCATGGCTCCCCATGGCTTCCCGGCCCATACAAAGGTGACCCCAGAGGCCGCTAAGGGCGGACTCTGGCAACTTGGCCTCAGTTCCAACATTTGGAACTGGATCTACATGGACATTCCTTGAACTTGGATGCACTTAGAACAAGTTGATATATGTTGAGATAATATGATTTAAATGGACAACTTGATGCAAAGCTTGATGTGTATGCATTCATCGTATATGATTCATACGATGCATGTGTGCGTGCGCTTGTCTGTGTGCAAGTGATGTAATCTGCTGTATAACTTGATATACAGTACAATCTGGAATAATTGGCAATACAGTTCAGAATGGCAGGGGGGGAATAATATGTACAATAGCCATCAATAGCCAATGATCATAGTCGAAAAAATGTTAAGCAACAAAATTCCTCGAAATTCCCTGTTTAATGGCATCAAGTTATCAGCGACATATCATATCATGTGCCGTTGCGGCCAAGCGACGTCAGCCTGATGTCTGACACCTGATGCATGGTTGAGCCCTGGAAGAGTTCGGCCAGTTGGGATCATCATAACAGGTCAACCAGCCAGCCAAGTTTGTTTACCATCAGTCTGGCGCTAAAGCTGACTATCAGGAAATATCAGGAATATCTCCCTGGTTTTTTCTTGATGAAATGGAATGAAATGGACACGCGCACCTCCTGTCTCATCACCTGACATCACATCATGTTTGCTCAGCGTGGGAGCGACTGGTACCCAACATCCTGGGATCAAATTTCAACATCTCACCCTCGTCACCGGGCCACCGAGTGGAAATTCGTACGAACGCATTTCTGGGTTTCTGCTCATTTTGATGGCCTGTTATGCCATCTCAGATGGCCATGGGTAAACTGGGGCACCTAGAGACCCAGAGACCCACAAATTTGGCAATTGGTATCCCAGTGGTCCCTGGCCGCCTGAAGCCTCACGCGTCGTCGCCGGCGCACTGCGTATCTGTTCAACCTCAAGACCACCTCAAGGTAGACAGGGGCCATGGAATGCATCCAATGGGTGTCTGAAAATGGGCATACCCAAGAAAAATGGCCATTGAACGGGAATGGCCTTCCATGGCCTTCCACCATTTTTAGGGGAATATATGATGATCATTGATGATCCATTTTTGATCATGGTTGGTGATTTGGTGATTTTTCGCATGTGGGACAACCCCTATTTTATGGAGCTGCGTCCCGTGACGTATTGAGGATTTTCACCTGTCATCCTCGCCTGCAGTTTTGATGACTTGAGTGTGGGGTCAAACGCCTGGTGCTCTGGCTTTTCAAAAGTGTATAAAAATGATTCTCTTGGCATCTCCAAAGCTGGATTATGGCAATGGTCAATAGTAGTCCTGATTCAATTACAGCGCTTTGATGCGTGTTGCATTTAACCCTCAATCACCAGAAGTTTTGGGCAGTTGATCCACTTCCCTGCAAAAAACCACGCCGCCATGCCTGAGGCATTCTTGTCTTCCCAGTTCCGAGCTGAGGATGCTCCCTGGCTGCGGGACCCCGGGACTCCCCAACTGCACCAATTGGACATCGAGGGTTTAGATTAAGCCAGCATGAAGACTGGTATATGTCACATATGTATACATATATATATATATGTCATGTTTTTTTGTGAGGCTCGTGGAGTTTGTGAATTTCGGAACCTCGAGATGCGAATGGCATAAACTTGCAATTTTGGTGCAGTGTGACTAGAGGTGAGCAGGTCCCATTCTTGTTGACACCCCAGGAATCCCAGTCGCTCTTCAGACCTGGGAATCTCCAAACGATTTTGGAATACCAAATTTCCTGTGTACCTATATATAATCATACATATATATATATATATACGTATATATATATATATATTTATTTATGTTATATATGTCATAAGTATTAATATATATCATATATATAATATTATAGAATACACATTGTGATTATGTGTGTGTGATGACTGACTCTGAGTTAGTCCTATAATTCACACCTCCTCCGGCGGCCCAAGCTTCGCTTTGGGCAACATGGGCACCGGTCTGGACCTCGGGGACTGTAGCGGGAGAGATCGGACATCCACGGTGTACACACCCCTCGGAAATCTCAGAAATCTAAGAGGTTTCAGGCGTGATTTATGAGAAATTATATATATATATATATATATATATATATTATAAATTAAATTGGTGGGTCCGTATTTGTTTTACCATGTATTATACCCAATTGTAGGACATTGAATTGATTCAGTTCTCTGCTGTCACTTAATTGCATAAAGTATGAGTTGATCAAAAAAAACTTCAACTCCGTTCATACATTATATACATTGATACCCTTTTGACATGAAAAATCAAGCAGAGTCTGTTGATCCTGACGAGTTGGTCAGAAACTCATCCCGACTTGCCACCAGACCCAGCAAGGTGATGTGATTTCACTCGCAGCCATCAGTTTTTGCAGATCCACCCATGTCACAGATCAACTTCCAAAGCATGGCTTAAAACACCTAAGCTCCGGGCTGCCCCTGACAACAACCTCAGTTCAGCCGAGGCCACGTCAGCCACGTCAGCAAAAGCAGAAAACCAGGAGCTCCAATATGCCAACTGATTGGCTGAGGTCTCTCCAAAGATCTCCAAAATTCAGTGGCCCAAAATCAAAAGCACCAGGGGCACCCATTTCTGCCGATTTTCTGAGGGTTCAACTTGGGGGCACCGCCTGCCGATGAGAAGCTGAGTTTTTCTATCGTAAAATGCCGGGACACCAAGGCCATGTTGCAACGGCAGGGTAGATTTTTCTCCAGATGTTTGGACCAGTAGGCTTTCTTAAAATGGCCTTGCTTGGTATTTTAAGCCATTTTTGGAAAGGACGTACAAGGAGGATAGTCTGCCTATAACGCTGGGAGGTGCACAATGAACTCTGCTTTGAGCTCCGTGATCCGTGAGTGTAGCTGGAGCTCTTCAGTTGATTCAACAGAACGACAGGAAGCAAAGCTCAAAAAACGACAACAAGCAGAGGACAAAGTACCTCAAAAGTGGAGGACTTCTCATCCAAATAATATGGTTTGCATTGTTTCGCCTACCTTAAGAGGCTCTCAACATCTCTCAACGCGTCCGATTTCATCCGTGAAATCACGAGCCTTCCGAAAGTTGGTCACGGGATGATCCGCTTGAGGGGAGAAGTCGGGATCAAAGGCTTTCCCAATGATAAAGGGATGCGCCGACGCCTCCCAGGCTCCCAGGTTCGTGCCGGACGCTGGTGGTACACAACAGACGTGCGATGAGAAATGTGAGATGATTGGAGTTATGACTTGTACAAGTTTGAAAATCTTCAAAAACATGTCAAAATAATGTGTGTTCTACATATCATATGGTACAAGATGACTATCAATGATTAGAGCGTATTGTATGATCGTTGGTTCATTGGAGAGTGTGCCACTCCTGCCCCCAATTCCCAACCCTTCAAAACGTTGACATCATGGTAGATCCTTGCAGCATTTGGCAGTTTAGCTGTGCCTGTTTCGGCGTCCATCGAAGGTCTGGGTTCAGCTGCAGTAGGCCAGAAAGAAACTGCAAGAAGCACAAACGGCGCTCCTTCTCCTGCCACGGATGTCTCAGAGTGTTAGAAAAAACTGGGGATTACCCCATTCCCCTGTTTGAAGGACATTGAAAGATTGAGAAATCATGGAGCCCCATGGGAATCTGACCCATTTAAGGACCCCTTTGAGGGTCCAAATTTTGAGACCCACCTTCTTGGCACGACAGCATGGCAGTGCGCTGGCTACAGTGAAGCAAAAATTGTGGCAGGTTTGCCGCAAAAGGACAACATCTCTTCCACAAATCGAATATAATAACATTAATATGCTTATATAATTAAATTCAGATAAAGAATATACCAGTTCTACATTGTATATACCAGTAGTACGGCACATGGCGGTGGCGGAAGTTTCAAAAATAGGAAACCTATAGGAGAGGTTGGTTGTTGTGAATCACGGGTGGCAGAGCCAATCCACTGATGGCCCAAGAGGTGGTTGGAGCTGTGTTTTTTGGAGTGGTTGCCATGGTTGCAGCGGTCACCTCACCACAACTGTTGGATGTAGTGTGGTGTCGCGCAGTTGTAGCTGTAGTTGAAGTGTAGTGTAGTGGAGTAGTAGTTGCAAGTTGTAGTTCTAATGTGATGTGCTTAGTCTAGTGTAGTCGCAGTTGAAGTTGCAGTTGTAGCTGTGGTGTGGTGTAATTAGTGTAGTATACTGTAGTGTATTGTAGTGTCTGTACTGTAGTGTTGTGTACTGTAGTGTGGTATAGTGTAGTGTAGTCTAGTGTAGTGTAGTGTAAAGTAGTGTAGTTGTACGTAGTTGTACGTAGTTGTACGTAGTTGTACGTAGTTTTAGTGTATTGTAATTAGTGTAGTGTAGCGTAGTGCAATGTAGTGGCAGTTGTAATTGTAGTTGCAGGTGCAGCTGTAGATGTAATGTAATGTAATTAGTGTAGTGTAGTGTTGTTTAGTGTTGTGTCTTGTAATGTAGTAGTTGTAGCTGCATGTATATTTGTAGTTGTAGTGTACTGCAGTGTAATTAGTGTAGTGCTGTGTAATGTAGTGTAGTTGTAGTTGTAAATGTAAATTTGGTAGTAGCAGTAGTTGTTGTTGTTGCTGTTGTTGTAGTTGTAGTTGTAATTGTAGTTGTAGTTGTAGTAGTAGTTGTTGTTGTTGTTGCTGTAGTTGCAGTTGTAGTTGTGGTAGTTGTTGTAGTTGTTGTAGTTGTAGTTGTAATTGTAGTTGTAGTTGTAGTTGTCTGTCTATCTACCTTGTCTGTCTGTCTGCCTGCCTGCCTGCCTGCCTCCCTGCCTGCCTGCCTGTCTGTCTGTCTGCCTTCAAAAATAGAAAGTTGAGTGCAGAGCTGACGGCCTCGTACCAATGCGTTTTGCGATTTTTCCACTCCACCTGTCTAGAGTACTGCTCCTGCCACGAAAAAATCATGCCAAGTCATACGAAGTGCTGCACCTGTCATGCAAAATCATCTCAGCAAACCTGAAGATCTGATGCTCCAAAATGCAACCCCTCTCAGGAAATCAGCGCCCGGACCTCCTAACAGCTCTGATGAACAT
>Ga0126342_10021034_pt1 | contig 10913 bp, 9 predicted proteins | sample Cyp1metagenome_FD_92528 | JGI IMG/M metagenome (GOLD analysis project Ga0126342, IMG submission 92528) | Coral microbial communities from Lord Howe Island, Old Settlement Bay, Australia - Cyphastrea 1 metagenome | ecosystem: Host-associated > Invertebrates > Cnidaria > Coral ... | reverse complement strand
TAAAATGAAAGTTAGAATGCCTCCGCGAATTCCAAATATTCCTCCCCCTCAGTTAGAATGCGGCACGCGCACGGCAAAAAATCATTCAGTTAGAATGCCTCCCCACCCGGGTTTTAAGTTTTTGTTGTTTTCGGAAAACTCTTTGCACAAATCCCTCACTTAGAATGCCTACACACTATGAATATCATCAGATGTTAGAATGCAGTTAGAATGCTTCCCCCTTGAAGTTGCTTTCTACCAGCATTTCAGCAATTAGAAAGCTTCCCCCTTGAAATTGCATCCTAAGATGAAGAAAACAATAGAATTTGAGGGACATTCACCTTTTTTACCATTTTTCAGCAATAGAATTGAGGGACCCTAATCTGTGACCTTCGGACCTTCTTATACGGCACTGGGGCTATACTCTTATACAAATGTGAACCGACTGCCGGTAGCAGTGCTATGCAAGGCGTGAATATGTATTGTTGTCACCTCGCACATTGGGGTCATCAAGGATCATTCAAAAATAAACAAAATGCCAACGGCAAGAAGTGGATTGCGACAAATGTTCAGGCCTCCGAAAACCAACGACAAATGTGTTTTTCTTCGTTGCTTCAGTTTCACTCACCCGCTCTACCAGTGATGTACCAGTCAAACCAAGACGCTCAGATCCTGAACAGCAACAGCCTGGCCCTCAAGGGCCTCCATCATCTCCTTAACCATTTTGAAGGCTCACAAGTCTTGCAGAGATGATGTCGGTGGGGGATATGAAAAAAATGATGAGTGTGAGGCTACTCGTATTGTTGTTGCGACCCAGTGGTGGACATCGATCAATGGCATTGGAACCAACCTTGAAGGTGTGCACAGTAGGGGCAATGTACTGGCAAGAACAGGTGTAAGTCGAGAGGCAAACAGTCAACATGCTACACTGCTGATTCTTGTGGAAGTTCGCATGTAATTCTGCCAGGTAGTGCCCGGCCCATGCCGGGGCGGAAGTTTCGAAAGTTTAAAACCGTTATAGGAAGAAGATGGCCTATAGGAAAGTTTGTGAAATGCAGAAGCAACCAAGTGTGGAAGTTGTGAGGTGCATCAACGAGTGAGCAAATGGTTGTTGAATGTTGTTGAGGTGCCAATGACATGACATTAAAGAATCCATGCGCAATTGACTGAATGAATCAACGAACCAATGAATTGATGAGTCAACGAACCAATGAATCCCAGAATCAGTGAATCGATCTAGGAACGAAGCAATGAAGCAATGAATCAATCGTGAGTGGGCCAAGGCATCAGTGAATCAGTATGAATCAATGAAGCAAAGAAGCAATGAACCAATGTAGCAATGAATGAATGAAGTAGCGAGTCCATGAGTCAGTGAAGCAATGAAGCAATGAAGCAATAAATCAATGCATCAATGAATCTATGAACCATGAATCAATGAATCAATGAGTCAGTGAACCAACCATGGAATGAATGAACCAATGAACCAATGAGTCATTGAATCAATGAACCAACGAATCAAGAATCAATGAGTCAGTGAAGGAACGAATGAACAAATGAAGTGATGGATGGGTGGATGGATGGATGAATGGATGAGTGAGCTACTTTTCTTTGTTGAGCTACTTCTTCACTGGGCGACGTCTTCGCTGAGGCACCTCTTCTCTCAGCTACTTCTCTGAGCAGCCACTTATCTGGGCTGCTTCCGGTGTGAGCTGCCTCCCAGGCCCCAGCGTCTTCTGTAGCTTCTGCAACCCAATTCTTCTCTTCGCGCAGCCAGCACAGTAAGTTTTGCAACATCCAGCTGCAATTCCGCAAGACACACGAGTAGCGCTATGGTCAAGAACTACCTTTCGCGCAGCTGTACAATGCGTTCAGCAACCTCCAGCTGCAATCCCGCTTACCAGGTGCGTCGTAGCATCACTCATGCTTTGCTGCGCGCAGCCGCAATCTGTCACAGCCGGTTGCAAACCCGAATCGCAGGAGCGTGGCACCAAATCAACCAACATTCGCGCAGCGTCAACAGGGCCGACTTTTTAGGCTGCTCCGCGGCCCTCAGTTTTTAACGCTTTTCTGTGAAATCGAGCTCTCGCGACAATCGCGTGCACATTTTTCCGACCTCATCATCTTCCAAAAGTGCTCCGAGCGCCGAGCGCCTCAGGTTTTTAACATGTTGAAGTGCAAATGCAAATCGAGACTTTTTGTCGGGAACTTTCCCAGATCGAGGCCCGCAACCGCGGAAACAGAGACCCTACTTCGGCGACCCCAGGAGCCACATTACCCGAAAAAACACAGGGTTTTGCGCCCGAGAGTGTTTCCATCCGTGAATTCGCACGCTTTTGAACTCTTACACTTCCCAACTGCTTGATGATAGCGTTGACATGATGACGTGGTTGACATGATGATGTGGTTGACATGATGGTGTGGATGCTAACCATGACCATCGTCTGTACCTAGGAAGTGTTCCAATTAAACTTCCTTTGATGAATTTTCTATTTGTCATATTGTGTGTTGCTTGTCCTTGCTTTTCTAAATTCTATTGAATTCTATGGAATTCTATGGCTGGCTTGGTTCAAAGAACTGGTTCCGGGTCTGCAGCACTCAGTTCCTAGCCACAAACCTGTCTGTATTTCCGGAAGTCGGCACCTGCGCAGCTGGGCGAAATGGCCCACAAGTTTGCATCGAAAATGGTGTTTGACTTCCAGAGCGTTTGCAAGAATCAAAGGTGCAACTGGGTTCCCAAAAACCAAATGCCAAATGTAAGATAACCCTTCTCGACTGAATGTTCTGAATGTTGGAACTATGGGAACTCTCCTGCAGTCCAGGCACAGCATTGTTGCGTTCGAAATGATCCTGAGGAATAAACAGAAGCACACCTTTTCAAGCTGAAACCACCATGTCACATCAACGTGAACAATGCCACTCATGTGGGTTTGTCCCAACAAGAAAAAGACATTGGAACACACATTTCTACAAATGATTGCAACATGTTGGTCTGGAGGTTGGACAATATATTGGACAAGATGTTGCAAACCCTGCAAGCAGCGGCCATTGTTTGTCGTGATTCTGGCCACGCTGTATCACTGTCCCGGGCCGAACCTTGGCCTTGCGAGCCTTAACAAGCTCCGACCTCACATGCTCTGGACTGTGAACAAATCTGCAGTGAGCGATCATCTCCACCGATGATTGATGTATGTGTGTGTGCATTATTTTATACTACCTCTACATATATATATATATATACATATAGATATATATATATGTGTGTGTGTATGGTCCCGTGTCTCGTCTTCACGGCCCCCCCACGGCATCCACAGGGGGGAAGGGATACATAGACATATGCGTATACACATGCATATACATACTGTATACATTTGCACATGCACATACTACATACGTATACACACACGTGTGTGTATGTATATATATATATATATACACACTTGTTTCATATATATATACATATGTATATATGTATATTATATACGTATATATAACTTACATATACATATAGGGACCATCACCATCTCGGGGGGGAGGGGGGGACAACCAAACGCTGGGCCATATATATATATCCCAATGTTTCATCTTAAATCAAGCCCTGGTTCATAGAGGTTCAAAACCTGCAGGACATCGTCTTCTCTTCCACGCATCATGCCATGTGGAGTGTGGCGTCTCAAGCATGATTAGTATCAAATAGTATCAATGGTGAGACTATGAAGATATATATGTATATATGCATACCGTAGATTAAGGATGAAATCCAACGCCGGCGGTATTGTTGTCACCCCCGCACCCCCAAATTTCCATGTTGTCTTTGGGCTGCGCGCTTGGGTCTGGTGGCCAAAAAAAATCAAACCCTGAACGCAGAGGAAACTATATGGAGTTTGGTTCAACATTGAAATTTGGGGTGTGGGGTTTTACGTGGTAGATGTCTGTAGGGTTTGATTTGTTTGTCCATCTACTGTATGACGTGTATGATATATATGTACATGTAGGTGCATATGGAAAGTCATAGCTGATCATGGACAAGCAGCAGTTCAATCCCTGCCAACTTAATATATACATATGATGTCATTGTTCTGGTATTTACCCAGTGTCAAATGAACTGATGACTGGCTCACCCCCTATATAATCCTAGTAAACCATGCGTGGTAGCATTGATGCTTTTGTTATGTGTGATTGTATCATAGTGTATGGTCACGATGTGGTCGGTAAGGACAGGACTTAAGCAGATCAAGTATATAGATTATATAGTTAATTAATGTATATCTAATATCAATGTTATATTAGTTACATAAGTTACATACGTTACATAAGTTACATAATTATATGTAATCAATGTTATTTTTTCAAGTTCATTTCTGCAGTCGTGCAGCTTCGAGTCAGTACCTTGGCCACGTCCAAGGATCCGACCAGCTTCCCATGGCTTTCCGCAACGACACTTCACGTGCCTGTGCCTGGGAGCACTTCGGCAACAAGCAGATCAAGACTGAGTGACTCATAGTGACTCCCTCACCTTTGAGCCTTTGAGGTAATTCAATGAACAGAATACAACGCACAACTATGCATCACTCAGATTGCGCACAGATTTGCAAAGGTCTACAGTCACAACTCTCGTTCGTTGTCTTTGTTGATCAGAGGACCCGTTTGAGGCACCGCAAGAGTAAGAATTTGGACAGTTTGGACGTAGACATCTACAGCGCATTATGCTACGAAATGCTACGAATCTAATCGAATCTAACCCATGGCATCCCGTCTCCCTGTGGATGTCAAATCGGAGCCGCGTCCTTTCTGATTCAATGCCTGATGTGTCGTCCAGGTGAAGGGCACATGATTTCATTCATGACCTCAACTCCATAGCTTGCATCCTGTACAGGTCCATAGCTTGCATCCTGTACAGGTCCGAATTAACACAGGCATCACATTGTGGCTACTTCAAAAATGAATCTGGTGAAACAACTTGTCATTGAGCCTTGAAGCTGCTAGGGTGAGACTACTCTCAAATAGGCTGGATTGATTCAAAGTCCTTAATGACTTTGAGAACACTTTGCCCACGGGCGAGCTGGAACGCTGTGCTGCCACGAAGATTTGGGATGTTTGGATCTGCATCATTCAACAGCAGAAATTCAACAAATTCATCACCGCCGTAGAAACAGGCAAAGCCTAGAGGAGTCGTCGTCCACTCTGCAAAAAAGTGCACCAGCAGAGACTCAGATCCGAAGAGTCGCAAGCGAGTGCGATTCAGCATCTCAATTGCCTTGAACACACCTTTGACGTGGCAGCGAGAATTGATGTCACACTTTGCATTCAACAGAAGCTTGGCAACCTCGATGCAGTGAGGGTTTGAGCATGACCATACGGCTAGGTTTGCCAAGGGATGTGGGCTGTTGACACCCTTAGTTGGAGGGTTAACATCTGCTTGATGCTCAATGAGTTTGGCAGCCACCTCAGCCGGTGCACCCCTGACACAACACAAAGTGAGAGGACTGACGTGCAATGGACCTGCTGTCTTGTTGACATGAGCACTATGCTTCACAAGCAGTTCCACATCATGCGCGGTTTTGCAAGCACCCAAAGGGGAAAAGCCAAAGTGGTCCGTGTGATTCACATTTGCTTTGCACCTCAGCAGCTGCACAATCACCTCCGGGCTTCTCCAGCAAAGTTCCAGAGCAAAGTCTAAAGCTGACCGTCCATTTTGCAAAATCTCCACATTGATCTTGGCGCTCACATTTCTGCTCAAGTCAAATCCCGAATGAGCTAGAAATGGAATCATAGACACATCATTGGACAAGATCGCGCACTCAACGGGCCCGATGCCTCTGATGCTTTTTGCAGATTCTAAGGAATCGAATGCAAAATCCTGCAGGAATCTGTTGAGATTCCTCCCAGTTGGTGGATCTCCCACAAGGGTTTCATACCTTGCAACCGTGAAACGATACATGTCCCACTGGCCAAATTTTTTCAGCGCACCAATCCGATTTTGCAACGCTCTTTTCATAACATAGTAGATGGTCCGCCGATCGGCTTCCACGGTGAAATGTCCCTCATGCGGTGGACGGTCCGTCAAAATCATGGAAGTGGCAAACTCAACCTCGTCGCCTCCCTTCACAATCAGGAAGGGCTGATCGACTTTCACACACAAAATGCTGCACCACATCTCCAAGCGACACCAACCTCGGGTCAAATAGCTGCGAAAGTTGCATTTCTGTTCAGTATCTTGATGATGAAACTGTGGCACCAGCGCCACAAAGATATCCTCGGCATGACTTGGTCCTAGAATAGCATGAGTCTTTTGCTGGGTAACCAAAAAAATGCCAAAAAGATTTTAAGGAAAAGGAATGACAAAATGACATAAAATGACCTACAACGGTCGCCCTATGTCATTCTTTCAACAAGCATCAGAGACCTCAACGAAAAAGGGGATGGAACTGATGTACAGAACCTGATTTGTGAGGCTACTGGGACTTTTCAAGCTTGGAAAGTGAGTCACCTCAGGAGATGACTGTGGAGTTCCATCCAGCTGATTGTCATCAAGAAGGGAACAGGGATGCTGAGGAATGCTGAACCAATCAAGCCAAATATCGCCGCTTTGAAGCTTCTCAATTTCCAACTTGGAGAGCCTTCGGCTTTCACCAAAGAACTGGGAAGCCAAGTCGCTCTGTGCCGTACACCGGCCAGAGATGATGTTTCTGAGAGCCTCCTGAAGGACTGGCAGTTGCTGCAAACGTGGATCAGGATGTCCCGAACCAAGCCACTGGTGAGACACAAAAATGCAAAAATGATTGTGGCTTCGCTTCACCAACACTCCAGCTTGCATCAACTCTTCATGCTTTGGCATATGATCCAGCTTCAGGAAATCTGTAACACTTATGACCCACATGGGGACATATGTCGGGCTTGAAAACTCTCTGCGACTGCGACTTGTACTGGTTCCCATGGCTCCTAAAAGTACCTCTTTGGGTGGGCCGCTATTTTATTGAAGAGCCCAAATGCTATTGCCAGATCCGCTCTGGTTGAATCAAGATGCAATGTAACTGCAGCAGTGAAAAGAAAGGGAAAAATATACAGTATATTGTAATGGAATCCATATGGAATATCGACCAAACATGACAAAATGATGTCAAATAAGGAGAACGTGTTCTAGTTGTTGTGTGTCTGTGCTTTTGCTGATTGTTAAAGCCACCGTTTTACATGTAAAAATTGCATGCCATCACATCCCTGTGGAGACTGTGAAGCCATACACGAGGTATGAAAAGGCAGGACGGTAAGACTCAACTGCAAACTTTAACAAACATCTTCCAAAGCTGTATTGGTGTCACAAGTTGTGCATTTCACTGAGTACTTCGCCTCCCTCAAACGCCTCACAGCACCAAAGAGCGCAGAGAGACGAAGGCTGTGGAAATCAAGACCTTGTAACGCCAGCAAGGGCCGAGAAATGAGGCCATGATGGAGAGTGTTGTTCCAAACCTCATGAGGGGATGTCCACTAATACATGGCATGGCAGCCATTTTCTGCTTGCGAATCTGTGCATTCATAGCACCTCTGGGACTCTGGGAAAACATCAACCAGCGTTTCATTTCGCTTTCCGCATCCCCTGGCTTGTGCTAGGATCCAGGACGTTGAGCCTCTACAGCAGGCCTAAGTCACAGTCTACAATGCACAGCCAAAATTCAAGCTTGTGAGTCCTTTGGAATACTCAGAAATCCAACAAATGCTTCATGTTGTACATTTTGCACAGGTAGGTTGCAGGGCAATGACACAAAGCCTGATCAGGAAAGAAAAGCTCCATAGCTGCATTCACTTTTCACTCCATGGCTCATATGTCACACACACTTGTTGAACTCACACCTCCACTTAGAGGCCACTATATAATCCTGAAGTCCAAGTTATCCAAGTTCAACAGCGTGTGAACTCAGCTTCACTGGACAAAAACACAGAGGTATCAAGAACATCTGTCGTAGTCTTATGCGTTTTGCCCCTTGCTCTCCTGCCTTGCTTCCCGTTGTGCCCTTAGAGTTGCAGCCACCTGACAGTTGGCGACACTGGCGAAGTCTGTGGAACACTTGGCAAATCTTGGCAACGTGTCTTGAACTCTCAGAGCCTGCACTGCTGTGTGTTCCATTTGTTCAGCATGGCTCAGGCACTGCAACATGCGCGCAGGTGCGGTGCTCAACTGTAGCTGGGACATGTTTCCCACTTCCACTCGACTCTTGGACTGCAAATCCAATCTATGACAAAGATGTCCACTCCACCCAAAGGTCGTTTCAAACATGGTGAGTCTATCAAGATAGTATCCATGGTTCGGTTTTAAGCCACAACCCATTGTCTTTGAGATTGGACCTGCAGGGAACTGTACATGAAAACAATCAGGGAGTGCTACTTTGCCGTCATCGAAGGCTACCCACGAAGTCCATGAGTGCCTGAACAAGGTCCTGGAGGCCAGGTGTTTTCATGGTTTTTTCCAACAGTCTGTGGTGGATCGCAAATGAAGCTCTCCAGTAACAAGAATTATAAATTAATCACGAATTAATCATTGATTTTCGGCCCCATCGCAAAGCTTAAGATATATTGTCTCAAGAAGCTCTGCCGCGAGCCACAGATTTTAGACATCACCACCTCCTGCTTGGATACACTTGGTGACAGTCAGCAAGTCCCTGACCTTAACGAAGATTCCCCAAGATGTCCACTCTTCATAATCCACAGATATTGTAATCATTGTAATCCTTCCTCAACCAGCCCAGCCCCCCAAATCTCCTCCAACTCTGCCTCACTGCCCAACGTTGCGCCAAAGCCACCGAAACGCTCCTTGAGGCGCTCTGCGACGTCACCCACAGCACCTGAAACCAGGTCTCATACGGTCTAATAGGGGCTGATGCCAATAGAATCAGCATAAATCAGCTCTTCTGCTGTTCAATTGAGAACTTGACTCCTACACTGTCTACACTCGCAAAAAATAGCATTAGATAGCTACATGGACATGACTATCATCTAGAGCAGATTTGGCTGACCTCCAGAGTCTAGAGTCACAAGTGATGTCAATTTATGTGCTATATAGAAGATATTATACATATATATATATATACGTACATATATATATATAAACATACATATATACTTTTCTTCGTATATATTTAGCAATGTTGTGAGTAGAATCCGCAGAACGGGACTGATGATCTTACCCCTAGTCGTTTCGCAGAGTTTTCAAAACCTGGAAACATGGAACATTCAAATGTTTGAAAGCAACAATAAATCACGCATAAATGCACATGATATACTATATAATTATATATATGTATGTAATGATATTATATATACATATATACACGTAATTTCTTAATTACATATATTATATTGTATATACACTACCATATATGACATGCATATAATATCTATGCATAATATCTATGCATAATATGAATATGATTCTTCGCACATCAATTCATCTCAATTACACCCCTGCATGTCAACGGCATTGCACCTCCAGCAGGCGCCATGTCAGCCAAGGATAAGACCACCGGGGTGAGGTGCCCGCCCTGCGGTACCAAAAACGTGGCAAAGGTTCTCACTCTTTCGAGACGTTGTGGCTGAGCCCCCAAGGGCCTCCAACTTGTTCCTACCATTTTCTTTCAACGATGTTGTCTCACTTCAGATCAAAGGGTTTAAGAATGCATTCGAATCTGCCTAAGATATCAGTATATATCTATACATTTCATTATGTGTATATGTATATATATATATCGTGTATATATATATATATATCGTATATATGTATATACACTGTACTGTATACATATCAGATCAATTTCAATGATGACGAATCCAGCTGGATAATAAATGTCGCGCAAACATGCCAAAGATGCTTCTGCTTTCAGCCAGCTGCTACGCTGCTACCTTCCACTCTCCTCGGCACCGCCACAGCCTTCATCTCCAGGCGGTCGGCGTTTCGCGCACGTCGCATCACAAAGGACGACAGCAGCTCCTGTCATCGTCATGGATTATCCGGGCATGGATCATACATAGCAGGCATAAACAGGCCATATACAGTACCCATCAGTACCAGTACCCCAAAATGGGATGGTTTGTATTGAATATCTAACGACCAAAAATCGTTCATGTTTTGGGCCTAAAATGTTGATCTGTAGCGTCTGTGAGCTGCCTCACTGCAGTCTAAGGAGTCATCGCTAAAGCGGAAGAGCCTGCAAGAAAATCCACCGAGCCAAGGCAGCCAAGGCGGCCAAGGAACATCAAGGAACACTGCAAGTCACTGTTTTAATATATGTTAATATGTTTTAATATGTTTTATGTTTTAATATGTTTTAATATGTTTTAATATGTTTTAATATGTTTTAATAGGTTTTAATAGGTTTTAATAGGTTTTATGTTTTAATATGTTTATGTTTTAATATGTTTTAATATGTTTTATGTTTTAATATTTGTTTTAATATGTTTTAATATGTGTTAATAGGTTTTAATAGGTTTTAATAGGTTTTATGTTTTAATATGTTTATGTTTTAATATGTTTTAATGTTTTAATATGTTTTATGTTTTAATATGTTTTAATAGGTTTTAATATGTTTTATGTTTTAATATGTTTTAATATGTTTTAATAGGTTTTAATAGGTTTTAATAGGTTTTAATAGGTTTTATGTTTTAATATGTTTTAATATGTTTTAATATGTTTTATGTTTTAATATGTTTTAATATGTTTTAATAGGTTTTAATAGGTTTTAATAGGTTTTATGTTTTAATATGTTTATGTTTTAATATGTTTTAATATGTTTTAATATGTTTTATGTTTTAATATGTTTTAATAAGTTTTAATATGTTTTATGTTTTAATATGTTTATGTTTTAATATGTTTTAATATGTTTTATGTTTTAATATGTTTTATGTTTTAATATGTTTTAATATGCTTTAATAGGTTTTAATAGGTTTTA
>Ga0126342_10021033_pt1 | contig 10913 bp, 9 predicted proteins | sample Cyp1metagenome_FD_92528 | JGI IMG/M metagenome (GOLD analysis project Ga0126342, IMG submission 92528) | Coral microbial communities from Lord Howe Island, Old Settlement Bay, Australia - Cyphastrea 1 metagenome | ecosystem: Host-associated > Invertebrates > Cnidaria > Coral ... | reverse complement strand
GCGAAAGAAATTCGCTGATATGTGGTTTACATCAACAAAGGGCTAGCAATCCTTGCGGAATTACGTTTGCCGTGGAATTCCTTTACCAGGAATCTTAGAAACCAATTTCTCACCGGTCTCACACAACCTTTACCAAAGCATGAGCTTACGAAGTTACCTTCGCAGATAAGGGGACGTTGGAAGAGAGCAAAAAAAGAAACACGGAGTTGTTTCATAAAGGGTGGAGATCCCCTGTTGTCTCTGGGTGTGGCCGGACACAGGGGTGGCCCTTATATGCCTTGGCAAGGTTAACTTTGGGTTTGGCCGGGTTTTCCTTGGGGTATATTGGACTGGGGTCCAAAAAATGCTCTCACGGGGAGGTGGGTGCTTTTTATCTGTCGTGTTTCTCTTTAGTTTTTGACAAATTCGGTCTTGCAGAGCAGCGGAAAAAAGGAAGCCCCTTGAGTCTTTATATATATATATTATTATTATTACTATTATTATTATTACATATACACACACATATTATGTATTTTATATATATATACTTACATGGACATTTGAAGCCTCTAAAGGGTGCAGTCATTTGAAGCATAGGTCCTACTCTCAGCTCTGACGAAGCCTCAGCTCTGCCTGTCTCATTCTCGCTCCGTCACGCCGTCAGTGTTCGCAGGCTATCCCAATGAAGCGCTGGAATGGTTTTTTGAAGTCGCTGGCTTTGGACCAGAGGGTGGATTTTGAGGAAGGTGACATTGGCCTTCCAGGAGGTGCAGCTGATTGTAGCTGTGCAGCCGGATTTCATTCATTCCAGTAATGTTCTGGCATTAAAACAAATTAATTGACATGTGTATAGCTCGGCATTCAAGTGTTTCTTCGGGCGTCCTGAATCCTTAGCACATTGCTATGACATTTCACACATTGGAAGTATCATTTGACGCTCAAAAGAATAGGTTGAAGATGTTTGAAGAATGCAATGTGAAGTATTTGGCCAATACCATGTGAAGCAAAGCCCAAAGGTCTACCTTGCTGGCCTCCAGGTATCAAAACCTGGGAGCCATCATTGGCGCATCCCACTACCCAGGAGCCACCTCTTGGAAGATTCCAGAAACCAAACACTGTTTTCTTTGAGGAAAAAGTGATAAAGACGATACAGTCATTCTTGGATTTGTTTGGCCATCTCTTGATTCCAGTTTTTTGGGGTGCGCCTGTGTGTGTGTGTTTGCACATTGTGGAGGAAATGAAATAACTTTTAGAGCATGTCCACAGCTAAAACATATTTGTTGCAATGATGTCCCTTCAAGCTGATGTTTCCTTCAGAAGGTGTCAGAAGATGCCAGAAGTGAAAGTTGATTCAAACTATCTCAGTTTTCTCAGCCGGAAGGTGTTTCAGAATTTTGGAGCCCAGGACCAGATTATCCGTGCTGGAGGTGACACGGACCCATCCCTTCCTTGGCCAATACAACATCATGCCGGCAATGAGAGCAGCATGGAAAAGCCACTTGGTAGAATCTGAATGAAGACCGCCTGGTGCATGAGCGACAACCCTTCACGAACAGCAAGGAAGGTTATGAGGGCTGGCTCGCTTGAATGTGCTTTGACTTTCTTTAAGTTCCTCACGCCCTCAATTCCCATGGGTCATTGTTCTCCACCCTGCACCACCGTTTCTTTCAAGGGGTTCCTTCCGCCTAAGATGGCACAGCAAAGCAATGGCATCTTGCGAACCAATCATGCTGGAAGCGTTGACCCTGAGTGGTCATCACGTGTTTTCTTTTTTTGTACGTGTGCAGTTCATTGAAAAAGATTGTGAAAACGAAATGAAAGAGCGCAGCTCTTCTCCCGAGGATGGTCGCGAAGACGTCACCTAGCTGCATAGCTCGCTGGAGTTTTACTTCCGTTGCAAGTGCTCTTCAACCAAAAGCATGGTTTGTCTATTGCAAACATTTACTGTACATGTAGTACCTCGGCAAGCCGCGTGCAAAGATTGAGGACTTACAGGGCAAAAAACAGAACGTGCCTATAAGATGTGTGCAAGACCCCCTGTGCATGGAAGAAGTAGCCTCTTGACACCTCCGACGTCTACCATCTCCTTCTCATGTCAGCTTTTCCTTTTGACATCTCTTTCCCTCGAGCTTTCTTTCTCTGGACATCTCTTTCTTTAGGCATCTCTTGCCCTTGACATCTCTTCCTCTTGACATCTCTTGCTCTGAGAATCTCCTACTCTTGACACCTCTTTCTCTTGACTTCTCTTTCTCTTGGCATTTCTTTTTCTTGACATCTCCTTTTCATGTCAGCTCTGACTTCTCAGCGTCGCGCAAAGCCACCCGACGCAGCAAATCGCACACAACAAGTCGAACTCCCAAGACCGGATCTCGACGCCAAAGCACAAAAAGAATGTGTTTTATTTCTAACTAATAAACGGAACATGCACCTGCCGAAATCTCTAAAGGCAGTATGGCCGAACAAGAGCATTGACGCAGCAGTTCGCCTGCACGGAGCAGAGCTGCAGAACACAAATACTCCTAATAGCAACGGCGGGCCAACATGTCTAAAGTCATTTTAACACTGGAGGCTGGACCGTCTTCGCCCCGTTTCCTCGCCTTGAGCCTTTGCTTTTTGCCCTCTGTGCTTGATCACTGATCATTCCAGAAGAAGCAGCGCACAAGAAAGGGAAAGATTCAGCAAGCATTCCAAGCGTTTGCGTATGTATCTGTATGTATCTGTGTGTGTATGTGTGTTGTGTGTGTGTTCTTGCGTTGTGTGCGTTTGTGCCTGCAACATACGAGATGTGAAAGGCCATGCCACCCAGGTCTTGAGGGCTCCGGAAAGTTTTGGGTATGAAGATTCGACGTTCTTAATCCTGCACAACCGAGGATTCAAAAGTCCTTGCAGAAATATTTGGGCAAGAACGGCACGGACATGAGCACCACCGAAGGGAATCTTGGCGCAAATCATGCACCATGGAGCGCAGGAATGTTGGGCTGGGCGTGCCATGTCCTTACAAGTTGTGACGCAGATACACTTGGCGCAAGGCCCTCTCAAGTTCAAGTGTGGTTACCAGATTTCTCGAAGGATGTTGTTGATCCCGAACTCATCTCAAAGATCCGCAGGCAAGGAACGGTTCCTGGATTCCTTAGAGCCTTATAAGGTCATATAAGGTCTAGGTGCCTAGGGGCATTGGGGCACCCTCGGGCACTGCAAAAAAGGATGCCAGAAAAAGTTGATGCTTTGGGTAAAAGCCAAGCGAACTTGGCTCCACTATTTAGCGTTTGACGGGTTTCCCAGAGCTGAGATGCAGGCGTAGGCAATATATATATATATCAATATATTGCATTTTCCGATTTCAACAAACAGTTGTTAAATTGTGTGCAAGTTTCAAACCAAGAATGACCATTTGATACTGTAGGCCACCTTTCAGCCTGAGCAAAACATGGCAAGACGAAAGACTTCGCTTGCTTCTAAGGAGCAAGCAGAGCCATTCAAGCAGCGGGAACAGCGAATCACTTTGAAGAGATAAGTTTCAGGACTCTTGAAGTCCAGTAGGTTCCCGCAGGGTCGCAAGCGACACCCGTTGCAAGAGTTCCAGCTCTGTAAGATCTTGATGTGAAGGTTGTAAAGGTCACAAGAAAGTCGAGCTGCGAGTTCCTTGCAACGACGTGTTTTCAAGTTTTTCCCTGAGCATGTTTCATTCCTTCCTCCCAACGTTTTTTGCAAAGCAAAATCGTTGAGAAGAGGAAAGCTCTAGAGAAAATGACCCTGCACAAGTGATCTCATAAGCCGGAGCAGAGCGTCTCAGCCAGTACGAACCTATCCAATTGGAACGCAAGGGTTGATGCGAAGGGCACCTCATGGGATCTTGGTAGGTCATGTGCTAAAGCTCCGAAAACGGGTGACGGCGCCGCGACAAATGCCGCCCATTTTGTGTTCCAGCAACGCACAGTCTACTTGGCAGTTTGTGGGTGTTTTAAATGCCAGCTCAAAAGGGTGAGAAAAACTCTCGGAAAGGGCCCATACCAATAATTATTTCTGGGGCATAGGCAAACACGAGTGCTTCTAAAGCATTAAGAACACAGTTTTCACTCTGGGCAAGCGGTTCTTAGTTTTCAGGCGATGTAGCCATGCTGAGATCTGGATGTCAAAATGAGAAATTATCATTTTAGCGGTTTTAAACACTCGTGTGAGCATCGTTCAGCAATAGATTCCCCGCATGCATTGTGAAGCCACGCGCCGGGCACTGTTGAACTATGAGGCCGACAATGCCTCCAGATTCCCCTGATAAAAGCAACACAGAGCGACAGCGCCACAGTGCGAAAATAGTTAGCATATGTTAGCATCATCCCTCTGCTCCAAACTAATCCAGCAATAATGTTTTGGAATACCTTGCCTAGCCGAGAAGTCGGCGAACCCAGGTTTGCGAAAGGCGAGCCTGCCCGGTCCCACGTTTTTGGCCCAAGAAGGGCTTGAAGAATTAATCTTGCAGTGGAACGGGTCAAGCGTGAGTGCATGCCTTTTCTGGTGCCAGTCAAAACCAAAGTTTGTTTGAAACCAAATGTTTTTGCTCGTAGCTGCCAGGGTTCATGCTAGACGTCAGAACGTTCTTGGGGCACAGCGAAAGGGCAGTTCCTTGAACCCAATTTTTGATCAGCGCTCGCATGAGTACAAATTAGAGATATGCCGAGGCCGTGCAGTTCAGTCCTCGCAACAGACTTAAATTGTTGCGGCTACTTGCTTTACATTGCTTCAGCGTGGAGCTCTTGGGTCGAAAAACACAAACGAAAAAATCATGACGTGTTGATCCTCTATGCAAGGTAAATGTGGACATGGATCCTGACAAGCTGTGACGTGAATTCCAAGCGCGCACAGTATTTGGGCGCGACCCGCAGTTTGAACCGTACTCAATTTTTCAATTGCCTAATTCGTTGTGCGAGTCTGCTTTGCGCAGGCTAATGCCAGATGATTCTGTTCCGGGTGTCTGGCAGCCCCTTGTTTTTCCTCATCTGGCGCTTGGATGTTGATTTACAAGTATTCTATTTAGTCTGGACACATTCTGAACCGTTGAAGTCGCTGAAGATGCTCCTGGGACGTTCCGGAAAGATTTTCGGGCGGATCAATTTCCGATCACATCCAAGTTTTTGTCAATGAGAGTTTCTCTGTGCAGAGGCCGGCTTGCCGCATTGCCCCTCTGAATTCCAACTGCTGTTGCAGACTAATACGCTTCGCGGTGCTGCCCTTTTGCAGCGGCATCCAGCGCCTCAATCTACTTCTGTACATGTTTGGCGGCGCCCTAAGACATCTCCGACCAAGATTTGACAAGCTTGACAGCGCATGGTTGCGCAATCATTAGTTGGAAAATATGTAACAAAAATCTGTAGGAGTATTGGTTATCAAGCTGACAGCGCGCCAGAAAATTGCTCCGATGCTACGTGCATCATGGCAGCAAAGTGAGAATAAGACCACATGCATGTCTGCAAATGAATATGTATATGTTTATGTTCGTTTGTATGCTCATTATTTGATTTTTTCGATAAGATCTGATCAATATTCAATATTAGTATATATTATTTAAATTTGTTTAATTATATGTTTGATAATTATGTTGTATGTGGAAGGAAAATTAGAAATTAATTTTCAGATAATATGGATAGATGCAAAAGCAGGGAAGAATTAGAGAAAAAAAGAGAAGGGAAGAAGAAAGAAAATTAAAGAAGAGAAAACATAGAATAAATACAATCTTTTTTTTTACTACCCACCGGTGAAGGTACTCGTACAGGAAAAATGGTAAAAGAGGCTCGAGAAACACGCTGCTCCCAAAGAATTATCAAGTGCCGCGCATGCCACCCGAAATATCCGCAGCATCCCAGTGTCCAGCCGCGGCGTCTCAGCATCTAGGGAGTCCTCAGAGAGTCGCCAAGTGCCGCGCTTGCTACGCGAAACAGCCGCGGAGACAAGTAGAGAGGAATTTGATAGAGATGATTAAAATTATACCACCGTAGAAGCCCAAACAGTGGAAGGATTCAAACCGTGTTTTTGAGGAACCGGGTCAAACACATGACATGAGAAAGCATTAAGAACCCCTTACCGTACATTGTTTGGGAAAAAATGCAAAATAAGACTACCTACCACAAAGGGAAACAAGAAGAGAGATAAGCTGGGAGACAAGATAGGAAGCAAGTTCTCGGGAAGGTGGACATAATATCCAACACCAAGGCGGACACCTCAAGAAAGCCTTAAGAACCCCTAACAGCACATTGTTTTAAAAATAAGGTGGGCCAGAGAACCCAAAAGCAAGACGGCGCACAGCACGCCTTTTTTAAAAAATCTTGCGGTGTGGGCAGCTGTGCTCTGCACGAAATCGACGTAAGATCTTTACTGAGACATCGCTCGCACTGATGGCATCAGGGGCCATAATTCACCACAGCATGCTGTGCCAGCTACGTCTGCATTCTTCTATCCGCTATTTCTGCTAATGTAATTGAATCTATCCTATCTTTTTAGTCGCTATTTGTTCCTGGGTTCTTGTTTAGTTTGCTTCGCTGCCGAGGGAGCGAGGACGAAGCGTGGACGGACAGACCACCGCGCGAAATGAAAACTCAATGATGGAGGGAGTTGAGCAAAAGAGCATGAAAACGAAGATGTGAAGATGACAGATGGTGAATGATTATGAAAAATGAGACACGATGAAAGATGGGTAAAGACTTCTCTGCACAAAGCTTCTATGCGTAAAAGCTACTGTGAGTAAACGCGTCTGTGCGGACAAGTTTCTTTGTGTAGAAGTTCCTCTGTGTAAAGGTTTTTTTGCGAGAAAACGTCTGTGTGTAAAAGCTTCTGTGTGTAAAAGTTTCTGCGTGTAAAAGCTTCTTTGCGTAAAAGCTTCTGTATGTAAAAGCTTCTGTGGGTAAAAATTTCTCTGTGTCAAGGTCTTTTGTGTAAAAGCTTCTGTGTGTAGAAGCCTTTGTATAAAACGTCCTTTGTGTGTACAAGTTTCTGTTTGTGAAAGTTTCTGTTTGCGAAAGTTTTTTTGTATACCAGCGTCTGTCTGTAAAAGCTCCTTTGTGTTATGGTGTTATTTGTGTAGAAGCTTCTGTGTGTAAAAGCTTCTTTGTGTGAAAGACTTCTCTGTGTCAAAGCCGCTGAGTGTACAAGCTTCTCTGTGGGGAAGTTCCTCTGTGTAAAAGCTCCTTAGTGAAAAAGCTGCTCTGTGTAAAAGGCTTCTCTGTGTAAAAGCCTCTGTGTGTACAAGCTTCTTTGTGTTAAGACCTCTTTATGTAAAGATTTCTCTATGTAAAAACTAGGCAACCGGTTGACTCGGCGCCCTTGTAAGGGTGACGAATTTGAAATTCTGATTTTTCAGGGTAAGAGACAAAATGCTGGTATTTGTAGGAGTCGTTAAAAAATGTTTGCAAAATGGGTATTTATTTCGATTGGCAGGCGTGTGATTCAAGAGTGAAAATTTGTGTTTCGCCTGCGCGGTGACTCGACTTTGCTTTTCAAGGGTCAAAAAAACTCTGGAAATCTATGATTTTCAATTATCCGAATCATATCAGGGCGGCATTCACTCTCTTCTCGACGCTGGCGGTGCCAGAGCGCTTGTGGCAAAGTAAAACCCACAGTTTGCAACAAGGCAGCGTTGTGACGCCATGTCTAGCTGTAGGCCCATGTGTACCTTTTTTTGTGTACGTTTTGTGTTTTTTTGTGGAGTATCGACGGAGGTCGCCATAACATGATGCCCCCAATTGAAACACTTTGCTATTTGGCACAACCACATTGACAACAACGTAAAATATTTTTTAGTGATCACATATACATTTAGTATTAATATTTATAGATGAAGACAAAACGACAAATCACGAAAGGTAGTGTCAGCTACCTGAGTTCTCCGTGCTTCAGCACAAGCATAGGGAGTATTGGGGGGCCAGCCCGTGCAAAACATGGAATTCTAGCCGTTATGTATTAGATATCAATTATAAGGGGCCCCCCCCCGAAAATGGTCATGGGTTTAATTCCCACGGGTGACGCGGTCACGGTCCGCCACAGTAGAGGCACACTCTCCATGAGGGAGATGTCCCTGTAACCCAGCATAATTGGTTTGCTTCAGCCTCCATAACAGTTGCTGCAAGGGGTCTTAAAAAGGGGTTTTAAATAAACCCCTGTTTGTGCATTATTTTACGCTGCACAAGACACCGTATCATGCAATCATGCTCTGGATAAAATCATCTTAGATTGCGCAAAAATGTTTTTGGTGTATTATCTTAGGGGCGCAGCATTTTGACACCACTCCTCTCCCACTACACTACCTTTCGTCCGCCTCCGCCTGCTCTCAAGTTCGACCCCATCCCCCCCTGATGATCATACGACAGCATGCGCAACGTGGGCATCTTCCGTAACGTCAAGGAGGTGCTCGTCAAGAACGTTAATACACCACCCTCACCCCACCCCCACCCCCCTGATGATCATACCACAGCTATGCATCTTCCATAACGTAAAGGAAGTGCTCGTCAAGAACATTAATACACCCCCCCCATCCCATTATACGACAGCATGTGCAAAATGTTAAAAACTCAAAAAAATCAAATCCTATACCCCCATTTGCGCAAGCCTCATTATTGAAAATTTGCAACCTTTCCAAGGGATCGTAAATGCAACATCTCAAAATTGGCAACCCTTCCAAGGGCACCGTATCAGCCGCATGCCAAAAACTACTCTGTGTAAAAGCTTCTGCGTGTAAAAGCTTTCCTGCGTAAACACCTCTGTGTGTAAAGGCTCCTCTGTGTAAACCCGTCTGTGTGTAAAAGCGCCTTTGTGTAAAGGCTTTTGTCTGTAAAAGCTTCTGTGTAGAATCTTCTGTGTGTAAAAGTTTCTGTGTGTAAAAGCTTCTGTGTGTAAAAGTTTCTGTGTGTAAAAGCTTCTGCATGCTTCTGCGAATTAAAAATCCCTATGTAAAAGCTTTTGTGTATAAAAGTTCCCCTGTGTGTACAAGCTTCGCTGCGTAAAAGCTGCTCTATGTAAAAGTTCAGTGCGCTGTAAAGTTGTCTGTTTGTAAAACCTTCTGTGTGTGAACACGTCTGTGTGTACAAGATTCTGTGTGCAAAAGCTCCTCTGTGTAAAGACTTCTCTGTGTAAACGCGTCTGTGCGTAAGGGCTCCTCTGTGTAAAGACTTCTCTGTGTAAGCTACTTTGTGCAAATGGTTCTGTGCGTAAAAGGCTTCTGCGTGCAGAAGTTCCTCTGTGTAAAGGCTTCTCTGTGTAAACGCGCCCGTACGTAAAAGCTCCTCTGTGTAAGACTCTGTGCAAAATGCTTCTGTGTGTGTGAAAGTTTCTGTGTGTAAAAGCTTTCCTGTGTAAAAGTTTCCTTGTGCAAAAGCTCCTGTGAGTAAAAACTTCTCTGTGTAAAGGTTTTTTTGTGTAAAAGCTTCTGTGTGTACAAGCTACCCTGTGTAAAAGTTTCAATGCGCCGTAAGCGCTTCTGTGTGTAAAACTTCCTGTGTGTAAACGCGTCTCTATCTGTGTAAAAGTTTCTGTGTGTAAATTTCCTTTGCATATGGACTTCTCTGTGTAAAAGCTCCTCTGTGTCAAGACTTCTCTGTATAAAGGCTTCTCTGTGTAAAAGCTACTCTGTGCAAAAAGGCTTCTGCGCGTAAAGGCTTCGATGTGTAAACGCATCCTTGTGTCAAGACTCCTCTGTGTAAACGCGTCTGTGTGTCAAAGTTTCTGTGTAAAAGTTTCTGTGTAAAGGCTTTTTGGTGTCAAAACTTTTGAGTGTAGAAGCTTCTGTGTGTAAGAGCTTCTCTGTGCGTAAACGTTTTTTGTGTGTAAAAATTTTGTGTGCAAAAACTCTTGTGTGTAAAGATTTATCTGTGCAGACCCGTTTGTGCGTAAAAGCTCCTCTGTGTAAGACTTCTCGGTGTAAAACGCTTCCGTGTATGTGAAAGTTTCTGTGTAAAAGCTTTCCTGTGTAAAAGTTTCCTTGTGCAAAAGCTCCTGTGAGTAAAAATTTCTCTGTGTAAAGGCTTTTTTGTGTAAAAGCTTCTGTGTGTAAAAGCTGCCCTGTGTAAAAGTTTCAGTGCGCCGTAAACGCTTCTGTATGTAAAATTTCCTGTGTGTAAACGCGTCTCTGTCTGTGTAAAAGTTTCTGTGTGTAAATTTCCTTTGCGTAAGGACTTCTCTGTGTAAAAGCTCCTCTGTGTCAAGACTTCTCTGTATAAAAAGCTTCTCTCTGTAAAAGCCTTTGTGTGTACAGGCTTCTCTGTGTCAAGACTTCTCTGTGTAAAGACTTCTCTGTGCAAAAAGGTACTCTGTGCAAAAAGGCTTCTGTGCGTAAAGGCTTCGGTGTGTAAACGCATCCTTGTGTCAAGACTCCTCTGTGTAAACGCGTCTGTGTGTCAAAGTTTCTGTGCAAAAGTTTCTGTGTAAAGGCTTTTTAGTGTCAAAACTTTTGAGTGTAAAAGCTTCTGTGTGTAAGAACTTCTCTGTGCGTAAACGTTTTTTGTGTGTAAAAACTTTATCTGCAAAAACTCCTGTGTGCAAAGATTTATCTGTGCAGACCCGTTTGTGCGTAAAAGCTCCTCTGTGTAAGACTTCTCGGTGTAAAACGCTTCTGTGTGTGTGAAAGTTTCCTTGTGTAAAAGCTTTCCTGTGTAAAAGTTTCCTTGTGCAGAAGCCTCTGTGTGTAAAATCTTCTGTGTGTAAAGGCTTTTTGTGTAAAAGCTTCTGTGTGTAAAAGCTGCCCTGTGTAAAAGTTTCAGTGCGCCGTACACGCTTCTGTGTGTATAACTTCCTGTGTGTACAGGCTTCTCTGTGTCAAGACTTCTCTGTGTAAATTTCCTTTGTGTAAGAAGGTTTAGGGTTTAGGGTTTAGGGTTTAGGGTTTAGGGTTTAGGGTTTAGGGTTTAGGGTTTTAGGGTTTAGGGTTTAGGGTTTAGGGTTTAGGGTTTTAGGGT
>Ga0126342_10021032_pt1 | contig 10914 bp, 11 predicted proteins | sample Cyp1metagenome_FD_92528 | JGI IMG/M metagenome (GOLD analysis project Ga0126342, IMG submission 92528) | Coral microbial communities from Lord Howe Island, Old Settlement Bay, Australia - Cyphastrea 1 metagenome | ecosystem: Host-associated > Invertebrates > Cnidaria > Coral ... | reverse complement strand
TGTATGCATGTATACACATATATATATATATACACATATTTACACATATATATATACACACGTATATATATATAATATATATATATATATTTATAACCACACCCTCACCACACCACAGGTGAAAAAGGGAGGGGGACAGTACTATGGCTGACCCATGACCATGGCGGGGAGGGGGAAGGGGGTTGGAACGCTGGACCACATTCAAGCACATTCATTTGTATACAGAATAGATGATAACCATATACATATGTAACTGGTTGGTGGTTTGGAACATTTTTTATTTTTCCATATATTAGGAATAATCATCCCAACTGACTAATATTTTTCAGAGGGGTTCAAACCACCAACCAGGTAAATGTTAAATGCGCAACCCTTGAAATCAATACATGTTCTTCGTTCCGGCATATTTTGTTCCGATCCCCAAAAGTATCTGGGTCGTCGGGAACCCGTTTTTTGTCCTTGAAGCCTCCCCAAGCGAGGCCCCATATTTCCTGCTTTTTTTCCTACCATAAACCCTCAATATCCTTATTGGGCCCAGAAAAAATTCACCTTCCAATCATATCCCTAGGACATTTTCCCAAGATGCTGACTTTTTCTTCCATCAGATATCTTCTTTCAATATGGTGGTCTCCTGAAATGGAGGTACCCCCAGATCATCCATTTTAGTAGGATTTTCCACCAAAAAACACCATCCAAAATTCGGGCCACCATGACATTTCTTGGGGTGTCAGGCGTGGCGACGGTGCTGGAGGAGCCGATCTTTCGCAGTGTCTTGAGCGTGCCCGGGATGGTCCGAAGCCGAGCCGAAACTGGGACGTCTGGGGAGTTTCCATCTGGAGATGTTGAAAAAGACGAGTTTTTTAACATGCTTAACCAACAAAATATGGAAAATAACATTTTTAAGCAACAAAATATGGAACATGAACGAAAATGAAGCATCAACTGGTGATGGGTACAACTTCTAGCTCATCCCTTGCATGCTTTTGCGAAATAGATCGGGATGTGGCAAGCGAACCAGTTAAAAAAAGTACCCAAGATTGGAGACGTTGCTGTCCGATGGCTGAGAAGTTCCGGTTGATCGAGGGCAGTTATCTTTAGATGAGGATGAAACCCTTATTGATTGTGAGGTTCATTGGGAAATCATGTCGAAATTTGGATTCCATGATATTCCCAAAATTTGGATTCCATGATATTCCCATGGAAAAAATCATTTGTAGATTGTGATTTCTTTCCATTTTGAACCTATGAACATGATCCAAAAAAGGGGATGTAATACGATGCCTTGTCCCTTGTCGTCTTTGATTACGCGTTTTTTCTGAACTTTTTAACGACCTGCTGGATTGCTGGCCACTTGCAGCACTGATAGTTTTTTTTTTTCCGCAGGACCTTCGGCAATGTTTATAGCCATCATATTCGTAGGGTCATAGTCAGAAAAGATCTACAACTGTAATTCCAGTTCCATCCAGTGGAGACCTTCCAGTTCGGATTGAGGTTATACCAGGGGGATTCAGCAAAACCCCAAAATCTTCGGTGTCCGTGGTGTCCAACCCCAAGAATGTTTGGGTTTACCCTCTGGTAAACTAACATAGCTATGGAAAATCACCATCTTTAATAGGTAAATCAACTATAAATGGGCAATTTTCAATAGCTATGTTAGTTTACCAGAGGGTAGGGCTTATGAACCATGAAAACCATTGTTTCTAGGACGAATCTTAAGCATCTATGGCGGGGTCACGTCGCTTAGATCCCCATGAGTGTTCAGCAAACTTGGGATGACCAGACCTTCGAACTGAAAGCTTTTACATGGGGAACGACCAAAGTTGTAGATATATGTAGATAATATGTAGATAGATATATCCTTAGATTTGGAAGGTCAAAGTCTATCTATATATCCAGGGACAGCGACTTGCAGAGTTTCAGATATCTTGCAAATTCACTTCGTTTTCCCCATGCAACCGAAAAAAATCATTTGGTAGACCCAATGCCGTAAACCATCCCCAATATTGCCACACATGGATTTTCAAAATTATCCCCAAATGGTAGGGTTATGGCATTGGGTTTACCATTATATCGAATATCATTGCATGGAAGGTCGCAGCCTCCTAAATGGACAGTTTAGTCCATTTCAAATTTACTGAGGCACACCCAAAAAATGAACTGCCAGGTGTTCGGTCTAAGAAATGGCTATGCCCATAAATATCATATAAATACCATATTTTTAGGGAGATGACAGAATTAGCAGTTTATTTTTACGTGGAAACCAGGGGCTGGGCCCATTTTCTGAATCCATTTGATCCATCCCCAGACGCCGTGGCATCCGTGGCTGTTGGGTCAAGATTTTTTTCAGAACCTGACCGGTTGTGACGGCCTATGATTATATGAGCCGATCAAGTCTTCCAGTGGAGCATATGACAAGGATGGGCCATGGAGTGGATGGAGTAGCTATGTTTTCCATGAGAAATGGCAAAGAACTACGTAACAACACACTTCAATCAGTTGTGTATGTATATACATATATTAATACATATACATACATATGATATCAGCATGTACTGTATATCTTGGGTACATCGGCAGCGACTATACTTGGAATGGTCGCTAAGATGTTGTTTCTAAGAGACTCCAAACAGTGTGTAGTTAGGATTCTAAACGGAAAGGTGGAAAGGACCGAAAAGCATCAGTGGCTGCAAGCTAGCAGGACAAGAGCAACCCTATTAGTGAAAGCATGGTGTTCAGTCAAGGTGGTCTCTGGAAGAAGAGGTATCAGGTAAGATTCTGCAAGTTCCCTTTGTGAAGATCTCTGTAGAAGATCGTGCGCAAGATCTCCTGGAGAGGTTCTCTGTAGAAGCTGCTGTGCAAGATCCCTATGTAAGGCTATTTGTACAAGGTGGCTATAGGAGATCTCCATAGAAGGTCTTTGTAAGGGATCTCGAGGTGAGATATCTGCTCAAGCTATCTATAAAGGATCTCCGAGCAAGACCTCTGTGCTCTCTGCACCAGGTCTCTGTACAAGATCTGTATAAGAGCTCTCCTGGCAAGATCTCTGTACAAGCTCTCTATCAGAGCTCCTTTGGCAAGATCTCTGTAAGAGACCTCTTGGCAAAATCCCTGTACAGGTCTTTATAAAAGGTCTCTTGGCAAGACCTCTGGACAAGACCTCTGGACAAGATCTCTACAAGAGATCTCTTGCCAAGATCTCTTTATGAGATCTCTGTCAAGATCTCTGGGCAAGCTCTGTAAAAGAGACATCCTTGTCAAGATCTCTGCGCAAGATTTCCTTGACATATAATATTCTTTTCTATTACCCTAAATAGACGTTTATTATATTCTGATATATTATATGTTGTGTCAAATGATATTTTATGCGATATTTTAGAATATATGAAATAATATGAAATATATTGTGATATTCGTTATTATATATATAATAGAGACATTGTATTGCATAATAGATTGCATGACTTAAAAATATTACCGAGTTTATTAGTCCATTTTATGTTATATATGATGCACGATATATGTTATACGTTGTACATACATACACATATATATATATATACACATACATATATATATATACACGTATATATATTTATATATATACATTTATATATACACATATATGCATATACGTAATTTTTTTTTACTATTTATTTTTTTTACATTTCATATTTCATTGTGTCATGATACATTACATTTTTTATATCATATTATAGTTCGCTTTATTTTAGTTTATTATGTTATATGTTTATTATTTTAAATTCATGAATATATACATACAGTTTATCATATTTACACATAGTATACAATAATACGCGTACATTTAAATGATATTATGATTGCATTACATCTATACATATACTTTGAGATTGATATACATACTATATAAAATCATATGTATATTTTAGCAGAGTGGGCCCCATATCCCAGGCCCAACAAACAAAAAATCATGTGAGCCTTTCCAGGCCTCCAATGCTTGCCCTACTCAGGAGCCTCCTGGTCTTATTATCGTTATTGGCGCCAGTAGGTGTGCAATCCCTGTGTATATCCACAGGCATTGCTGCTGAGCATTTGGGCGTTGATGGTTGTTGGGTGAAAAGGATGGTGGGGATTTATCATGATTTAACCATCTGAAATGGATAGAGATTTCGGGTATACCATGGTTTTTGTGTGAGCAATTAAGGTTTCTGGTCGGTGGTTTACAGCAGGTATATTATGGATACCGTAAATAATGGGTTTCTGTTCCCGATGAAGATGTGGTTGGTGGTTGAACCAATACATAATTCTTGTCGCCTTTGGTTGGGAGGATGGGCCCCAACGGCGACCATTGATATATTTGGGATGGGTTGAAACAACAAATTTTTCCAGTGGGGAGTGGGGGAAAATTATCATCCCACTTTGTGGGGTCTTCCGCAAAAGCGTCCCACAAAAAAAAAACATCAGTTTCATCTCACAAAATTATCTCATTGTGAATCAAAGATGCACGATGTCTGAGATTCACCCTGTTTAAAACGGTGTGATCCGCTGGTGTTTTTCGGTGAAATCTTGATGGCAACATCTTTGGCAGGTTGGCAGGTACTTTTTTTGTTGCCTTTTCAGGCAACCTGCTGATGATTATTATTTTTTCATAACAAATGGTGGATACATATTGCAGATGGATTTTTAAATGGTGTTAAATAATTGTGAATGTTCAACATATATAGTTTTTGAACATCACAATTATTATTGTTTTTGTAGCAAGTAAAATAATTGACCACAAATGACCATTTTTCAATAGCTATTTTGAATCACCGGAGAGTGCTGCAAGTATGACGTAGAACCATACAACCCATATCCAAACGTTGGTGAAGTGGAAAGCGTTGGTTCGCCGATACCTCTCTTGTGACAAAGCTGCCAATACCTTGGGTGGTGAAGTGCGAACATGCCACGAGGAAACATGTTGCTGCAGAAAGCTTCACTAGCAACAACAAAGTAGGTCTTCCTGAAAATGGTATACCCCTAAATCCGGTTTTAATCGTCATTTTCCCTATTGAAAAAAAACTTTTAGGTGTATACTGTATACTAGTATATTCCATTTTCGGACACACCCAAACCAGGGCATAGATGTGGTTGTACCCAATGCCAATGCCCAGTGAACAGAGACTTCCACCTTCAGCTGGGTGGATTGCAGGCATCTTCAGTGGGTATTCATAACCATATTATAATCCAGCTATGGGATATTTCCAGGTTTATTTGTGGCTTATTGATGGCTACCATGGCTACCACTTTAAAAAGCTACCCCGGATGCACGACTTTCTCAGCGGTATCAGGCGGTATCAGGACATGGGAGGTGCCCCGTGGCTCTATGGTGGCATATTCACCTGATCCAACACATATCACATACCCACCAGTAAACTAACATAGCTATGGAACATGGATCATTTAGTTCAATGTTTGACCAAGATTGACCCATTGAAAATGGTGATTTTCGATAGCACACTATTAGTTTACCAAAGGCTACACACTCATTCTTGATTGCAACAACCATGTTTGATACTTTAAGACTCTTTTGTTCGAGTCAAAAAGCGGAAACGACCTTCTTTATTCAGGACGGTCCGTGACTTGGTCATCCAGGCCGTTCACGCCGGGTGAATCCCCGGCCCGAATCCCGTGGAGCCAAGGCAGCGCCGGTCTCTCCGAAATGCATCTGGAGCTGAGATCCCTGTGGGAATTCTCTCCGGAACTTGGCCGTCTGCCCCACTCCTATCGGAGCTGGCGCCTGGGCAAGGAACAACCGCCCGGCGGTTGGGGCGGTTGCGGGGATCAAAACCAGAGGGGTTTTACTGGTTTTTGGCTGTCTGATCGGCCGATGCTTGGGTGATGTTCGAGGCCTGCAAGCCCGTTTTATCTCATGCTTGGATTGCTGGGTTTTGTATTTAGGCCCCAATATGATTTGTGCATATTTGGAGGTTTCAAGAAAAATAGGGGTACCCCATGGTATCCCCAAATCATCCATTTTATTTTTGGATTCTCCATGAAATAAAGCATCCAGCGATTGGGGTACCATTGGATCAAACCCCTTTTTTGTGCATCTTCGCGAGGTATCCATTCTCATCAACGAAGTGATTGGTGGCTCGACGGTTCCGACCCGGTCGTTGAGGCCCAGAATAGAAGTGCTTCGTGATCTTTGGAAGATCTTTAGGATACCCTCCAGTAAACTGACATGACTATGGAAAATCATCATGTTTCGGTATATGATGGTAATTTTATGGTATATTAACTAATAGACGGTCATTTTCAATAGCTATGTTACCAGATGGTATCTGGGTCAGTCATCTGCCATCCTTCGAATATCTTCCGCTTTCCAGGGTAAAACCGGGCTGCCAGGATGGTAATCTGGTCGATTTAAGGGGATGGTTTATTAGACTTTATCTAATCATTGGCTTCATATATATATATATATACATATATATATATACATACATACATTACATTACATCACATTACATCACATCACATCACATTACATTACATTACATAATATTACATTGCATCACATTGCATCACATTACATTACATCACATTACATTACATCACATTACATCACATTACATCACATTACATTACATCACATTACATTACATTACACTTCATTACATCGCATTACATTACATTGCATTACACTACAGTACATTACATTACATCACATCACATCACATTACATTACATACATTACATTACATACATTACATTACATTGCATTACGCTACACTACGCTACACTACATTACATAACATAACATAACATAACATAACATGCATACATAACACATTAAACGTATCTCCATTTTCTGTTGGTAAATGTATATGTATTTTATGGTAAACTATTCCCGTTGCTGATATCATCCTGAGGGTAAATCCAGCAGACTGACCTGAAAGGAAATTGCGGAAATTTCGGCTGGGGAAGCAAACAAGGCTGGGCCAACAACGATAATTTGGATAGATACCATTCCTGGAAAAGATGAAGTTGCCCTAAGCTAAGATTTATGTGAGCCATTAAAGTTATACTCCTGTGATCCTCTGTTGATGGGTCAATAAAGGAAGAGGGTTGGACCTACCTGGTTTGTCGGGGAGCATTATAACATATTATAACCCATAATCAACTGGGATATCAGATAAATATTCAACAACCGGTATAGTTGGATGGCTATGGACATGTATGGACTATTTTTCATGGCTCATATTTTTCGATCAGAATCACCAAGCGCCCCTTTACGAACTCATGCGGCGGGGATTCGCACGATATTCTGCAGAGATTGGAGTGTATCTATGTACAGAAATTCGACGGAAACATAATCTAATGATATTATATGATATACATATACGTAAATCCGTAGATGACTGCATCTCTCTCTCTCTATGTCTATAGAAAACTCTGCTATTGAATAGCATGTAATTGCTGGGAACATATGACTTTGTTGGTATAGCTGCAGTGCTAATTCAATCAACATTTATTTTAGTAGTGGTAGTAGTATTAGTAATAATGCGAGTGGCAGCCCGAGGATATCAGGCCCAGATCGATGAGAGGGCTGCAGAATATGGTGGCTCACCCATCTATGGCCTAGCAGGCTGGGCATGAGCTGTGACCCCCTTAGTGGATAGTTGATTGTACAAACCCTAGCCGGTTTCTTGGGGGTGATTGTGGCTGGGAATCCCGAAGCAATCCAAACACCAGCCCAAACCAAAGCGAGTCCCGGTGAAGACCATCCCTTACAGCTGCCGACATATGCTCACCATGATGAAAGCTGGACGTTTGATCCGCCTTGGTACGTTTACATGATTTTACATGGATATGGATTGTTTACATGGATTGATATATGGATTTATCACTTAAGGATTCCAGTGACCCCCGTTTTTCACTGGATCACCATCCAGCCGCCTTTTTTATTTTGTCGCAGGATGTATCAACTTCAATGCCCCTACAGACAAGAGGTGTGGGGAGGAGGAGCGATTCTCCCAGTCCGACTGCTTCACTGCCTCACCATTTTCTGGGAGAGAACTGGAAGTCATGGGATATATCGGATATCAATGGATATCACTGATATGATCGACTCATTGGTCGTTTAAAGTTACACTTTGCTACGACATAGATGGCCCAGACATAGTGCGATCATTTGCTAATCATGATGATTTTCCACTGCTATGTTAGATTCGCATGTCGGACAGATCAAGTGGATGTTCCGAACTGGGACTTCCTGGGACATCTTTGGGATATTGGACCCAGTTCCTCTCCAGTGATAACATCATTTAAGATAGCAAAACGGGTACGTTCTTCGTGTGATCCCCACTGTGGCTTGTATTCTTACATTTGACATCTTATCTCCAATATGATATTCTGAATTCTATCTGACATTCTATTTGACATCTCTTCTCACATTTTACCTGACACATATTCTGACATTCTAAATCTGGCATTTGATCTGCGATCGTGTTTGGGCCGTTTGGGTCTGGCAAGGCCCAGCCAAACTAGCGATGGAGTTATGGCGAAGCTGGCAATTGAGTGATCCACTGTGGGCTAGTGGGGTTTTGGTCAAAAGTTCGAGACCTGCAGACCCTGGCCGGGAAGATCTCGGCTGACAGGTTTTGAGTGGCTGTCCTTTGCCAGTACACGCAGACCTACATATATATATAATATACAATATATATATATACACATGCCATGGTCAAAATTTCGGTTGAAGCGGGTTCCCCAGGTTGTGTCGGACATGCTACGTGATTTGGCAACGTTTCACAAGGATGAAGCCAGGCGGCTTGACAGTGTGTTTACGTACCTGGTTGACCTTAATCGGTGTCGGATTGATGCTCTCAAGCAAGGCTCTGTTATTGTGGGCCAACCTGAAGTATCACAAGACGACACCTCCGCTTCCCTTATGCCTTCCAAGGCCATGGGACTTGATGCTTTGGACTTCTTGAAATCTTTTGCCCCAGCTCATTATGTTCCATTGTTTGACGAAAGCAACGTTGACCAACAAACTTTCACAGGTATCATCCAGGGTGCCAACTTTACAGCTGCAGTGGTCAAGTGGCTGTCACACTGTAGGTGGCCTCCTGACATTCAAAATGATTACAAACGTTCGGACGACTGGGGCATCTCTTGGTTAGAGCTTCTTTTCAGCTTTGTGCTTTTCTCACGGATGTATCCGCCCGTCAAGACGGGAGGTCAAAAAGCTGATGCCGTTTTCTTGAATTATTCTTCTAAGGAAGCTCTTTTGCTTCCATCGTCGACACGTTCTGCTTCGAAAACTTATTACACTTTTTCACAGGCCATTTTGTCGATTCGAACCATCACTGGAACCATTTTGCCAAATTTTTCGTCAAAGAAGTGTTCGTCCCTCCGTCATTTCAGTTTCTCTGGTACCTTTGCGGGTTTGCCTTGTAGGCCTTGCTTACCTAATCCTGCTGATACTGCTCAGGCGGTCTATGAGTACGTCAACAGATTAGGTGGAGCCAACACTTTTCACTTGCCGTTGTCCATCCTTGCTGCTCCGCTGCCATCTGATAGTGGTGACATTACCGAAGTCTCTATGCGTGAAAGACATCAATGCTGGCAACGTATTGTCACTGGGAGATATAAACGGCTGGCTCGTGATCGCAGAGCCATGGATCGTGCCAACAATTAGGTGCTTGTCAATTCGACCGTTTGCTTGGCTTGCCTTGGTCGTTGCTGTACAGTCTTTTCTGGTTCACCCTTCTCGTTTCTGACACCTCGTACCCCCCTTAACCGGGAAGGGGCGTTGGTGCTGCGACTCGCGTTCGCGCCGAATTCCGTCAAAATTTCGGTGAATTGCCCTATATACCCATTGCAAGGATTCGCATTCTGGGATGGATGATCATATCCCATATAATCTTTTGACCATGACACACACACATACTGCATGTTATGATTTTCCGACAGGTGGCTACTGAAGACCACCTTTTTTTTGATGGCTACCACCACCATTTCTGAGTTAAATTCCCCCATGATTCGTCCCGCTCGTCGCGCTCGTCCCTGGCTCCCGGTGAGGAGACGCGTATGCACGTCTCGACAGACTCATGGGTTGGAGGCGACTTTGGGTGATTTTGATGGGAACCATGGTGAGTTTACAATAAGTTGTGATATGGGGCCCCTAACTTTCTATTTTTGCGAAACAAAAAGTTCATGGTTTTTGTTTCTAAAAAATGGGGAGTTTCAGTAGGGGTACCAGGGGTACCTTTCTTTAATGTATGAGAGGCCTTGGAATGATTTGAAGAGAACATGTCTGGAAACCCACACATTTTGCTGGGTGGGCATGCCCCCCTGTAATTATTACCATGAAACGAACCAAGTGATAATGAGGATAGTGCGGGGCACAAGAAAGGATAGTGGGGGGGGGCACAAGAAAGTCTAGAATCTTGGGTTTCGACAGACAAAAAACGATATAAACATACGTATATAAAGCAACAACAGCTAGGTACAAAAGTATTCACCAGTGTTTTGATGGGTTGATGGCCCACGTCTTTTTGCAAGACGAGATATCCTAAAGAGGTCTCTCTGAAAGCACTGTACCCAAAAATCCCATGTTTTAGTATCGATTTCTCTTTGACTAGCCATAACATGGTGCCCATATTTGGCGTGCGGATCTGACCCTCTAGCCACCAATGGAAAACATATCAATTTACATATGTTTCCACTAACATATTGATTTTCAATGGCCATGCCGACAAGCACAAGAGATTCTATGTCTTTTTGCAGATATGTACTGTAGGTAAATATGCATGTATACACATGTATTCATGCATACCTTGTACATACCTTGTACATACCTTGTACATACCTTGTACATACCTTGTACATACCTTGTACATACCTTGTACATACCTTGTACATACCTTGTACATACCTTGTACATACCTTGTA
>Ga0126342_10021031_pt1 | contig 10914 bp, 6 predicted proteins | sample Cyp1metagenome_FD_92528 | JGI IMG/M metagenome (GOLD analysis project Ga0126342, IMG submission 92528) | Coral microbial communities from Lord Howe Island, Old Settlement Bay, Australia - Cyphastrea 1 metagenome | ecosystem: Host-associated > Invertebrates > Cnidaria > Coral ... | reverse complement strand
TTTGACGTTCTAAGTGATGAATTTTCCCTACGTTCTAAGTGATGAAATTTTGCTACGTTCTAAGTACGAAAAAAAAAATGGAAAAAAAATTACGTTCTAAGTGATTGTCCGTCACTATATATAAATACATATTATATATATGTGTAATATATTATATACATATATTACATATATATATATTATACACAGTAATGCCAAGCACGTATTATAACATAAACCCTCCCTAGAAGGTCTCTCTGCTGGATAAGGTCGACCCCCCCAAATACAGCAGAAAACAAAAAAAAGGGATTCATGAGATTTGGAATGGGATTCATAAGATTGTCATGTACACTAATTAATCTATGAAGCAAAGAAGAAAGGATCAGCAATATGAGGCCAGGTGGGCTGAGGGTGTTGATTAATTGGGGATGCATGCATATTATTTTGGGGGGACAAGCCACCTAAAGCGGTACCCTTTGTGACCTTCTCAAAATGCATTTTTTAATAAAGAAATTAATAAGGACAATGCATGTTCAATCCTTCAAAATGTTTGGGATTTTTCTGGATTTGGGGGATTCAGTGAAATGATTGTGCTGAAGAAGTATGTATACATGTATGTATATATATAATATGTGCCTGTAAAGAGATGAAAGTTTCACATTTATATATATACATAATATGTATACATATACATACGTATAATTATAGATTAGACAGTATTCATCAGCTAGCATCAGAAATAATCACTTTAGAAACATCAGAGCCAATTCCATTCTCAAGCATCAGAAGCATCAAAAAAAAACAGAATTGTGAGCAGGGTGTTGATTAATTGGGGGAGACACTTGTGCTTATTAATAAGAGGGGTCCAACCCATTTTCAAATTGCCGGAACTTTCTGGCTCTGTGGGTGTTCATTAATAGGGGGTGGTTTATTAGTTCTAAGTTGACATTATAGAATTATAGATGAATATGATTTAACTAGGGCAACTAGGGCCTAGGGTACAAGTCCATTCCGTTACATTCCAACAATCTGCATGTTGCTCTCTTCTCTCAGTTGACAGCTGATGTTCGTGGTTGCAAGCAGGGTAGTCCCAAATGTCCAGACATGCATACATGAGTACAACACGAGTGAGTATTGCTTGCAGAACTTCCACAAATCGGAGAATTCCAACTTGGCTGGGTCAGAAGATCGGCCAATTTGCTGCCACTCTGACAACCCGTATATTTGTTAAGACATTCCTGGCACTTAGAACCCACGTCTTTGATCGCGATCCGATACAACTGTCTCCATGCTTCATGCTCAAAACGAAACCATCTGTGATGCTTTAAATATGTTCAGATCCCAGTCCTCTATATTTCTGGTTGCTCAATCCGCAACATACCCCTGCTTGGGGGTGCATCCCACTTAGCAAATGGAAAAACAACTCGCTATAAGATGGAATATCTCCACTTCTACATGGGTTGCACATGGGTTATAAATCAGTGGATCTAAGTGGACAAAAACGACACAAACCTCACCTGTTCAAATCTTCCTCAACGTAGCGAGTGTTCTGTTCGATCGCCGCAACATTGGACAGAAGGACCTGCAGTGCAGGTCCTATAGCGACCCAACATGGCCCATATATCTCATAAAATTTCCCAAGATATCCCCAAAAAAACAACTAAATCCCATGAAATCACCAACTGAATCACTGAATCTACAAATCATGCATATTGAAATCCATATATCTTCCACTCTTCTGTCACCATCTTTAAAAACGACACCTCCGTCTCGAAGGAGGGACGCTTCACCAGGGACATGTTCCTGCGGGAGGTGTCCATACCCAATGATTGGAGAATCAATGGATATTAATACTGGTTAAGAATGGTTAGTAATGTTTAATAATTGAATAAATTAAATGCTAATTATTAATTATGGTTAATTTAATGTTTAAGAAGTGTTAATAGTGGATGATAGTGGTGAATAATGATGGACAATTATGATTGATTGTGGTTAATGATATATAATAATTACCCCTTGCTAATAGTGGCTAATGATGGGAAAACAACCGACAATAATGGATGAAAAATGGTTAATAACGATATATGCTCTGGTCATTTGCCACATAGCAAACTGGAAAATCACATTTGTTTAAAGGTAAATCATCATAAATCATCTATAAACTGACTATGTCAACCATTGCTATATCAAACTACCGCAGGGTATAGGCCTCATAGCTAAGTCTTAGCTATAGCTAGTGTATTATTGTCAATTTAAATTATTGTGTATTATCAATACATTCAAGACCATTTAAATTGGATAAGTTTGAAGTAAATAAAACTATCCATCCAAGTTTGTAAACGATCCTCAATGTATCCCAAACATTTGGTCGTATCCGTAAAAGAAACAACTTACTGTAGATGGAGCATGAGATCAATGGATGCTTTCGGGTATGCCGGGTATGCGTTCTGAACTTGAAGAATGGGAATCCACCAAAATAGATTGATTCAATGGGCACCGCGCTTTTGCGAATGATTACCTCTTGCCAAGCAATTTGATCACAATCTTGGTCAACATCTTCACATCAGCTTTGAGCTTTCGGGCTGTGTTTCGATTCTGAACACAACACAGACGGTGCCTAATTTTGCGAGGTCAAAAAAGGGTCTATGGGTTTGCCCAAAAAATGGTGGAAGACCCTAATCTCTGACAATGTTGAGACTTAGGCTATCCCAGGTAAGGACAGAAACCAGGAAGTCAAAAGCAGCAGCTTCTGCACTCAAGTCATCTCACGTCGCTCGAGTCGGTGGAAGTGGCTGAGGAACTGTTCACTCAAGTTGTCTCCACAAATTGTGGTATTTCCATATATATATATATATATATATATATATAATTTCCATGTATTTCCCAACATTATCAACATTTAAAATGACCAAATATTGGGGATCATTGAGTCATGGAGGCTCCCCTCCGATTTCTGGACAAACACCCCAACTGTTCCACGGGTGGGGACGTGCCCAGGTCGCCTCATGAAATGCTTCGCCAAGTGCACACCGTTGGTTTCATTGCCATGCGTTCCTCAGCAATGGCGAACCTTAAAGGAGATGGTTGACTAAATTTTCGAAGGAAAGTTGCAGAAATTCCGTGTTTGTAGATTTTGGTGATCTAATGTACAGTAATGTACATGGTGGTGCTTTCTGTCCGCTTTCTCCTTCGCTTTCATCTTTGAACCAATTCTGGAGATAAACTAAACACAAAGAGTAGCCTTGATCTACGGAAAAGTCACCAACGGAAACACGAGGAAAAAAACATGAAAAAACAATGAATATCAATGACAGATCCAAGATGACCAAACCGCAAACACACCAAATGTGTTGATCGCGGGCATGGTGGGTTGATGCCTTCAACTGGGTCCGTTTCAAACATCACCGACGGATGGTTGGCTGGAGTCATCAGAGTATGTTCCAAGGATAATTTCGTTAACCATTATATATTATTATACACCTAGTTCGTCCTCCCAACTGAATAATTCCCCTTTGAACAAAATAAAGTTCCAAGACCCCATTGATCCAGCGAGTGTTACATCGCCAAAGCTCCTCCAACAATGGCCACTTTCTTCACGCACGCAGTTGGCAAGGTCCGTCGGCGCTTCCAATCCATGGCCAAAAACTGCGTATTCGAAACGGGGCTAGTGGAGATTCAACTGGTGTATCAGCGAATGGTTCTTAGTTGAAGGGTTTCATTAGGTCATCATTTTCAGCAATAGACTTGCACCAGAAGTTTGACCGCGCGACCCATGACTTCAATCTTGTGCCGTACATGTGCGGATAGACTCAAAGATGTTTTTTCAGCTTGAGCAGAAAACTTAAGAAACGTGTCATCATTCTGAGAGTTGTGGGTATATTGGAGGGCAACAATATCATGTGTTCAAGATTAAGTATGATTAAGTCACTATATCGAACCAAACCTATTCAAAATCCCTGCCGGTATGCAGCAACTATACTGCATAATTAATATTTGTATGAGAAAATATGAGGACACGGAAGACACCGAGTAAAAACGTACTTTGCCGGCAACAAACCACCCTGTGCCGATATGCATGTATGGATATGTGTGGGAGAATGTGAGAGGCGTCTAAGCTTACGCTTAGTGCAAATGCAATGAGGGTATAATTTAGCCATATCCAGTTTGCATTCTATTTCTCTGGGTGCATTTCCCATTAGGGACGTGTCCGAACATGTGGCTAACCCCATGGGATCAACGACTGATCCCAGGACGACCCCCAGAACGGGATCCAGAAGCGTCTTTTTCGGACCGGGCTGCGGCTGGATCCCGGGGAGGCGCTGGATCCGGGGGATGCGCTGTGGTAGCGTTGCCCACGGCGCTGCTTCGGGTCGTTGGAAGCGTCATCGCTGGAGGGATGACCTGGGGGTGATTTTTACATCCCATGGCTACCTAGGGGTATACGGTATACCCAATAAACGTCAATAAACATAAACAATCGGGGATGGTTTGTTTTACATGGTTTTACCGCATGTTGCACTGATATATTCCATTGATTATTGGAAATTCCGTATGGAACTTGGAAACGGCCAAATGTACAAGGTGTTTTACTTGGACGACAATCTGAAATACCAATCTTTGGGGATCCATGTTGGCTGAAACCATAGAGTGGAAATGATTCCCACAAAATCCGTGGATGGATTCCACTGCACAGATTCTGTGAGATGGGGCAACATCTTTTCTGCAATCCAGTGAAAGGATGATGATAACCAGATGTAACATGCTTATAAACATTGAATATACCAGTTATACATATAGTTATACATATGTATTTATCCGTACATGTACAGTTATACATATATATATATACACATATAGTATGATTAATATGTGATAATATATTCTGGTTGGTGGTTTTAACCATCTTGAAAAAATATTAGTCAATGGGAAGGATTATCCCATATATTATGGAACATAAAAAAATGTTTGAAACCACCAACCAGTATTAATATGGGGGTGGGTCAAAACATGTCAAAACCTATTACTATCAATTTTAGTGGGATGAACATCTATTTACAAGCTATTTTGAGGTGAACTACAGGTGTACAAGCTCTTGACCCATAGCCATATAAATACACATATGGTAGCTTGGTAAACCAGCTATCCCACCTTCTCTTTCCTCGCCCCGGTGCCGTCGTCGTCGCGCACGACGACCTCGGGATGTGGGGGTGCCAAATGGCACTGAAGACCTTAAAGTCGCACCAGAATTTCCAGTGTTTCTGCGATGCCAGAACTTTCATAGAGCCAGTTATCTCTAAGAGAGCTAACCGGCTAAGCCGCTGACTTTACCTTACAATTTCTCGGGCTTGGGTATCTTGGATTTGCTGAAAGGGCTGCAAACACCACCAACTCAGCAAATCGAAGTCTCAAAGTTCTCTCCCATCTTATCCCTATAATTCCAATATCATTTCCCATGAAACCACCTATTACCGACCCTCCGGTTATAACACATGACTTGCTGGAAAATTCCCTCTATTTATAGAATTTTATAGATGATTTTACCATTAAAGGCATTATTTTGGAGGAATTTTCATGATCATCTCACTATGATGACACCGGAGGGTATTTATATATATATATAATATACACCATATAATCCCTATTGTATGCCATCATATGGTAATATATCCCCATCAACAAATCCATGATTATTAAACCCAACAACAAAAACCTTAGCCATGATATTGGTATATTTCCATATATTTCCTAAGCCAGTCCGGACGCCAAGCTGCGGCCCTTCCGATGATTCTCCGGGCTTCCACTACGGCGCTGTGGCCTGGAACCACCAGGGGATGTCAATTTGTTACATTTGTTCTTGGTGAAAAACCAACGACATGCAGCCGGTTCTACTACCAAAGCAAAATTGGGGGGTTACAGGGTTACATAAAAATTCCCATACATAATCTTCTAGCTGTTATACCCAAGAAAAAATATGGCTCTATATGGCACAGTAGCTCCACTTTCGGTACCAATGGCCACACCTGCGTCGCAAGGTCCGTAGCTCTGACCAAAAGTTCTGCAGATCGTCGCGGATCTGCTGGCGCGCCTATGAGAGGTCCGGGGATCCTGTGATGCTACAGAATTGCTCATTTCATGCCTTGAATTCCTATGAATTCTCAGGAAATCCATATGTCTAATGGTTGAAATCCCTTTTTTCCGCCTATATCTGCAAGGTGGGGACACTCAAAATAGCTAAGCTTTATGCGAGATAGATCAAACCAGCTAATGGGATTTACAAACCAACTTCGGACTGGCGGAGGGAATCAAATGGATTGTGTCTGAAAGTCAAGGATACCCTCAAATGGAAATGGACATACCAGTTACATCCTTGGCAAACTGACTCCAGGGGAAAACCCATTCAAAATTTGGGGGTATGTACCCTATTGTCAAACAAACTGAACTGAAATTGAAAAAAAACACGACTACATAGTGTAATATCATCTATAATATTATATATATCTATACATATTTGCACAGCATATTAATGCAACCATAGAGGTATGCAAAATGAATCAAAATGGTATTGATGTTCTGCATGGACCAATATATATATATATCAGAAACCCAACTTCTCATCAACAACAATGGGGTTGCTTTCCTGACAGCAATGCTGACACATCCCATTACTAGGCCATATTAGGCTATAAAACAATCTATAACTGCTGACTTATTTGAATGGTAACTCCCCTCTATCCCCATTCCTTGCATTTTTGGGTGTGTAATGATCCATTTCTGGGTTCACTTCTGATCACCAGTTAACTTTTCCCATGGACCATCATCATCAAAAAGAAGTGGAAGTGGCTGTTTGACCCTCCGGAGCAGTGATTCCCAGTTGGTGATAATCCTATATAAGTGGTTGAGCAGCCACTGCTACCATCTAAATCCACCTAATCATCCACCATGAATCGGATTCCGAACATGGTAAATTAATGTATTTTTTTCATCCCTATGAATCACTTCCCCCGAAGAAAACCTGGGTTTTGCCTGGGAACTATTCATGTTCCGGTCCCTTATGAAGGGACCATCCCCGAAGTCACCATGGCTCACCAAACTCCAAACACAAAAAACCATGGCGTCATGGACCCTTGGTCCATGTGACCCCAGGGCACCAGGATGGAAAATATGTAGGTGTTACCCTCTGGTAAACGTTTACATAGTGAACTGGAAAAAACATCATCTTTAATAGATAAATCAACGATAAATGTGTCATTTTCAATAGCTATGTTAAATTACCAGAGGGCATCATCCATTTCAGATATTTATCTAAGACTTCCATAGACTTCTCAGATTATTCCGAACTATGGGTCAAACAAATGGTGATCATTATTCCACTGTATAGAGCACTAATTCCATTGCTAATCATTATTACTAAGCACTGCTAACTGCTAATGTAGCATGCTCAATGAAAATATCCATATGTTCAAGAGTTGATAAATCATCATGACTCATCAATGTTTCCTTCAATCAACACGGTTTCATGTGGGTTTGTCCAACAATCATGGGATATCCGGATAACCCTTGTTTTACAGGGGGGAACACATCAGAATACGTTTAAGGTGCCATATTTTTCAGGCACAGCCACATGTACTTTTTCCATTGAAAAAGGTTGATGAGGAGAAGGCTTAACCTCTCATGACCAATCACATAGTGAGTCAAGTATATATCATATGTTTCTATTGACCAATCATTATAATGACAATCATAGATTCACTGTGATTTACTAACATATAGTAACTATAATTGGGTGCATTCCAGTGTATATATTCAACATTGATTCTAAAATAAACATAAAACGCAAAATATCATAAATCATAAATCAGCTGATGGTTCATAATCACAATCATGACCCAAAAAATTGCCATTTGGAGGTTTCCTAAAATGGGGGTTTCCCTCCCAATAGCTGGATGGTTTTCATGGAAAATCCCATGGAAATTTGACCCGACAGGCCCCAAAAAGGCCTCCGAACTCACTTTGCTGTTGCGGATCTCCCGCAGATCCTTCGAGGCTCGACTCGAGTCCACCGCAGTGTAGCTGCGGCAGCCCTAAACGGTCCGGTCCGGTGCGTTGTCAAAACGTTACGCGTCGGGATGGGGGTGGTGGATGTGAAGGTTAATGATGGTTAATAATATGTGGGAATTAGAAATGTAGGTGAATGATGATTAATAATGATTAATAATGGTTAATAATAATAATAATGAAGATTGCGTTTCTTATGTACTTCTTATCCGGGAAACCCAATGCCATAAATGGGACACATATATATATAATATATATATATTATAGATAGATAATGATGGTTAATGATGGTCATTAAATGTCATTAATTGCTAATAAGCAACAATAATGGATGAATAATTTATAACTGGAATAATGTTGGAAACCCAATGCCGTAAAGCTACCCTTTGAGGATAGTAGACGTAGTACCCGCTGATGGTGATTTTGGGGATGGTTAGTTGGTTAATTGTTTTACCACAATGTATAATATATATATATATATATTATGTATGTATGAAAATATAAAACTAATGACATACTGTGCAAGCTTATCAATAATGTGTATAGTTGTATAAGATAATAAGATTGATATTTTATTTTTGTATAGATGTGTGATATAAACACGTGTGCTATCACGCACAAAAAACAACTTTCACTTTTTTACGTGTATGTATTGTATATAACATCTATTCTATGTTTATCATATGTATTGCACATGTAATATGTATACTATATATATATGATTGTATGATTATAGCCATCTAGTATTATATATGATGTATAGTATGAATACCATGTAATACCATGTACACTAACTATATGTAATAGTATACCATATATATATAGTATGTATATAAGTTCGATGATTCATCTTTGGGGAATGGTGTCATTACGGAGGACCATCCGTGACGAAATCCTGCCTGAAGGCGCATGAGCGAAGCAAGCATCCCAACAGAAAGCCTCAGATTCTTCCAGGCCCATGGCCCATTGGTTCTGACGCTTAAAAAACGCTTCTGATCTATCCCCAAACGCTTGGGATACACGTGGATATAGTATGATACATGATACAGTATGATATGGAGGTTTCCTGAAAAGGGGAACCCCAAATCATTCAAGTCATTTCCATTTCAGTACAGGTTAACCCGTGGTGACTTTGAGATCCCCAATTTTAAGAAACCCCCATGAACTCCGATCGATTTCTGTTCAGCGGTCCGTGATCCCTACAAATCAATACTGAAAGCATTTGAACCTGTAACATCTTGCAACAATCAGAGTGGGTAGGAACCTGTTTTTTGAAGATCGCAACACAATCCTGGTCATAAATGGGCATGAAAGGAGGTCCCCATCAGGAAAAAGAGACAACTCATGATGTGGTCATGGGTCAAATTTTGGCCATAGCACACCCAAAACCAGACGTTTCAAAAGCACCAATGTCCAAAAAGAAAAGGGATCTGAGTATACCGTCAATATGTTTTGGACGGTTGAACCAACCATAATGGGGGTTATAACCCAATTATGGGGCTCAAATCCCATTCGATATAATTGGTTATGACTATGTTGCGTACTCATAAATGTAGTACTGTATGTTGAGTACTTCCCACATAACATAAATCATATGTGTACTTATACAACAGAATTGTGCAATCATAAATTCTCATACATGTTGATGCTCATGTTTGTGTACAGAACTTGACAGTCGGTGTCGTCTGCCAGGCAGCTCATCCACGGCAGTTTCTTTGTCTTTGCTCATGGCGATGGTTGATGAACCAATTCGTGTTCGCTGGAGACAGGCAGATTTTCTGGCTTCTTTATATTATGTATAATTATAAATATATATATATAATTATATATACACATAATTTTGGAATCATATGGACATAGGTGGCTCAAAGGACCGCGCTCCTTTGGGTCATATCTTTGACGCTAAAAGCACTCATTGAAGCAAGAAAACACATGATCGGAATGTCCGACTTCTGTGGATTGGAGACTCCAAGTCCATGTGGCCCAGGTGATCCCAGGCGACTACGAGTGTTTGATGTTGAAAGAGTACAATTTCCATTTGGCTCGAGCATTGAGAGGTTTCCATAGGTTTCCTGCCACCTAAAGCATGACAATCACTTGATCATCACATGTTTACTTGATTTGTTCCCTTTGATCACCTGGATGATAACCTTTGCTATCCATTAGTGGATTAGTGGGGGCGGCGATCTGCTGTTTGAGCCACCGACCTGCGACCCCGACAAATGCGACCGTGAAGCAAACATGATATGAGGATTTGTAGTGGAATACTTGGTGAGGTATAACCCATCAAATCAACATATATGTTTGCTTAACCCATCAACTATAACCACTATTCATATATGTTTTTAATGATATGGTGAGGTATAACCCATCAACACTAATATGTTTTTTGGGTGTGTCTGACAATGCGGGGCTTAACAAGCCAAATGGCTATTAAATAACGAATGGACTTCGGGGTACACACATTCTTAAGACGAAGCCATATTGATCAAACTTGATCAACATGATAATCTTAAATGATTGAAATCACCACTACTAACTACTATTAACCACTATTAACCACCAGTGAGTATGAATAGAATACCTTTTGGCCATCTGAACTTCATAAAAGTCAACCGATGCTGGCAATTTTGTCAACGGCCTGCCCCATGTTTTGCCAGGACCTGACATTTGATGGATAGGATGCCAGATTCAATCATTGTCATAGGTGTTATGTGTTTAGCACTATTCATTGAAGTGTATGTATATGTATATGTATATGCCTACGGCAGGAAAACCGTACGTGCGTTTTGCTTCTTTTTTGAGTATTGCTCTTTGTCTTGGGGTTGGGGTGGCGTGGGGTGGGGGGGCATGTTAACGTTCCTTGTACTTCGTACATGA
>Ga0126342_10021030_pt1 | contig 10914 bp, 14 predicted proteins | sample Cyp1metagenome_FD_92528 | JGI IMG/M metagenome (GOLD analysis project Ga0126342, IMG submission 92528) | Coral microbial communities from Lord Howe Island, Old Settlement Bay, Australia - Cyphastrea 1 metagenome | ecosystem: Host-associated > Invertebrates > Cnidaria > Coral ... | reverse complement strand
TGCATCTCATCTGAGGCGAACAAGGAAAAACGAAGGAGGAAAAAGCGAACCAAAGAGCGCAAGAACCAGGTGCCAGATGGTGTCAGTACGTGTCAATCATTTCAGCCCCAAAATAATCATGAATTCATGGATGTTCATAGTGCCATTTGAGTAGTACGGCATAGCTCGTTAATTCACTCAATCCTTTAACATTGCCTAAATTTTGGATCCAGAAGTTGTTCCTGTCCTGTGCCACGCTCCATTAACGTTGGATCACCGTTGCATCCAAGCTGCCATTCTTGGAAGATCTTGGAAGAAGAATCGTGCGATTTGAAGTGAACATGACGGTGTGCAGATATGCAGTGTACCAGAAAAACATGTCAAAAAATCACTGAATGTACATACAGATCACATAGGGTCATAGAGTTTGTCCGTGCCATGAAGAGTAGAATTGATCAGGTTCTTCAACAGGATTTCAAAGCAAAAAAAGTTGGTAAAGGTTCAGTTTCGCCGCAGCTCTCAGGCCAAAGCAGATGAGGAAAAGGATGAGCCTGCGAGCGAAGACGAAGAGGATGCTGGTAAGCAAAATTATGAATCATGATCATATTGATCATGTATGCCGCAGATACTCAGAGAATGCGGCTACCAGGTGGCAAATCAAAGTACTTTCTCGCGCGTAAAACATTTTGAAACATGTGACAGCTGAAATGTCGAAGGAGAGAAGAACGAAACACAAGGACAAGCACAAGGAGGACAGCCTTTCTGCGGATGAGTTGGATGCCAACCCTGACAAAAAGAAAAGAAGACGAAAAAGGACCAGCTCAAGAAAAAGGCATGACTAGCATATTGCGACGCCGAGCTGGAAAAATGGTTGCAGCGGCTTTTGAGTGCTGGGAGAAAGAAGAGAGAGAGAGAGAGAGAGAGCCCAGGGACGGGTTGTGAGCCTAAGTAGCTGATACTTTCAGGTGGGCAAGATCCACAATCACACTACTTGTTCCAGTATTTTTTACTGTTTGCATTGCTTATTTCATTTCATTTGGGTAGCCTTCCAGTGTTTTGCATCCACATTTCTCAACTTCTCCCTGATTTATGGAGGTTGCTGACCAAGAGTGGTTACTTTTTCAGTTGCTTCCAGCGTGGACAGTGCTTCGGAGATGTCCACCTGGGTATCTACTGTACTGTATGTGGTATAAATATGTATAAATATAGTATATTATTACATTGCATTTGCATGTGTTTGAACGTGTATTCAATACATTTCAATACGGCATCTAGACTTGCAAATATGTTTGCACATTATACAGATGTAGGAGATGTAAGGCAAACAGTTGGAAGCCCGGCAAAACATACAATTATTTGTTTGGCTGAACATGCAGCATTGGCCCAGGCTACATCTAGCTACAGTTTGCAGGTGAGTGAGCCCAAAGTCGGTCACATGTCTACAGCTGGCTCACAGACAGACAGACAGACAGACAGACAGACAGACACACACACACACATTCACATACGCAGAATACATCAGAATACATACGCAGGTGCGCTTAAAATATCAACCCGCAATTTTTACGGCATTTGTAGCCTTTTATTATACATGTCAGACATCCGACACTGTTATGATTCATGCTATTTTGCTAAGCGGCTCAAGAACACAGAATTGTCTAGCACAGTGCTTGTGCTGTCACTTTAGCATTACTTTAGCCGCATCGGCGCTGTTCCGCCTGTAAGACAACAAGTACGTATGTTGACGGCTACAAGCGAGTAGCCATGGCACATGCGAAAGCTGGCGACTCTGAGCAGGTCGGTGGTGTTGCCGAGTTCAGTGATTCTTGGCGTTGGCATTTTGATTGCGCTACGTGGCACTTCTTGGCGTTCTGAAGTAGACAGTAATTCTTGTTGGCGCAGTCAAGTCAGACTTGCCATCTAGCTGTTGAAGTTTCAGTATGGAGTCGGCATGAAAAGTGCACGGAGCTTTCACGTGTTGTTTTGACATTGCTTTGAGCAACATGTTTCCTTACCAACAGAGCCTTCCGCAAACTCAGGATGGTGATGAGCTGCAAATTCGGCACTTGAGAGAGGACGGGTTGAGCATGAGACGCGCACTGGCACTGAATGAATTCTGTGTGCCTCTCGGCCTCTCGGTAGATGTGTCATTTGCATACGTGCGGTGTGACTGTCTGAAAGGATGAGGACTTGGTTATTGAGCCTTGGCAGATTTTATCGCTTCGTTATAGAACGTGTAAGCCTGTAAGCGGATCATCAATGGAGGCAAGCGTTTCCTTGTGATTTACTTTGTTTTTGGATGTTTTCCGGTTTCATTCTCATAAGGATGGGGAGACTATCGTGGATGACATGTCACTCGAATCAAGATGTGGATGATGTGGAAGTTGCCAAAGCTGCCACGCGTAGTTGTGACCAGCGTGCGATGGCTTGTTGCATCCTTTTACATCTTGTTCTGCTTTATGAATCTTGTTCAGATGGGTGCCGAACGCATCAGGATTGTCAGCCGCTAGCCTGGGTGATCATGCCGAGAATTCATCAGAATTGTAAGTCTCTTCACTCTACTGGCGGGTGAAGGCATGCTTTCATTAATATAAAAATTCTGGATTGCTTGGCCGCCTGGGACCTGTGCTTGACTATCTTTTTGAATGCTATTTGGGATGCACTTCAAACTTCATCACGTTTGATTTGACTACATGAGCGTCGAATTGCACCTGGCCTTCTGTCCTACAGTGCATTCTGCTCGGGCCTGGGTTGCTCATTTAGCTTCATTGACTGGTCAAGATGGCTTAGATTAGATCAGCGGCTTGCTCAGGCTTGTTGCTCAACGTATTGCCGAGCAGGATGCGTTTGCCGAACGGGTGCTTCATGAATCCGAAGGCCGTGGCAGAAGCAGAACCTGTTTCACAATATTTTGACATATTTTGACAATTTTGAAGGTGTGAAAGGACGTGAGTTGGAGCCAAAGTTTGTTGGGGAGAGACGCTCCTCAGGCCCCACAGCTTTAGGAATCTGGATAGAACATGGTACGCTTGACTGTGATTGATCGACTATGATGTAATTGCCTAAATCTAGGTTGATTTATCTTGATTTCATATTTAGTCCTTTGTTGTTCCCTGCCGCGAGTACGATCGATTTGCATGCAGCTGAAGAAATGGAATTCCAAAGGAGTTTGGCTGTTTGTTGCTTCATCCACTTCATATTCAGGCGCAATGGAACGACGCAAAGCTCCTTCCGCCCAAGATGTGCAGAGCCTGGGTGTAAGGCATCCGACTTCAGGATGGCCAAAGCATTCGGGTGCCAAGGGCTTCCATCATTGTCATATAAGTATTTTCATACATTGTCCCAGCCTTTCTGCATTTGGGGGGCAGATGGCCTCGCTTGTGTATCTTGTGTCCGATGCTTGCCGCGATGTTTTATTCGCGTTTGTTTTCATGATTTTCATGACAATGAGGAAGCTTCTGCGACTGCTCAGGGAGACACGAAAGCTCTGCGGCTGCATCTCTGCAGTTCAATATCAGTTTATAATGATAGTTTATATATGTTTATATGTTAAAGATGGATTTACATGCTTCACATGATGCAGGGACTAGTCAAGCGGATTCATTTCCAAGGCGTTCCATGACATGCAAGGGCGTCCATACGCTCTACACCAGGGGCCCAATAAGGCGGCAATCCTCTACTTAAACGGCAGTAGTGCGACAGGGACCACTCCTTTTTCTCACACCATCGCTATAACACTTTCAACTATGTACTTCCAATTCTTAGTATCTCAGCGGACGTGGTGCACGGTTGTTTCGAGCCAGAGCTAAATACGAGGGCTCAAACGACCCATACTTACTACCGTTAAACGATGTTGAAAGATATTGAACGTGTTGGAACTATGCCTCTCATTGAACTTCTCATCGCTTCTTATTGTGGAAAAACAAGCCAAGGTTGACCTCAAAGATTGGGGACTTGCCCAGTCAGTTCGATGCCTTGGTCAGTGAGGAGTTGCGTGATGCATGCAAAGCTGCCACAGAGGCATGGGCAGGTGAAAATATCATAAATAAAACATAAGTAATACATAAGTAACATAAGAGGAAACCGATGGAAACCATAACTCTTGAGAACAAATCTCAACGGATGTCAGGAAAGATGTCAACTGATGTCAATGGATGCAAATGGGAAATAGTTATCGCTGCAAATGACATGTGGTGACATCTTCGATGTGCTCGGTATAGTGAATATATAATATATGCAGTGTGTTTCTGTTGCTGTTATCAGCCGGCTAAGCGTATCTCAGCATTCAGTTTGGTTGGTTTTATGGAATGCACGTGTGCCCAGGAACCCTGTTGAACGTTTTGCCCTGAAAAACTCATCAATTGAAGACAGCATAAAACAGCCATGAGGGACACGATGATACACGATGGAGGATGGCTGATGGCTGCCCGCAGGCGGTCACCAAACTTCCTTTGCCAGAGTCATCGACAACAGTGGAGGATGCTCCCGTAGGCTTGGCCCATCCCACAAACAAGATTCTCTTTGGTATCGGATTTTGGTCCTTCTTCGTTCAAAAAGTGTAAGTGCGTGGCTAGCTAGGTAGGCTTGGTGGAGCCGGTGCTTGGGAGCGGGTGGCATGGTTGTTAGCAGTATCTAAGTATAAGTATAAGTAGTAGTAGTAGTAGTAGTTGTTGTTGTTGTTGTTGTTGCTGTTGTTGTTGTAGCAGCAGTAGAAGTAGAAGTCGTAGTCGTAGTCGTCGTTGTAGTAGTAGTAGTAGTAGCAGCAGTAGTAGTAGTAGTAGCAGTAATAGTAGCAGCAGCAGTTGTTATATATTTTGTTTGAGATCTTAGTATCTTTGTCGTTTCTGACTAGTCTTCCCGTTTAAGCAGGCCTCCCCAGCCTACCCCAGACCCAACACAGATTGTCTTATCATATGCTCCCAATGTTCCCGATTCGGTGTATTCGTTCTGCCCCATCGCCTCTACCCAGTCCCCACTCCGACCGAGACCCGGCCCCACAACAGCCCACGACACGGCCACAGATGCAGCGACAATGTCAGGGTGTAGTGAGATGTTTCCAGAATTTTTGGGCCGTGACATACCATCAGTTGGATTTTGCCTCCAGAGGCGGGATCACATCACTTGCCATGAGGTGAAGAGAAATGGGGTGAAGGCACTGAGGATCCTGCCCATGCGCTTGCTGCAGTGGACCTGCAAAGTACAGACGAAGAAACTGCCGCAGCTGTCATGGCCTTAAGTTGCGATTATTGCCGCACAATGCTTGATTCAAGAGAAGATTCTCAATCATGTTGCAATTTTCAAACGCACGGTAACCTAAGTCATCACACACCTTATTTTTTAAAGCCAAGATTCAGCAGATCTCGCAGCGTCATTTCTCATCGCTTCAAAAACAGTCGTGGTCTGCCAAGGAACCTTCTGCGGTTGCTGATGCTGAAAGAACCAAGGCCGAGTATTGTCTTCAAGTCATGGTTCATATTAGTTCAGGCAGCTTCACGATACTGTATATTCTGTATATAGTTAGATGTAGTATGATGTAGTTAGCACTAGTGATATTTCATGTGTCTTCTTTTTTCTCAAACTATTGGAATCTGCCAGACGGTAATGCCCAATGACGCATCAGTACTGGCAAGATTCTTGCCGCAGGAGGAAGCAGAGGTTAAGGAAGATGGGAACGAGGACTTGAAACACGTTGAACGCATGAAATCAATTGCTTTTCAACACTTATCCATTAGTGGATCAAGACTTAATAGAATGCATACGGATGCATGACATTGGGTCCCAATGGCTGATATGTTCTGCATGGAATTTTAGTTTGGTCCTTTTAACCCATCCACCTAAGACATTAGCAGGTGAGACGAAATTTGAGTTGACCCAGTGACTGAAGCACTTTATTGAGTTTGGTTGTTGCCACCAGCGTTTGCCCCAGGGCAGAAACTACAAGTCATATACTACCGTAGATGGACGAAATATTCAAACCCTTTCTATCCGGTACAAACCCCTCGCCCCCAAAGTTCAATGTTAATGTAACCTGAAGTGCATTAGCTCCAGTGGACGAAAGAAATCAAACCCCTAACATCACTTTTGGTAACACGCGCGCTGAAACATTGAGATTTGGGTGTGCGGGGTTCAACATAGTGCGTGTTGCAGGGTTTGAATATTTTGTCCATCTACTGTAGTATATAGAAGTTTGTCATTTGTGTGTCAAATCTCATGTGCACAGGGGAAAAAACATCAGATCGGGAGGAGATGCAGGAGATGGAAGCTCATGAAGCTCAGCAAGATGCAAAGGATGAAGATGACAAGGAGCTTGATGGAGCAGAGCCTGCTGAGGCTGTTGAGGCTGCTGTTCCCTTGAGCCGCCTATGGCAGACCTATGGCCACCTAACCCAAAAAGTATCGATCATCAAAAAAGGTCACCAGCTACCCCCAGCATTTCGATCATTCCGCATCCACTTTGGCACCAAAAGGACTTGTCAGAGAGGGTTCTTTGATCTGACAGATTTGGATAGATTTGGCTCATTCAATGTGATGATGCCTATTTTGAAAACACATTTGAAGATTTTGAAGTCAGGATGTTGGCGCCAAATAGCAACTGCATGCAACTCCAAATGGTTCAGGCCGATGTAGGAAAGCGGCACGCCATAGAAGATGAAGAGGGCGCACCTGTCATCAATGTGGCCCAGTGGCACAGAGCGAGAAAAGCTTTGGGATGCTTTGGGTATGGCGAAACTCAGGGTGCTCATGGTTTCTCATTGTCCAATGTCCAAGCTTATGCACTGCGGCATTTGAGTAAAAGGGCCTGTCTCAACTGGATTGCTATCAATGCCTGCAAACATCATGAATGACTGTCCTCTTCATTGTTATCAATTTTACATTTCTCGCAGAAATGGTCTTGACATGTCTTGATGTTTGAAGATGTTTGAAGATGTTTAATTTTGAAGGATTCTCATGCCATTGTTCCATGTCGTTCCATATCTTTCCATGTCGTTCCGTTGGTTTGCTCATGTTTTCTCCGCCGAGTGCAGGTCTCGCACCTGCCCGACATTCTGGATGCCAATGCGCCCAAAGAAGCCATCGGCAAAGTGCAGTCCATAGTGCAAGAGCTCCTAGTGATTCAAGGAGAGGAAGATGGCAAGGACCCGGCCTAAGCAGGGCAGGGCATGCAGCACAATGATGGCACATGTTTGTTGTTAGCAAATGTTAGCAACAGTGAGCTGTTGGCACTTAATTTGTGACTGCAAAGCTATCCATGAAGAAAAGCCATTAACACCCCCGACAAATATTGAAACATAATGTATATTTATGTATATCTGAAATCTGAACACATTATATATGGATAAGTTGTGATTTTACCATGCCCTGCTACAGTAGCAGCACGATTTTAGGCATGATTTAAGCACGACATGGTGCACGAAAAGGCAAAAGAGAGCATGATTTGGTGCACGAATAGATGACGAAAAAAACACGATTTGGTGCACGGAGAAATAAACAAAACATGTCATGGGTGCTGCATGAGGAAACTCAAAAAACATGCTTTTCTGGTGAAAAACATGTTGCTATAGATTGTCGTTTTCCCTTGTAAAATAGCAGAAAAACCACGATTTGAAGCACCATTTGGAGCACGATGGATTTAGTTTTCTTTTCTATGCCAATCCAGAGGTTGGCTTTGTAGTCCAAAGTTTCCTGCGTGTTCCCAAACTGCCGTGATTCTTTTGTGAAAAAAACATGATTTCATGGTGCTCCATGTGGGGTGTTTGTTTATGTAGTAGGAAAACCTTTTACTGACTGTTACAGAGCAGGGAAAAGCCTCAATGGATAAGAGATGATAAGAGTATATGTGATATAAATATAAGTAAATACACAAATAAAATCAAATAAATTAATACATAATAGTGTAATGTATATATATATATATACCCTTGGAGAGAGCGATGGAGAGAGAGAGAGAGAGAAAATAAATAAATAGATAAATAAATAAATATAAATAAATATATATATATATATATTGTAATATGTTTTTTTAATGTACAATAAGATAGATATCCTAGAAGATGCCCTGTCGACACTGGACGCTCTTTAAGTCTTGAGAGGCTCTGGACCTTGGCTCTGTGCTGTGCCAAGAAGATGGCCGGGTTCTTGGCGCTGTAGTCGACGTGTTTGGGCAGATCTCCCACCCCCACTACTTGGTGCTTCCTTCCGAGTCTTGCAAGAAGGACAGGGCACGACTGGACTCTGGCCCTCGGTGAGTTTGCAGCGTTCAGTGACTGCATTTTGCTGAGATTTGCTGAGTTGGAAGATGTTGGAATGTGCAGGATTTGCCACCAGTGGGTGCAGCTGTGCTGGCTGCAACAGGTATGCAGGAGCCGGGGTTGACATGCGAAAAGTTGAGGTTATGGACATTTGGTAAGGATATGGCTATGGGGCATGTCGTATTCTGTCGTATGTGGGAGCCGAACTAAAGGTGAAGTATTGTAATTCATGCAAATGGTACACTTACCAGTATTGAATAAGTGAATTTTGCTGCATGAGCCAAATGCAGAGACAATATGATTCTGAAATAATATGAACTTATGTTTGATTAGTGGGATGCTCCTGACTTACTTGAACATGTTTATTTTGGAAGAGGTTTCCAACCGTTGCCGTGTCTCATGCGAAACATGGGTGGTCCCAGTGGTCCCATGGCTTGACCACGGATCCGCGAGATAGGAGACCAGCTTCCTTTGTGATAGAGCCGACTTGGCTGCCTTGCAAAACCAAGTTGATAGCGACGAGGAGAGACCCTTGACTGAGATTGAATGATGCTGAAATATTCTGAGACAGTCCTAGACCAGTGACTTGCAAATGTCCACCTTGTCATTGCCTTTGTTGCTTCACGTAGCGCTTTTCTATGCTCTTCTGCTATGAAGAGTCATGCAGTGTGTGAGAACAAGCAGCCCTGTGACATGGGTAGCATGTAGTCCTCACATCATGTAGAAATATTCTCAGAGTCCAATCGGGCGGGGCTTAGCCATTCCGCCACCAAAAGGGAAACCCTGGTGCCAGTAACTTCGCGTATTGATGAAAACTGACTAAGTGCCCACCCACACACACCCACACACACACCCACACACACACACACATGTAATCATAAATCACACACACACATCACAAAAGAAGAAAATATCACTTAATGACAGAACACAACATAATACAATGCAATACAATATAATTAATAGAAGATAAACTATTTGTATATTCTAAATACTTACGCATACTTACGTACACCGCACTATATCTTCAGGCATCTTGAAAACCGTTTTACCCTGGTATGAGTGACCTTGAGCGTGGTTTGCTGCGCTGGACTCGGGTGAGACTGAGGTGACCTCATTGACGGAGATGAGTCGGACAGCGAGGATTCACCTACCTTCAACCCTGAAGGGGCTGCTGCGCTAGAAGCAGAATCGAGAAACTGGGGTTGCTTGACTAGATCAAGGTGAAACATGCTAAACACATTTTTATATGTAAACACACCATTTTGTTGAGATACATTTTATATCATTTTATACAAATCAACTATACAATACAACATAAACCATTTTTCCTGCTGAAGCTATTGCTCTGCAGTCTGCTTTTCTTCGCAATCTTGATCAGCGTGCCAATTAGTTTTCCACGTTTTACATTCGCTGTACTTTTGTTTGATTTTCTGTCCTCTCCATGTCAGAATCCACAGATCTGATCAGATCTGGGCAGACTGTGCCGGCGGGGGCATGTTAGCCTTTAGTAATTTAGAGTGGTGGCCAGGACCCCTCAGGACACCGTACACCTGAATGATCCTGATGACCTCGGACGGCCATAAAACATCATAAAACATCATAAGATGTGTTCGATCATGTTCGATCTTTTTGCGCATGCACCCCAGAACTGCACATACAGCGTGATACACAGTACATACTCCAGATTCCTCGGGCATCTTGCATCCAAGGAGGTGTTTGGGGATCTATGCTATCGAAGGAGCCCAAGAACAACCATGCTGTCGAGACAGGGAACTTGGTTGAAGATCCCGCCTCCCGAAGTTCAACGACCTATCGGGCGGAAAGAGGAGCCTCCAATGCACATCAACCACTTGCACAACCTTGTTGCACTGACCTATCATCACCTTTACTATGCCAATCCTATGCCAATCCTTTAATTCCCCACTTTGCAGTTCTCTTTGCCGGGTTTCCTATGGTTTCTTGAATTTTCTTGACGTTTCTCCTTTTTAAGGATGCTGGGCCTCCAGTCACGCAGCAGATACTACAGCATCAATTTGACATATTTTGACATCCTTGGGTTCAGTGAATGTCAGCATCTATAGTGGTTGAGGAGAGGCACCATCAAACTCCCGCAGCAGATTCAACTGCTATGGCTCCACTGATCGGAGGTGGGGATGTCAGGTAGCTACGCGCAGCAGGAATTTGTCACCTTTGAGGTGAACCAACACAAATTGCATTACAAAAGTCTGAAGTAGTGGCCTTGATCCCGATCTCGTTTTGCTATGTTTGACTAGTGTGTGCGCATTGTGGTTGCAGATTCAGTGACTTTCAGGTTGTGGAGATGGTTTGGGCATGTTTGGGGTGTCCACAGAAGGAATTGACAGGTTTGCAGATATTTAGCACATTGTGATCATTCTAGATGCAAACAGTAATGGAGCGCTTCTGCGCTTACTCTGTCTAGTCTTGAGTGCCGGACCGAAATTTCAATCAGAATTGCTATACTTTGGATCACTTTGGTGCACGGTGAATTGCAAGGGGTGCAAGGGAAGCATGTTTATCCTACAATATCCCATATATATATATGTTGTTTCGGTAGCTGTCACTCGAAACCTGAAACCACCTCACGAAGTGTGGCCTCAGAAGCAAAGCGCTGCCTTTTCCAGGGCAGCAGGCTGCGTAGCGCAGGCTCCAAAGCCCATGGGGT
>Ga0126342_10021029_pt1 | contig 10915 bp, 11 predicted proteins | sample Cyp1metagenome_FD_92528 | JGI IMG/M metagenome (GOLD analysis project Ga0126342, IMG submission 92528) | Coral microbial communities from Lord Howe Island, Old Settlement Bay, Australia - Cyphastrea 1 metagenome | ecosystem: Host-associated > Invertebrates > Cnidaria > Coral ... | reverse complement strand
TGGAAAAAGAAGTAGAAGGACAAGTAGGAATAGAGCTGAAAGTAGAAGTGGAAGTAGAAAGAGAGGTGCAAGTAGAGGTAGAAGTGGAAGATTCTCAGGTGCACAAGCGAGACGATTCTCAGGGGCACAAGCGAGACGATTCTCAGGTGCACTACCATGCCGTCATTGGGTTCTTCTCAACTTTGTCATTAATGACAAAGGTGTTGTGACCTGGTGAAAATACTTCAGACAAGGCTGCATTCGCCAGCGATTTCTGAAACTGACAGGAGTTCAATATGGTGCTTTAACATCAGGAGAAACAAACCTGTGCTACGAATAAGCGCTTACATTGTTCGGATAAGGCTTCGCCTTCCCTCCCCTCAAAAAACCATCCAGGTTGGGAAATTGATGAAACTGTGAGCAAATCAAGATGTTCGGTACAAATAGGTAGCCCCATGGCAAGGCTGATCCGTGATCCCTCTGGAAAATCGACCAAAATTAGCCGATGTGGATATGGGTAAAAACTACCCCAAAATGAGATGGTGAAGAGTTCGAGTTCCGAAATGTTCCGAAAACATACTGTCCCAATCTGTCCCATGGGGCTTAACTTTCGAGCCATACTTATAATCTTGTAGAATTTTTATAATATCTTATAATATTTCATATATGTCCAGAGGATTCCAGAGACAAAAATCATCTGCAGTGGGTTTCTCTGGGGATATAATTTAGAGACATTCAAAGTGGGGAAACATCAACGTCAACATTAAGATATTAAGACTAAGATGATCTTTCCCCAATCAGGATGATCATAACATGGTGAATGTTAACATGGTCAACATTGGTCAACCATCTGAATCAGGCTTTGAATGTTTCTCGTCGAATCGAGGTGGTACAATAGAAGTACCGCCGAATCCAGAACTCGACCGTCTAAGTTCATCAATCAGATTTTGAACTCGACCCCTACATACTCCTTGAACCAGGCGATGTCGAATATACTTGGAACCACCCATCAACCTGCTTGGAGGGAAAACCCTTGGGTCCTTGGCAGCCTCCATGATATGCATCACCGAGTCAAAACGATTGAAAGGACTTCACTATTTCGATGTTTCTTGATGGGTTGCATGGTTCCATCAAAAATCATAAAACCAAAAAGTTGGCAGTATGACATGTACATATATAATCACATATATATATATCATGGTGTCCATAAATGGGGCTACCCCCAAATCATTCAATTTAATAGGATGTTCATGGATTTTCCCTTATAAACCATCCAGGGATAGGGGTCCCTCCATTTATGGAAACCTTCATATATTGTAACATGCTTCTTGCGAGTTGATGCTACCCACACTATCCCACATTTTGGTTAGTTGAAACATCCACCTTGCAGTTCAGTGAGGCGTGCCCCCGGATTTTGGAAGTACAATCCTCTGATTTGCAAGCATTTCCGTCAATCTAAAGTCAACCCTGGACATATTGTCAGAACATTCATATGGGAAATTTAGCCCAACACGAAACACACTCACCCAAGATATTGGACTAAAATATCAAATATCTAAGTAAATCAAACATGATTGATAGTGTCACCTTGACCCACATGTTGTAAGGAAAAAGTGATGCTTCTCCCTAGCGCTACAGCCATTTTTTCTAGCAGCACCTATCTTCAGCTGTGGTGTGGTCCAATCGTCAGAATTCTGACATATTCTGACAATCTGCTAGTTTGCCCAAATCAACCAGTGATTTACTGTATGGGAATCAGCAATCGTATCCTGGGAAAGATCAATTTCTTACAAAATCAACCCCCGCATTCCACAAAATGGCACCCGGTACCCATTTTATCAAAAAAAAACATGTAGGTTGGGTCCCTCTATAAAATCAAGACCAAGCCTCTTCCAAGTCGCCCGTCCGTTCGGATTTTATGATCAGAATCTTGGAGTTGAAAGGAAGGTTTTGGATACACTGCAGCCTTGATTTCCTAGGGACAACTGGATGTGAAAACGGCAACGTTGATTGGCACTGTTGGATGCCTTGCCTGTGCATCTCAATGACTTTTGCGTTTCGGCGCCAAACATTGGTGAATCTCCACAGTCCGTTCCCTGAAATTCCAGGGAACTAACCCTCAAAGCTTGGGGAATCGCGTGGTGCCTCCCAACAGAACCAGGTCAAAGACAGGCAGCTCGTACACCTGCCAGGTGGCAGTTTTGAAATTTGGCGCTTAAGATTGGGTTAACCATGGTTAACCTGCATTAAACGATATGAAAGGGATAAAGGGATATTAGAGTGATAGAGGGGTTCAGCCTGAAAAAAACATGGCGAGTTCATTCATCATCGTTTAACCACAAAAAAACATGCCGAGAATTCCTGCACCAGAAGAAACCCGCTTCAATGATATATCCATCATCTTTGTTGAATCCCGCTGAGAAATGTTCCTTTCATCCCAATTTTGCCTGTCAATATTCAATCCAATTCTCAGGTCCACAATGTTTTTCCATGGCAAACCCATCATCTTCCATGGGATTTTCCAGTTTTTCCATGAATTCCATGAAGTCCATCCTTCATCCATTTTTTTTTCCCTATGATTCATCCAAAAACCATAGGATGTTCCATAGGAATTTTCCCAGATCTCCCCCAAAAATGGTGGTTTTTCCATGGGTTTCTCGCCTCCCGCAAGGTCTCCAGGAGCTCCGGCAGCGTGGTCTCCTCGCCGGGCAGCAGCGGCAAATGCCTGGGGACTTCAGCGGTGGGAATACCATGGGGATTCAATGGGAAGACCATGGGAAGACCATGGGATTTCATTGGATTTCATGGTAAAGGTTACAAAATGTTGTAAATCAAAAATGAGTGGGAAGATCCATTGTGTATCGATTTGTCCTACAGATGCCTTGTTTTGTTGGATCAGAGGTTGCCACACTGGCCCTAAGAATCTTGGAGTTCGTCTGCGTATCCATCCTTTATATCCCAATAAACAGTTGCTCTTAAATATATGGTACTGTATCGTACATCTATGGTATAGTGATTATCACTATCCCATTATATGATAATACATGGATTCGACATTTTGTGCGCCCTCCGGTGTCATCAAGCATGGCAAACTGGGAAATCCACGCACTAAATGGAGGCTTTAATGGGAAAATAATCCATTGGAGAAAGTTCCCCATTGTGGTTAACTGTGGGATTAATAATATAATGATTAATTATGATTAATTATGGGGAAAATTAATGACGTTGTCTAATTGCGGCTGGCTGTATAACCAGTATTGTTGGATGTTGGTACCGATAATATTGACCTTTCATACTACAACATGGATGTTACACTAATGGTTAATGATGATCACGTATATATGTTAACTAATCCAATATTCACGTATGTATATATATATATGTGTGTGTGTGTCAACTATTCCAATAATCTCTGCTCCCAATACTAAAATGCCTCCCAAATGCTAAACACGGTGATCTATTTTATAATTAGGGGGTATTTAGTATTAGGGTGCCCCTCATAATAAAACATAAACCTTAATCAAAAAAATAAAAATCGATTTCAAAATCAATTAAATCCTTCTTAAAATCCGTTCAAAATATTGCCAAAAATTGGATTTCGAAGCTTTCCCGTAATAATAAAACAAAAACCTTATCTTAAAAAAAAAGACTTCAAAATCAATTAAATCCCTTTTTTAAATCCTTCTAGAATATTGCCAAAAATTGGATTTCGAAGCTTTCCCCTAATAATCAAATTGAAACCCTTATAAAAAGAATAAAAAACATGATTTGAAAGTTGATGGGACCCAAATAATAAACTTAGGGGTCTCGTTCTATTTTTATTAATAGGGTGTACAAACAATTTTCACTCCTACTTCTATTAATTGGGGGAGTTTTTGTAATAGGGCAATAGGGAGAAGAGAGTACATAATCCTTAAACAACATTTCCGAGGATTCTGGGTGTTAAATAACGGAATAATAATGCTGGCATAGACCTCTGTCCCATTATGTTTGATCTGGGTGCTAATTGTAGTCAAATAACGTCTACATATATCTACAAATTGAGGCCCAGTCATATTGAGGCCCAGAGGCCCAGTCATAAGTTGGTTTATATCCCCCATTCATCAACAGTAATTAATTCACCAAGGCAAATGTGTGTCTCACCTTGGGTGTGAGCTATTTTGAGGTGGCTTTGATCCATACCCGAGGTATTTTGATTTGTAGCCATATAATCCCTGGGAAATTCAGGATCCCAAAATGGAGGTACTATATCAGAAAATATTTTGGGGTGATATTCCCTGAAATTTAGCCCTGAATCATGGGCCTTATACAGGTAGGTACCTCCAATGTAAGTCCTGTAATGGCCATGATATAATAGTGGCCATTGTTGGTTATCCCATATGCTCCATGGTGCTGGAATATTAACCAACATCGGGATCATCTTTTGGATTAATGTTGGTAAATCTTCCATGAATGGAGTATCTGAGTATATGGATATTGTTGCAACTAAAATCATTGTGTTGCAAGCTATATACATATATATCTGCAGAGAGACGGTATAATCATAGTTCAACGAATTACCCGTCATAGTTTTATGGGTTGCCATTGTGAACACATCAATATCTTGATTCCCAAGTCTGGCAAACCCGTATTGACCAATAACCTAACCAGGGTTTAATGCTAGGTTCTCGGATTAGTATAATATATACAGTACAATATATACATGTATTGACTCAATAGTAATGGGACTACATGGGAATATTAACACGATACGGATACAAGGCCACAAAAAATACAAGTGTCATGGAAAGAAAGCATATGAGTCATTAAGTTGTTGAACCAGCAAATTTGCAGGTGTCCTTGTTTTAGACAAACCCTTGGTTTTGGGTCAAAAAGAAAAAAGTGGAGGGAGGGTTGATTGGGGATAAACAAGGTAAACAAGTGGATTGACGGTTGGGCATAGGGGAGTTAATGATTTCTAGTGATTATTGCAAAACCTGAATAAAACATGATCTTCCAAACAAAGGTTGTTTTCAAAAAAGTGACCTGGTTATTTACAGGTCAACATTATTGGATACCCCGAAATGAACCGTTTATGTAGCCTCTGGTAGTCATGGTTTGCTGGAAAATCCCACAGTTATAGATTGTTTTTCCCAGCTATAAACCTCCATTCACAATTGATTGGTGGTGTCAAAAATGTTCGTCATTTAAAGTAGGATCGAAAATGTTCATAAGCGATTTCATAGAGATTTTCCCATTGTTTATAGGGGATTTCTCCTTGAATCCCCAAGGGATTCCGGGGGGATCCTCTCATCCCGTTGTTGGATTCCCACCAGAACTGCGCCTTACCACCTGGCGTTGCCCCAGCGCATGCCGTAGCAGTTGAGCGCCTGCGTTTCGCAAGGATTCCCCCAATTCTATGGTATTCTTAAACTGTACCCAGTTAATTAACAATATCAATGGTATAAATTTTATATGTAGACATAAAAGGATTCTTGTTCTAGTGGTTGGGCAAAAATAATCCGTTCGAGTAGATCATGGATGATAACCCACCCATGTTTGAAGGGTCGGTCAACAAACCCCCAACTAGCCATCAACCTATTAAATAGGAAAATTCAAGGGAATCCCATTCATGAGAGTGGGATTTCCATCTATTGTGAACCATGATTTGGGCTATTCTCATCCCTTCCCCAGGTAATATTTCCACACCTGCCAGGTGAAGCTCTTGAGATTTTATCAGAATTAATTACTTCCCTCCTTCCTCCAACAGTGAACTCCAGATCTCAGTGGGCACTGCCGGACCTCAACCGTGGCACACTGCCCACTGAGATCTGGCGCTCGCGCTTGAGGTCCGGTAGTGCCAATGTCAGAGAGAATGTCAGAATAGATGCCAGATAGAATGCCGTAAGAATGTCATATAGAATTATAATGTAAAATAGATATTTATATTATATGTACATATGTACTGTATGTATGTACTGTATGTATGTACTGTATGTATGTATGTACTGTATGTATGTATGTATGTATGTGTGTATGTGTGTATGTATGTATGTATGTATGTATGTATGTATGTATTGTATTGTATTGTATTGTAATGTAATGTAATGTAATGTAATGTAATGTATGTATGTATATGTATGTATATATATATGCACATATATATATATGCTATATATATATATATATACCCCAGTATCATGTATTTATGTATATATATATAATTATATATATAATGTATTTATGTATATATGTATACATATAACATGTATACATCTATATATACATACATACATATATATATATATATATATACATATATATATATATCCTATCCATTTTGTACTTCCAGATGCTATGTCAGAAACTATGTCAGAATAAGGTGTCAGGGTGGGGGTCAGTCACTCGAAGAGAATATTTTTTCATGCTTTGACCATGGCAACCGGAAAACCCAATTAAGATACCAAAGCAGGACGTTGGTCAGCCTTGTCCCGGCCTGGATGTGCATGACCAAAGGTTTCTAATGTCGGAGAAAAAAGAACGCAGTATAATCATGTATAATCCAAATCCATCCAAATCCATCATGAATCATCAAATTCTTCATTAAATTTATGCAATGGCTACAGTATTTAGGGTATGCTTCATTTTCGGACAAACGCAAATGAAGAACAAAGCACGAATTAGCACTAAAAACGAAACGAAAAGACAGACAAAAAGTTGACAAAAGCTGGACAACAAGAATCTGTCAAACAAACTGGTTCAGAGTTGTTAGGAGGCAACAAATACCTATCAAGGAGCGAATGAAACCAATTTTGAAGCAAAAAGCTAACGACAAGGATCTAGAAATTTGGACTGTGCCACTTGGGACATGTTGTCTACCCCATGATGATAGTCATTCCATGTCATTCCTGTCCCAGACCCTAAAGCTACTTGCTTAGGAAGCATGATATGAACCCTGCAACCTGGATATCATGGATATTCTAACACAACAACCCTTTGGATTCTCAGTCAGGGAACATCCAAAGTACCATCTCGGACCGTTTCAGTTCTGAGGGCCCATAACAAAGTAACAAAAGGGATTCTTCGTTGCAAATCAGAATAATTCACAAACCTTTCAACCTGAAAGGGTTGCCCATTTTGGTTGTGATTGCCCCATTGACCATCATTTATGGTTGACGTCTTGGGGAGGTTTTGACCATTTACGCGATTCTCCAGAATTCTTGGTTGTATCATCATGCTCCGTGGCTTTTCGCCCTTTGCTGCTTAAGACCCCTTGTGTTTCTTGGTCAATCAAATCACCCCATTCTCATCCATCACTCTATCATCCATGATTAGCCTAGAGGATCCCTGTTCATGTTCATTATTCTATCCATGTATGCCCAACATGTTCCCAACATGACCTTCCGGTATTCAAGCATGGCAATGGAAAATCCTCCAATTATAGATGATTTTCCATATTTTTGCCCCAAAAAAACATCTATAGGGGATTTCTGAGCCAGCCATGCTTGATGACATCGGAGGGGATCCATGGTTTTTGCACCGCAAAAATTTCTCCCAGCCCCGGCCAGGTCAGCCGGTCTGCCCCGGCCCAGCCTACGTCCGACAGGTGTGGGTCCGCTTCCACACTCACCACCTGAACCATGGTCCCATAGGTAGAGCAAGGGGTCTCCAAACGATAGGGAAGTTGGTTTATGACTGGATGAACTGGCATTTCACCTATGGGATAATCTGGTATCTATGGAAATAGGATGGTCTAGATAACCAATCGGTATGATAGGACCTAATTAAGTGGCCAAGCAAGGAATGGGGATTCGACCAACCAAAAATTGGGGATAATAATGGATTGAACTTGTACAAGACCAACAAGAACTGGATTAACTGCCGTTAATCAAAGATGGCAATAGAAATTCCACCATTTATAGATGCTTTTCCCATCAAAACCTCTATTTACAGGTCACCCTGTTGACCTTGGGTGGGTCATTTTTTTCAGCACGCAACCCATGTTTTGCTGCCTTTACATATGTGCGCATAACCTCCCAAAAAATTGCTGGGCAGTCTATGAGGGGTCCCTTCAAAAAAAAGATAAAGAAAAAACAACTTGTCAGGAAAAAATATCATCAAAATCAAATACCATCAATGTTTCATCTAATTCAGTTTGAAACTGTCGCGCGAGTCACGTTAATTACCCAAAACATCCCCAAACAATATGGGTTTGTTTGAAAATATTGCACTCCCAAAAATCCCATAGTCAATTATAATGTTCATTCATTTTCCCTATTAATATTAAACTATGGGATACAGTACCCCATTTTCAGACAAACCCATATGCACTATTTTTTCTACGCGAACTTCCACCAAGTTTGTTCCCTTTCGGCGCCTCATGGTCCCCATCAAATCTCAGCAAGTGAGGCAAAAACCTTCCAGGTAGACCGCGGATGTCAGGCTCAGTTGCTCACAGCAACCGTCATGTGGTAAACCCCATTAATGCCATGAACTCATAGACCTTCCCAATAATCAACCAACATCATCCGAGTTGCAATAGGGGTATGATAGGGGTATAAGTTGCCTAATTGCTCATAAACCCGAATCTGGGATGGTTTATCATTAGGTTTACTATTTACCAGGGTCGGTGTTTGATGGTTGTTACTGTGAGAAAAAAAAGTCAAATGTATATCAACCCTCGCTAAAGCAGAGTACAACCAAAAGAAATAGCAAAGAGCAACCTTATTCAGCAAAAGATTGGAGCGCTTTACCAACAATGACATATCACGAGCCAAAATGCAGAAACAACAAATTTGCACATTAGCCCACTTTGCTGCCAGGTGATTCATTCATGGTAAAATGTGGCACCCCCCACAGACAACCCAAACATGGGCGGTCAAAATCCTGTTGTATATTGGTTGTTACAGTCTCTATGTTCTATGTGTAATCCTTGGCCTTGAAGATTTGTGACGGGATTTTGGGACATGTTTGCCCCGAACCTTCTCTGTTGATGTTTGGATTGGATGAGGAGAGGATTTGTTGTTGCTGTCGCGGTTTTACGGATGGGTGGTGATCAATTCATGATTTGTTTCGTTGAGATATTGTGAAGTAATCACTTTGTATTCCGTGCTTCATCCATGAGTATTTCAGTGACCTTTGTCTATTCCCGGATTGTTCCTGTCAATAGATGGTTTTTGGGACATGTATGACCGAATAATGCTTCCCAAGGATTGGATTGATTGATCCTACCAAAAAGAATGGTGACGTTCTCAACTCAAGGGACAAGGGTGGAAAGGTTATTTCCTTCAAGGCGCCGGTTAAAGTGTTCACAAGAATTTTATATAGGTTTTGAACGTCGCTGAGATGCACCTTTGCAAAGGTCGGCTCAATCATGGCTTCATAACCTCGATTGGGCAAGATGTCATGATGTCATGAGGCAATGGGTCGTCGGGTAGAAAGTGACAGATCAAGGGAAATGAAACACTCGGATGGGTCTTTGGAGCACGCAAAGACATTGCCTTTTGCAGCCTCTCAGCGCAGTGGTCTGTGCAATGTTGAGCCCTCGACTCTAGGTTCTGGAAGAGACAACGCACGTCCCTGCGGGAATTCTATGACAATCTGTGCTCTTTGCATAATATCTGGGATATCTTAAATTTGGCAACAGTTGATCAAGGATTTCCTTGATAGCTGCTCTCAGCGCGGGTGTCAGGCTGATACTCATGGTCAGTTTCAGGCCCAAAAGGGACCTGATCCTCAAAAAATGTAGCATTCAAAAAATCAGCATGAGGTTCAGGATATGCCATCCCACGGCTTGGACGCCAAGTGAAACCAAGACCAAAGGTATTGACCAAGGTGTCTCGCCGCAAATCATCGAATTCCGGTGTCCCTATTTTGACCTTCTTGTCACAGGCAAAGGCAATCATAAGGATGCAAAAGTCTTGGCAGTTCATATCCAGGAAATCGTAGTCCTTGCCTTCAAGACTTTTCGCATAAGCAACGAGTTCGTCCCTTGTCTTCAGAACTCGGGGATTTCCGTACACGCGCACCCATCCCTTATAATCGCAGAAACCATATGGAGTGTGCCAGCTCACTTCCCACTTGCCACTTTTCAAAAACAAAATTTCGGTCCTGTCTCTATCTGCGGGCAGGCCGATCTCATACACAAAGCCATCGATTAGCACCGCAAGGTGGCACTCCAAGCCGACCAGAGCCACCGGAGTAGAAGTTCGAACCAGCCAAATGCCATGTTCATGATTGACGGTTAATGTCTGGGTGAATTGAAGGAGCTTGCGGGGCCATTGCCAAGGAAGAAGGTCTCCGAGCGCCAAAAGCATCTTTGCAGGAGTATGCTATACAACAAGGATGTCTTCGCACCCGCTCTCAGAATGGCACAATTGGAAATCCTTGAGAAGCAAAGAACTCAAAGGAACAAAAACGCATAAAATGCACTGAACCTCGTGTTTGTCACTCTTCCATCTTCCAACACTAGCAACAATAGCTGCACTTCGTAGGGTTTTGAAATGCGAGTTCCACTTCACAGCGGTCCTTGTACATAGAGGTACGGCATTTCCTAACGAGAAAAATAAACTGGAAACAGGATTCCTGTGCTATCTTTGCTGCCACTGACCCCTTCCATCTTGGCATCCCGACAAAAGAATGAGGACAAACTTGAGGAAGTTCAAGCACAAGACAAGAGAAGGGGATCTGCTAGCAGATTCACAATATATACAATATGAGAGTCAATACTTGAAACAAACATTACTAGTGACAGCAGGAAAATGGCGAAATCCAAGGCACCACAAGTCAAGCTAAAGGTGGTGCGGTATTTACATGTGTTTACATCTTTCGATTCTAAATTACTTTACTTCGTGTGATCCCCACCATGACATTTATACATGTTCTTACTGGCACATCTTCTGGCATTCTATCTGACATATCTTCTGACATTCTATTTGGCATTCTATCTGGCATATCT
>Ga0126342_10021028_pt1 | contig 10915 bp, 17 predicted proteins | sample Cyp1metagenome_FD_92528 | JGI IMG/M metagenome (GOLD analysis project Ga0126342, IMG submission 92528) | Coral microbial communities from Lord Howe Island, Old Settlement Bay, Australia - Cyphastrea 1 metagenome | ecosystem: Host-associated > Invertebrates > Cnidaria > Coral ... | reverse complement strand
GAGAAGCAGGAGAAGCAGAAAAGCAAAAAAGCAGAAAAGCAGAGAAGCAGGAAAAGCAGGAAAAGCAGGAAAAGCAGGAAAGCAGAGAAGCAGGAAAAGCAGGAAAAGCAGGAAAAGCAGGAAAAGCAGAGAAGCAGGAATCCAAAAATAATTCCTAAACCTGATCAAAAAAAAAATCCTAAAATAATTAGCCCTCCATCATGATATATCATGATGCATCAAAGCAGCGAAAAGCTCAGGGCAAGCGCGGAGAAGTCGTGCCATCCTCGCCATTCGCGTCAGGCGGAAAAGACGCAGCACCCGAAGAAAGCTCGGACTGCTCATGGCGGAGCCGATGGCTGCCTGCTTTGGCACAGCTACTGGATCCCAAGACAAGCTGAGTTTCTCTATGTTACTGTTTGTTGTTTCTCGTGCCTCCTATAAGGCCCCTTGTCACAAGCATAAAGGCGATTCTGATTATTTCTGATTTCAATTTTGGACCATGCTATATTGTGATTGGAGCGTGCTCAACAACTCATCACAACTCTCTGCTTCGGGTTCGATTTGTGCGGACTAGTTGCAACAACGATGGTAAGGATCCAAGTCTCAAACACCTCGGATGCATCAAAACTAAACAAAACGCTGCGGTGCATCTCGGGAACTTTTAGCTCCTGCACCCTCATGCTGTCATGGCTTTCAGCCAAAGCACCATCAAGCCAACCAACAGCGAGTCGAAGCAAAACCACGCATCTTTAAAGCAGTCTCGCTTGAACCGGAAGGCGCCAAACCTAAAGCCCAGCTCCACGCAAAAGTAGACGCAAAAGAGGTTCTCCACTACGATGAAAACTGGTTCGGCGTCCAGCAGTGTGGACGACTTGTTCAAATCCTTGGCTGGAAGAAGACTAGAATCACTCTGCAAGGGCAAAAAAAATGCGTGCAGCAGCTTGAAATCTATGGACGAGCAACCGTATCGATCCAAATCCAAATGGAATTGATTGCTATCATGAGCAGGGTCAGGTTCTCAAAACAGCTGGAGCGAGCAATCCTGACGCAAGGGTTGGCACACAGTCAAGCGCAGAATGTTCTGACACGAAAAAAAATCAAGACTTTCTTTCATACAAAGGCCTGGCCTTTGGCAACAACCTGTCTCCCAGTAGAATTGGGACACGTCGTAAGCCTCTTTGCCTGAGCACGCGAGCACGCTACCACCTTTCCAAATCTTTCCCAATCTTTCCCAAGCGTCGATGACATCACCGATCAAGGCAGTCCAGGCCCAATGTGACGCCAAGTTGTGCCAAGTTGTGCCAAGTTGTGCCAAGTTGTGCCAAGTTGTGCCAAGTGGCTCAAATTTTGCTTCAGCGCCCTTTTGAGGGCATCAGCATCAGGGAAAGCTGCAGCCTGAACCACGGTGCGCTGCCCCATGTGTCTCACGACATGGGCAGCGTTGGCAAATCAATACAAAGTCAATGCACAAATACTAAGCAACTTCAAATGTCCAGGAATGTCCAAGCCTGAGGTGCAGAATCCCTGCCGATTGATGGATCATGCGAATGCGAATTCACATGGTGCTTGTCCTGCTCTTTGCTGGACATCCTGGAATTTCTGGATGTCGAGGGCGATGGCACTGGAACCTAGGCATGTCGATGTCAAATGATGCTAAATAATCTACTAAGGTTGTCAGCCAAACTCTCCAAACTTTGGACTCGAAAATCTGGAGCCCGACAGGAGTCCCAAAGAACGGGGTCCTAATGGTCAAAATAGTTTTTGGAATTGTTGAGGATTGTTCAGGCTGGCTGACCGACATTCCCCTAAACACACCCATACCCTGCAGATCCCTGCAGTAAACTAAAATAGACAACGCGAAATCCGTGAGAACCCGTGGTTTCCCACAAAAATCATGTACAAATGGTGCGTGTCGTCTCATCTATGTGAGCTTTCTGGAGGGTATCATCGGTTGTGCGTTGGAGCCCTAAGTTTCCGGCAATGGCCGCTAGACCCACCGGATGGCTTCCCTGAGGCAGCAGCCGATGGGCTGAAAACCGGTGACTCTGGAGACAACATGTGATGCATGGTTGTGACACAAGAGATGTATGTTTCCAAATGTCATATCCTAACAATCAGGTATACTTACAATTAACTGCATGTACGGCATATCTCATAAATTGCATATCATTAGATATATATATATACATACATACATATACAGTGTATGTATATATATATGCATATAATATAAAATGATATAAAATAAAATGATATAATATAAGATAAGATAATATAGCACAATATCATATAAATAATATTATATAATATAATATGATTTTATATTTTATAATGTGATATGATTTTATATTAAACTATATATTAAATCATATATCATATGTTATAATAATATATATATATATATATACAATTACATGTATGTAAAATATATATATATATATTTATGCGTTTGTGCATGATTACGCATGTATATGAACAATCTAATCAATCTAATTACACTGGATACTATCAGATAATAATTATGTTACAATTTGTGCCAGGCGCCGAGGCTGTCCCAGCGGCGCGTAGCCCCTCTCATTTCCATCAACCAACCAGGGTTTCCCATCAACCAAACAAATAACCAACCGTCTGCAGCCCGGAGTCTTCCAAATGGGAAAGGAAGCGAGTCGTTACTGACATTCTTCATGAATCATCAAAATTCCCCACCCCCTCTGAACAAGATGTTGGTAGTCGATAATTAGTTGTAATGGTAAAAGAAGCGGGCCGTTACTTAATTTCTTCATGAAGAATCCAAAATCCCACCACAGAGGTGAATTTCCGCAACAGAGTTTAGACATGTTTAGGTGGTAAAAACCACGGTCCGCATCCAGAACTCATGACTTTCGGGCGGGAGAGACCTCGAATTTGGAAGTAATAAATGCACCAAATGTCCTGTAAATTACCGTGTTTTCAGCTTTCGTCATAGTCGTTAAATGGCCCCTGACAACCTCAAATCCTGGCCAAACACACTTGACATGACCGATCACGCTGCGTCGAAGAGTCTGTTCCAGCTTCACTGTGACTGGGATCAGCCCAAGCCTGCATCAGGTTTGACTATTCCCGAAGGGTTCGGCTACAGCACCAGCGAAGAGCAATTACTATTTTGGATGCATATGGGACTATGTGAAAACGGGTTAACCCCCCTCAGACAGACCCATAGCTCCTCTGCGTTTGCCACAGGCTGTGGGTTCTCTCGACTCAAGTTCTTCGTATGAGTCTATGACACTCTATGACTATGTGATAAAGCTGGCCCGCCTGCGACAATTCAGAGCCTGCAACACGCACGCAGCCATGAAAGAAAATCTGATGAATTTGCCAATGCTCCACACGCTTGACGCAGAGCAATATGGACTCGCCGCACCGATGCCTGCTGGGTAGTCTGACACGTCTTGCTCGTGCAAAATTCCAGGAACGCTGTGTTTGCCTGGCACACGTCAAGGATGCCAGGCAAATGAATAAGAACATTTATATTTAGATATGTCACGTGTTATGTATATATGTGTGTGTGAATGTATATATATATATACATATGCACAACAATCTGCACATCAAAATATCATGCATCAAATTCAACTCCGTTCCATACCGTGCCCACCTCCCTCTGAGTCTGCTAGTCGGGACTTCAGCTGTTTGTTCTCACGATGAAGGTGAACGGTTTCCTGGAGTCGGACTTCAGTGAACTCAGGATCACATACTCACAATGTCATGCATGAACAACCAGTTGAAAGATGTCATCAATCACGATGGGCTGGAGGCCATGGGAATCTATCGACACAACTATGTTGACATATGTTGACTATGTTGCGGATGAAAGAGCACCAATTTAAGCAGTCTACACGACGCTTGCGACGCTTGATCAAGTGGTATTTTTGGATCTTTGACACAGGGCGATGGGCCAGGAAGATCGAAGCTTAAGCCTCAGTACATTTTGTTGCCAAGCATCCTTCTCGATCTCCTTCAGCCCTTCGGCTTGTTTGGAGAGGAGGCTCCTTAACAGAAAATTTAGAATTGAATTCCCCCCGATGCATCTGTATAGATTGCCTGTACAGCGCAAAATCATCCTTCCAAATCGCCCAGACAGGCAGAAATGGTGTCGGCCAAGTCTCGTCATCGAGTCACAAGTGGCGCCCACCAGTTTTTGCAAACTATCCACCTGGTGACAGAAGAATCAGAAAAAGGAAGAACAACCTGAACAACCTGGGCATAGAAACCACAAGCGACACAGCCGACACATCCACGCACTAAGACTTTGTCATGATTTACCTAATGATTGACCAAGATTCCTTGAGAATACAATAGTTCCAAAATGTTGCAGTGATATTCGTCAGATGATACCAGGCAATAACATCCCCAGGACCTGATGAAGAAGTTGCGATATGTTGGAAGGCTTCTTGTGGTCGAGGAGCTGTAAGGGGCCCTCGAGTCGAAGTGTGTGGTGGCTTCGTTGGTGTATTTGGCATGTTTCATGTCAATATCAGAAAGGGATAACATTAGATAGGTATAGATAGGTGGCTTATGGTGGCTTCTTCACAAAAATCACCGCCGCGTGCCAGCTTTTCTTGTCTCGTTTCATCGGTTCGTCGCACCATAGATCACACCATAGATCACACCATAGTCTCATTTGCGACAAGTTATTCTCAGACTGTGCAACAGCAGAGCCAGCCACGACCCGCCTTGTCCATTCTTATCTCTTCCTAAGTTCTTAATTCGCCATGCTCGCCAAAAGAAAGACAACAAAGTACAGTGCGTGAGGCAAGATCTCATCCCGATCAACCCAAGCTTTCAATGCCATTGTTGAACTAAGCCAAGTTGCAAACAGACTCTCAATCCTTTCAAGGTCGGAGGAGTTACCACCACTTATGGCCGACATAAGCTGCCGACCGGCCTGGGCGAAGGGATGTAGGGTGCACTTAGCTTACCCAAACTATGCTCGCGGATATGCTGCTAGATGAAATCGAAGCGGATGAAGCCAAGAGGCAGTCTCCCTAGCACGAGGCAGCAGGACCAGTGCTCCGTTTGAACCACGGTGCTGATCACGTTGGATGTCGATATGTGGTGATGTTTCGCGATGCTCTAAATGAGTTTCAACGGCAACTTTGGATTCTCTTGGACGAAGCAGACTAGCAGGAGGTCTGACAGGGGAGCACTGCATGATCAATCATGATCAGACAGGCAAGATTTATGTCATTTCATTCATGTCACCTTCATATCATGTTTGCATCGCCCGGCATGCTGAGTTTAGACTCTTAGACCTTTTCGTCCTGGGTTCGCACAGAGCTGAAGCCAAAGGGCCAAGCTCGCTGAGCTCAGGGACTATGTACAGGGAAACGCTTGGACCAAACTTTGGGAGGGTCAACGGTCAACGGTCCACCCCCCATGACCCTGGTGAAACATCAGTAGAAGGTGGTGTCTCTATTGAGATGCCTTTGTGCTGACACGTATGCCTCTGATTTGCCAAAGCAACCCCAAAGATAGTTTCCCAGCATCACAGGCGTAACTGGAAAGCCTTTCATCCTGCCAAGCCTGGCCCGGCTGGAAGCGGTTATGTTGGGGAGAAAAATCAGACAACGGCAGCTGCATCCTCTCCAGAAACATGTCCATTGATCCATCAATTCTTCTGGCTGTGGGACCTAGCTATCTTTCCAATCATCTGATCTGTCCGATCTAGCCCCTCCTTCACACAGTCATGAGCGAAAAATCTGTACCATCGCATATCGTGTCCACTCTCCCATGTGCTCATGTTTGGGCTCTACCCCACGTATTGTTCCACCAACATGACAAGTCACCAAGCCATATCCTCCAGTGCTGCCGTGGCAGCTGCTCGGAGGGACACTTCTGCTGCACCGCCGGTCGTCAAGTCGGTGTTGGCATCAAGACTTCGAGCCAAGTCCTTAATTTTCAGCAGGGAAACCAAATGAAACCAGCCAGCAAATCCATGAGCCGCTTTGGCCAATGGATGCCAATTGGAAGCAATGGGAAGCAATGGGAAGTTGTGAGTATGAGGCGCCCGCATTAGTAATGTATGAGTTCAACCGCAGACAATGTCGTGCCAACACATGGCCCATCCATAAGGGCCCATGGATTTCGCATGATTTCGAATTCACGGTTCTAGATTCAACACATGATCCAATAGATGATCCAGTTTCTCCGGCTTTGTAGCTTAATGTCAAGACATGTCAAGACATGGGTCACCTGACCGCTTGTCATGAAGAGCATACACGAAATAAAAAGGCCTTGGAAGGGTTGACTGTTTGTCGCCTGCCCTTCTATCAACTGACTTGCTATCTTTATATAATCTCACAAGGACTCATGAAATTCATTGAAATTCAATTCACTCCTGATTGCCTACAACTATATTTATAGCTTCCCAGCTACAGCTCCAACCTGTCCACGACCCATCGACAATTCCAGGTCATCTCAGGTCACCCCATCGCCAGGCTGCCCAGGTGGTTCTCACCACTTGATGCTTTCGCAACACAGCGATCACCAACGGATCAACGTTTCCGGTCAACAAGTCGATGTCTGCGAAGTCAAAACGATCATCCAACAGGTGGAACCGCTCCTCGGCACAAGCTGGGAATTCAGGCAAGGAATTGGTGATTTAGAAAGTTGCTCTTGTATGCTATTGATTGCTATTGCGGCCTTCGTAGTTGACTTCAAAATCTAAACTTCGAACGAGGTGCATACAGTTCGCAAACCACAGCCTGTGCCTTCTTGTAGAAATAGATGGGCAGGCGCTTCAAATACGCAGTGTCCTGACGCAGCGTCCCTGGGTTCCCCATGGTCAAAACCTACTGGAGTTTGCACAGCACAACGGCGGTGTCCAGACCATGCCTGGAAGGCCATCCTTGGTGCCCACAAATGCTCACAGCCATCAAATTCATGCAAATTCAATGTCTGAATAGTGTCTGAATCCTCTACCCTTAAGACTTTGAAATAACTTTGAACCGAAATGAACCGAACAGGCTTGCATTGACCCAATGAAGGCATACCGATTTGCTTCAGATGAGGCTCGGGAACGTCTCTGCAAGCTCTTGTATCAGCTTGCTCGCTGCATGTTTGTCCCCACGAACTTCGTCTAAAAAGTTCATAAGGTGCTCTGCCATGCTCCTGAGAGACTTCTCATGCCCCCTCCCGCAAGCCTCATACTCACACAACATCACGCAACCATACTACAAGATCTTGCCATACTCTGCCACAATACTCGAGTCTTTGACTAGAAGTTGACGAGTGTCTTCGCATTCTTCTTGATGAGGCCCTCGCCAATTTCACGCACCACCTGCAGGACTTGAAACTTTCCCATGTTATCCCTTTCGGCTTTTCGGGGTGGTAGCTGCGTGGCTGCCATCGGCTGGCCTGGTGCAATTTGTGCACAAACCTCAGGGAACATGTACTGTTTGTGAACTTCTGATTCGTGCTTGCCAGCCACATGCCACCCCAATCACCCTGCATACAGGAAATTTGCTGCTCAGTCGAACGATGTTGATACGATCCTTGATCCCACATTAAGGGCAAAAAAAACAAACGAACCAATCCTGAACCACCCAGTCTTCTAGTTGCATTCAAGCAGCGGTTCCAAATGCTCAGCATTCTCAAGTCCGAGATGCATGGCCATTGCTTTGTGGCTGAGGCTGTACAGCCATTCCTTGGTACACTGAGCGATCACCAGCACTACTCATTCTATCTCATTCTGAAAGTATGAAGGTGCTGGCCCACCTTGGAGACAAAGGGTGAATTCCTACGAAACCAAGCTGTGAGTTTGAGGGTCCCTCCATAGTTGAAGCGAGCATCAGCCTTCAAGTCGGGACAAAGAGAAGAGAGACTCTCCACTCCTTGTTTGACCTAGGATTAGGAAGTGGAGCATGCGTAGCTGTCATTTTTATGTTCTATCAGCGCTCTCGCGTCTTCCTCAGGGAAAATGATCAGAAAATATCAGAAACCATTCAAAAATACAATGCAAATTGGGGTTTATATAATCAAACTATAATTATATATCATCACATGGTTGTTAGATCCCACCCTGCGAAAACATGAAAAACTTGGCCGTCGCCAAAACACCGTGGGCCAAGCACCTTTCCCATGGAAGCTGCGAAGCTCATCACGCCAACTGGATCCGAAGTCCATAGCACCGGCCAACACCACCATGGCAGCTTCCTCGAGGCAAAAAACTCTGGCAGCCCAGCCTGAATGGGACAACTTCGTCCCCGCTTGGACATTAAGAGGCAACATGACGCAATCATCTTTAATTCAATAAGTCACAATAAGATACAATAAGTATGGTTCTATGATTTTGTATTCTCAAATTCCGAATTCCCAATGACTGCAGAACGCATGGAGATTCCCATAGTCCTCATGGATCTGCTGTGAAGCTTCAGCAGCAAGCGGACCCTGAGAGTGGCAGGAGCTGGTTCGTAACCATCGTGAATGATTCATGTGGTAAACCCAAGCCATGTCGAACCATGGCTGCTTTCCAACTGGTGCAAACGGGCATGGTGCATAATGGTGCATCTGTATATACATTGCATATGTTTTTAAACTGCCCATTTCTTGTGAAATTGATTGAATTTGGGGATGTTTTCAGTATGGGTTTGCTGTTTACCACATTATGTCATGTAAATTCTGGACGCTACTGATACGCTGCGGGGTCATTAAAACTGAGACTTCTGCAAAAGGATGCTGGTTCGCCATCGCACAGACATCCTCAGATTTCAGCTGGACCACTTCAAAGCTGGTGGGAAAGACATTTGAAATAAAACTCTTTGATGCTGGTTATTGCTGGTTGATGCTGTTTGCCACTGCTAAGTGCCACCAAAGAGTCCTCAAAATCCAAGGAAGCAGCAAAGCAAGCCGCATTCATGCGGCTCATCCAAGCTGGAAGACTCATAGAAGAAGCCTTAACACTCGCATACACTCGCTAACACTCACGTCCAATTGTTCGACACAAGTCTGACAGCCCACATTGGACACACGCCACTGATCAGCCCACTGCTTGGGGCCACCGAGCGACAACATCTTGCAAAGCACACACAGAATGTCGGGCTCGCTCTTGACATGGCATTGATGCCATGTGCCTCAAAGCAAAAATTCTGCCTCTGGTCGGTGCCTTCCAAAAATGAAAATCTCCAAGGAATTCGGGGTTACCAAAGCTGCTTCTTCCAAAGTACAAGCGACCCGACCGACCCAATTCAAGTAAGACTCGAGAAGTCCGGCAGCTCCTCTACATCGCGCCAAGCTCCCAAAGACGGCGCCATGAGGAAAAAAAGAAAGAACTGATCAATATGTCTATAGAACATTATAGAACTGCCCATGGCCTAGCATCTCTAACATGAATTTCAGCATATTTCAGCCCTGCAAGTTCAAGATGTTTCAAGGTTTGTAGGACATGTTGAGCCCACATTTGGCACATTTGTACAAGAGCTTGTTTTTTCATTGGGAATCTGTGCTGATGGCGCAGGTCTTCTGCGCGTGGGGCCAAAACTTGTGATGGACTTTTGACTCGAAGCTTTTCGGTCCTGATGCCCATGTTGCTAGATGTTACATGCTGAAACCATTTGAAACCAACACAAAACTTGATCTACTCAAGTCTGCATCCAACACTCCGTCCCTCATCCAAAATGAACTGTCATCGTGCTGCTGCATGCCTTTAGTGTGTGCCTGTCACCCGCTCTTTTCTTTCTCTGGACCAGTTAAGTCAAATCCATTTGCATGTGAGGCCTTCCTGGCATGTGAGGCAGCATCCCGTTGCATGTTGATGCGACCTCAAGCTTGAATAGCTCCACTTGCTTAGGATACTTTTGATACTTGTTGAGCACAGTGCTCTTTTGAAGATCTTGAGTTCCACACAGGGCCACCAAAACATGCCTGGAAAGGAAGGGAAGCATAAGAAACGCCAAGCCACACAAAGAACATGCCCGCCTGATGCAGCTGAGACTGCAAAAGCTGAGGCTGCTGAGGTTGCTGAAGCTGGGGCTGCGCATAGGGCAGCATTGGTGGCATTTGTGAGCGCCCATCGCAACCGACATTCGCAGGCACGGGGATATGCACCATGCCCTGAGGTGGGACCTGTGCACCCTGCAGCACGCTCTGCAGGACGCTTTGCGGGAGGCCCTGCGGGAGGCCCTGCGGGAGGCTCTGCGGCATGCCTGGCAGAACCTGTCAGTACCCATTCGTCAGCTGATCCCATCTGAAGTCATCGCAAAAGACCACAAATTAAGAAAGTGACAAATGAATGATTAATGAATGATCCATTTTGATCTCTAGTCTGACATGTCCAGTCTCTTACGATGATGTTGGCATTGGTGGCCTGCGCTGGCACTGGGGACCATGGCAAGTTCACGGCACCTGCTGGGAGCGCTGAAGCTGAGGCTTGGCAGCTTGGCAGCTTGGCAACAAATGTATTCAGATTCAAACAAGCCAACCTGGTCCGAAGTGGGGCGCAGGGTGCTGTAGCACAGGAGCGGCCTAATGCTGCATTGAAAGCTGAAAGCCTCTACTGTTGTTTTTTTCCAAAATTATTGAGTATCTTGTGGATGGTGTGGGTGGGGTTCTATTGTGGAAAGTTTTTTTCAGGAGGAGCTTTATCCACCTTTATACACCTTTCTTTGGGTAAAGCTGGTCCATTTACTTTAGAAAGCCATATCCATATTAAAGTTTAATTATTAAAGCCTTGAAAATGCAAGGTTTCCCAAATTACACCGGCATAGACCCCAGATAGAAAAGGTTTCCCAACGTGGGAACCAAAGGCTACCATGGCAAGGAACTGCCGGTTCCCAGACCTTGAAACTTACGGTTCCCAACCTGGGAACTAGAGGTTACTATTGCAAGGAATTGCCGGTTCCCAGAAGTTAGAATTTATGTTTTCGAAGCTAAGCGGCTATCATTGTAAGGAACTGCG
>Ga0126342_10021027_pt1 | contig 10915 bp, 6 predicted proteins | sample Cyp1metagenome_FD_92528 | JGI IMG/M metagenome (GOLD analysis project Ga0126342, IMG submission 92528) | Coral microbial communities from Lord Howe Island, Old Settlement Bay, Australia - Cyphastrea 1 metagenome | ecosystem: Host-associated > Invertebrates > Cnidaria > Coral ... | reverse complement strand
CGACCCTCCGCTTTTTCCTTTTCCCTTGCCTTTTCAGGGTTCGCCCGCTCCGGGCTAGGTGTGTTGGTGTGTGTTTGCTCCTTCCCTCTTCTTTTGCGTTCCCCTCTTCGCGTCCTGGTTAAGCAACGTTCATCTCATTTTCATTCTCATCTCATTTTCATCCCCCGTTCATCTTCATCTTCATCTCATTTTTACGCGCACCACCCTGCCGGAGGCAGGGTGTGTGTGTGTGTGTGTACCGTCTGAATAGACGTAAACCTTCTGGTACAATCTGTACCCTTCGTCTTTATATTATATTATATTATATTATATTATATTATATTATATTACAATTTATGGCAGGGGATCACCGGGGTCCCGGGGGGTCGGTGATCAACGAAGACACCCCCCGGGACCTGCGTAAACGTACCTGCGGGACTTTGGTGACGCACCTGGGCGCATTTAAGTCGCAGCTGGTGGTCACCATAGTCCCATATAATAATATATATATAACTAATTAATCTAATTGCATGTTACAGGATTCAGTTCCTGTCGGATCACTACAATGATCCATTCTTATCTAGTGTGTGTGTGTGTCTGAATTGGTTCCACGGTTGTTCTTCAACAGTGGTTGATACGTAATACCTAGTATGTCGTTGATTTGAGGTGCGTGGTTGTTTGATAATTCATCAAATCAAGTCGCCAGTTGATTCTTTGACACCTCCCTGTCTGCACCATCCAAGAGGGACGACAGAAAAAGTGAAGGGAAATGAGTCTTTAATTCCATAGATTACACAGAGATTTGTCTTGCAGCACAAGTTGCCAGAGTTCAAGTATCGTCTCCTTTCATTTTGTTTCTCAGATCACCATCAAATTGGAATCAGCAATTTGATTGATATGAGCGCCAATCAGGGTTTCACCCAGACACCATGAAAAAAAACCATGGCATCTTTTGGCCAGTGTTTATGGCTTCAATGGAGTGTCTAGGCCCTACTAGGCCGCTACCTGCCAGGAGGCTCAATATCACCTATTGGCCATCAGGGGCTCAATGATTTCAGGTGCGACTTGAGGGTGAACATAGCATGGAGCCGAGGAAGAGTTGGACCAGCTGAATTTGGGTATTGTTGGAGTGGAATTTGTGTGTTTCACACCAGTTTTGGTAACGCAAACCACAACAGGGGATAAGGGGATGGCTGTTTAAACAGATATATTGTGGCTCTTCACTAGAATTTGATCCCAAAAATGCTGGTCATGGGTCGGGTGTGTTTAAAGGGTCGGGTGTGGTGGACCATCCATGCGGACTTCTTGTTCCTCAATTATTGCCCAAGCCATTTCTTGGCCCGTTTTTGGACCATCCCAACTTCATGCTGTATAGAGAAAACTGAAGACGGAGGACCTCACGCCTTGCCGAAAGAGGCTCAATATTTCACGAACTCACATGACAGTAATATTTTGAGTTGACCTCAATGCTTCAAATAAACGTTGCTCTGCCCAGCGGAAAGCGTAAAAGTCTGACAGTTGACGAATCCTCCAAAGTTGGGGACTTAAGGATCTTGGCCCAGCAATCATTTGGACAGGGCTTCCTGAAGCTTGTGTCCGCAACTGGACGTTGCCTTGCTGACCCTGCAGAAACTCTACTAGCTGCCGGGATTGGAGAAGGCGACCACGTCACTGCTATTGTGCAACAAGCCAACCTGGCTGCAACTGAAGATGCCTTTGCCCTGTGGTGCTGTGGGGGAGATAGGGTCCTCACATGGGGCAATCCGGAAGCCGGCGGTGACAGCTCTAGCGTCCAAGATCAGCTGAGGAATGTGCAGCAGATCCGGGCGACGCTTAGCGCATTTGCAGCCATCCTGGCGGATGGATCTGTTGTGACCTGGGGCGATCCTGGCGCCGGTAGTTGCAGCTCTGACGTCCAAGATCAGCTGCGACATGTGCGGAAGATCGAGGCGACAGATAGTGCATTTGCAGCCATCCTGGCCGACAGATCAGTTAATACTTGGGGCGATCAAGACGCTGGCGGTGACAGCTCCAAAGTCCAAGATCAGCTCCAGAATGTACAGCAGATCCGTGCTACCAACGGCGCATTTGCGGCCATTCTGGCGGATGGATCGGTTGTGACCTGGGGCGATCCAGATGTCGGTGGAGACAGCTCTTACGTCCAAAGTCGGCTGGACAAAGTGCATCAGATCCACGCCACACGCAATGCATTTGCAGCTATCCTTGCCGATGGATCGGTTGTAACGTGGGGTGATCCCGAAGGCGGCGGAGACAGCTTTGCAGTCCACAAACAGCTGAGGAATGTGCAGCAGGTCCAGGCCACACGTATTGCATTTACAGCAAACCTTGCAGATGGATCTGTTGTTACGTGGGGCGATCCACTTGCCGGCAATGACAATTCTGAAGTCCAAGATCGACTCAGGAACGTGCGGCAGGTTCAGGCAACATCTTATTGCATGTCTGCAATCGTGGCCGACTGATCTGTTATTACATGGGGTCTAGGAATTGGAGAACTTGAAGCCCCAGATAACTTGAGAAATGTGCAACAGATTCAGGCAACAGTCGGTGCATTTGCAGCCATCCTGGCGGATGGATCTGTTGTGACCTGGGGCGATCCTGACGTCGGTAGTGACAGCTCTCACGTCCAAGATCAGCTGCGACATGTGCGGAAGATCGAGGCGACAGATAGTGCATTTGCAGCCATCCTGGCCGACAGATCAGTTGTTACTTGGGGTGATCCAGATGCTGGCGGTGACAGCTCCAGAGTCCAAGATCAGCTCCGGAATGTACAGCAGATTCAGGCGACTGGCAGCGCATTTTCCGCCATTTTGGCAGACAGATCGGTTGTTACGTGGGGAAATCCACATGTTGGCGGAGACAGCTCTGACTTCCAAGAGCAGCTCAGGAATGTGCAGCAAATCCAAGCAACAGACGGTGCATTTGCTGCTATCCTGGCCGACAGATCAGTTGTTACTTGGGGTGATCCAGATGCTGGCGGTGACAGCTCCAGAGTCCAAGATCACCTCGGGAATGTACAGCAGATTCAGGCGACTGGCAGTGCATTTTCCGCCATTTTGGCAGACAGATCGGTTGTTACGTGGGGCTATGCAGATGGCGGCGGAGACAGCTCTGACGTCCAAAGTCGGCTGGACAATGTGCAGCAGATCCACGCCACACGTAATGCATTTGCAGCTATCCTTGCCGATGGATCGGTTGTAACGTGGGGTGATCCCGAAGGCGGCGGAGACAGCTGTGACTTCCAAGAGCAGCTCAGGAATGTGCGGCAGATCCATGCGACAGATGGTGCATTTGCAGCCCTTCTGGCCGATAGATCTCTTGTAATGTGGGGCGGTGAAGAATACGGTGGTGACAGCTATGGAGCCCAAAATCATTTGAAGAATGTGCAGGAGGTGCACGCAACACGTATTGCATTCACTGCTATCCTTGCAGATGGATCTGTCTTTGTTTGGGGCAAATCGGGTGTCAGTGTTGGCACCTCTAGAGTTCATGATCAGCTTCGAAATGTGCAGCAGGTCCAATCCACACATGGCGCAATCGCTGCCATCCTGGCCAACGGCTGTGTCGTTGCACATGGCGATCCAGATGCCGGTGGTGACAGCTCTGAAGTCCAAGATCAGCTGCGACATGTGCAGAAAATCGAGGCGACAGATAGTGCATTTGCAGCCATCCTGGCCAACAGATCAGTTGTCACTTGGGGCGATCCAGATGCTGGCGGTGACAGCTCCAGAGTTCAAGATCAGCTCCGGAATGTACAGCAGATCCGTGCTACGAACAGCGCATTTGCTGCCATTCTGGCGGATGGATCGCTTGTGACCTGGGGCGATCCAGATGCCGGTGGAGACAGCTTTGAAGTCCAAGATCAGCTGACATATTTATGATATATATATTATATATTTGTATATATATTTGTAGCATTTTGTAATGGCGTACTCAGGGTGCTATCGAAAAGTCATGGCGATTGTTTGTTGATTTGTTCCAGAAGCGCCAGAGCAAAAGAATGCAAAGTGAGGCCGTGGTTCCAGGACAACTTCACGATGAATCTTCAAGCCGTGCTCAGGATATTTATCTTCCATCTGCATGTATTGGTTGAATTGACTGTCCAATCAGTACTTGGTGTGCCCCTGGCAGGCTCCTGACGTCGAGAAAGTGCCGCAGGCTGGTGAAATCTTTTTTTTTGTAGGTGAAATGACGACTCACCGATTGAAATCATTGAGATCTCATGGAAATCAGATTGAACTCCCATTGAGATCCTTACTTTGGCATATGTTTGCTGCTTAAATCCACATGTTTCAACTCAAAAGCCCTCCTGTTCCTAAGACCTAGGCCTGCAAACTTCAGCGCGTGTCGCCGAAGCAAAAAGACACAAGTGGCGCGGGGGGGAAATCCTCTATAAATGCACATCACAAACCCAGGAACCCTCTACAAAGGAAGGTTAAAACACATGAAAAATCAGGTATTTTAAATATGGTGGATTTTCCATGCCATGTTTTGATTACCAGAAGGTATAGTTGCTAGAATATATAGTAGAAGGGGTGTACCCAACAAAATTCATCAAACACACACATATCCCATTTCAAAGTCGAGCCTGGTAGTTTGTGATATTTGCTCAAGAAGGCCGTTGTCGAAAGTCCATTTGGACTTGCTTGGTTCTCGAGCAACCGTGAGACTTGAAATATTATTTGTTGTTGTTGTTGTTGCTGGTCGCCAGTTGCCTCATTGGTTCTGATCAGCACCTTTGTGGTTTCCCCAAACCAAATGGTGACTTAACCATGAAATCTTGGCTGAACCATAAAAAAAAAGATGATCTCACCCCTTATGGTGTGTTTTCACCGGCCTGCTGATCTGCGAATCATGAGAGAACTGGGTTTGTCTGAAAAGAGGCTACGCACAAATCCAATGGTTTAGGAAACAACTTTACCCATTAGAGTAACCATTTTATTGGGTATCCCATTTTCTTGCAAACCCATGAATCTATCCCATTAGCATCCCATTAATTCCCTATAATCCCCTATTCTTACCCGATTATTTTAGATAATGTCAACCCTGGATTAATAAACCCCTAGATTGTTTAATTGGGAGGGTACCATTTAAGTATCCGATTATGACTATTGGAGGAGTACCGCCCTAATCAATAAACCGTGGTTTATTAATCCGGGGTTGACATTACAACATACATATTTAAAAAAAAAATACATTGCCCAGATCCGACCCGCTGCTTTTCATTTGCAAAGGCACAGGCTGAAGCACTTGCCCGAGAGTGGTGCTGTGGGGACACCCTTGGGACCTCATGGATTCTGTGTGGTGTTTTTTGGATAGATCTCATGTTTTTTTCCCAAATGTTGGTCACATTTTAAGTTGTAACTGTAAACTTTAGGGATATATACCTTGCCCCTTTTTGAGGCATGTTTGATCATTGTTGTGGATTTGCTGTTTCGTTGATTTGCCACCTTTACTTTAGTTCTTAGATTCTTGGACAGACACCGCCCTATTGAATTTGGGGTTTTTCTCAACATCGATTGCTGCTGATTTATCGCTGCGGAAGACCCCTGGCAGAGCAGTGCTGTGTATTGAAATTCCAGCATGATGTCAATATATTACAGGGATTGGTAAATGTCCCATTTTGGGTATATAAAGGACATCACCTTATAGTAGCCATTATAGACCATATACCTAATGGTTGGGTGATGTTCAATGGGGACATTTAATGACCCATGTATTAGGCTGTGCCGAACCTTTGATCAAAAGATCCAAATACGTGGAACCTCCTTTTTGTCGGTTTCAAGTTTCAAACATGAAACAAAACAATAACTACTGGATCAACACAAAAGAACTTGATGACTCCCGAAATTCACAGATGTAATATATATATATATATGGGTAAATTCTAACGACCTCACTGCGACCTCACTGGAATCATGGTTTATAAGAGGAATCATCCCAAAATGGCTTTAATTCAGTTCAGTGAATTATGATAATTTACCCATATATATATATACATAGATTATGTGATACTGTATTAGTCTTCATAATATGTTAGAACACATGGACCAAAGGTCAGTGCCTCGTCGACCTTAGGCAATGACCTTAGGTTTCCTGGTGGGTTCTGTGGTTCGAGTCTCGAGTCTCAGATCCAGCGATGGGAAATGATTGACCCATGGGGAAAGCCACGGGCAAAGCTAAATATCCTGAAACTGTATACTCAGTATATATTCAAGATATTTTCAGTATATATTCAGTATATATTCAGTATATATTCAGTATATTCTATAAGTCATCCTAACCAGGAATCTGATTCATTCTGTGATGGGTTGAAAGATGTTGAAACCACCCATAGCCTCTGGTAATCAAACATGGCTAACTGCAAAAACTATATATATAAACCTCCATTGAGTTCGGGGGTTTCTGAGCCAGCTACCTTTGCTTACCGGAGGCATTATAGATCAGTATAATTGGAAGGGTCATGAGTTGCAACCTTCAACCAGATGGCTGAGATATGGATGCTTGATGGAGACCTCAAAATGACATCACTATTGACTCATTAAAGGAAGGGGAACGCAGAATTGGTTATCCGATACAATGATCCCCAAAACGATTGAAAAAAACAATGATCTTCAAAACACTACCGCAGTATGGTGGTGGCTGCGTTCCTATCTTTTTAAATCAGCAACACAAAGGCTTGGTTTTTTGAGTTGGAACAGAACTATATCAGTTTGATCCTCATGTTTCCTATTGAAATGACCATAATTTCGGAGTGAATCTCCCATTCTGGCTCTTTGGATCCCATTGGATCCCATTGGATCCCATGGGTTGCTTACAGTAGATCCCCACATTGGTTGACTCACAGGAACTTGTCCAAGGTCACCCAAATCCAATAATGACAATAGCTATCAGGCTCTACAGCTCGAGCAAGAAGAAGCCCTGCTGAATTTCAGGTGAGGACGGAGCTGGAAGTTGGCTTAGCACCTTGCTGAGAGGGGAAGTTGGAGGTAAAAGTTGGGGTAGGGAGTTTCAGTTTGGTTCCTCAGAGGTACTTAGAGGCATGTGTCTTTTTTGCTTGAGATTGAGATGATATGAAATTTGGAGAGTCCGCAACTAATCCTGATGCATCCTGCTTTTGGCAGTGCCACTAGATGGCCAAATCATGTTGCAGCTGTCTCCGCTCCCAATCTTTCTGCAGGGGGTCATTTTTCTTTTATGCTGGAATCTCAGCTTTCCCATCGCTATTTCATTGACCATTCACGATTTTGGCACAGTTGTGCTACAGTACTTCCAAGTAGTTAGTTCATTGGATGAATCAAATCGATAGAGTGTAGAAAATAGTAGTCAAAGACAAAGAGGTGCAGAATGTAAAGAATTATAAAGAGGATATACACACAGTACGCATATTATATATAATACCTAATATAATATGATTTGATATGTACGCATTAACATCAACGAATCCTATCGCGGCCCGACGACATGGCCGCCTCGGCTTCCGAGGTGTTGCTTCCTCCCATCATCTTCGAAGCTGGCTTGCGAGAAGCTGAGACTTCACTACCGGACCCAAAAATAGTCCAAGTCATGGACCATTTTAAGATTGAAAGCCATGGTGAATTGGGGTACCTCCATTTTAGGAAACCCTCATTAATAGATGATTAAAACATATCAAAATATATCAAACCACCCATTGATCATTGATTTTTTGTTTTTTTTTGAGTGGAATCTGCAATTAGATATTATAGAATGGGATACAACCAACAATTTTTGCTGGAGCATTGTCCCAGCAGCACTCAGGTCCTTGAAAACCCAGCTTTTCGTCGACAATCTTGGCCGGAACCTCACAGGATATTAGCCTTTGCTGAAGAATGGCTGAAGGGGGCGAGTTTCTAACAGTTGAGCGTTTCAAGCAACTGGCGGTTTCAACATGTTTCAACTTCGGCTACTGGTTTTCCTGCCTGACATGATGGACATGTTGAACCCATGACGCTGCTTGCAGGCTGGGAGGAAAACGGAATTTCAGTGAAATTCATGGAAAGTAAATAGTAAATTAGTAAATAGATGTTGCGATATGTTGCGATGTAAAAGCGTAATGTATCAATTTGATCTTGATGTTTTATCATCATGTTCCCCATTTTTTTGGGGCATATGACCAAGCATACCCAATCTTCACCACCAATGTGAGTTCAATTCAAAGGATATGGCCAATCACCAAAACACAGGCCACCACTGCAAGATACTTCCAGATTTGGTTTTCCTTGCAGCAGATGACCGCGGATTTGGGAACTCAAAGGATTTTTCAGTAGGATCGGCCGTGCAGAGCTCTGTCTCTGTCTCTGGTAAACTATGGAAACTCACCATTTTCAATAGCTATGTTAGTTTACCAGAGGGCATCAAATTTGTCAAAGTATCTCTCGAAGTCTGCATCTTTGAGTGGTCCAGCATAATTTTTTTCCAGGCGCTTTGGAATGTCATGTTGAGGATTTTGAAGTACCCCACAAGCTCGGAAAATTACCCTCTGGTAAACTAACATAGCAATGGCAAGATCCACCATTTTTCATGGGAAAATCCACTATTTCTATGGCCATTTTCAATAGCTATTTCAATGGCCATTTTCAATAGCAAACTGTTAGTTTACCAGAGGGTAGACAACCATAATACTACTGTGGCCATGCATCCACCCTTTCTTTCCAAGGCTCTATTTTGGCCTTTGCCGTTGTGGGGCCCTCAGACATATTTAAGCCTTTTGGTCCTGACTGAATTCAGAGACTATGAGGATTTCTTTGAAGGGAAGATGTATCATGATGTATCTGAAAATCATTAGATAGATTTTTTTGGAAGTCCTTTGAACATCCAACTGGGTAAAGCGTTGAGAAGGTCGAAACTGGTCATGTTTTGTGCATCCAGGAAAAAGCTCAGCCTGAGGTGGGAACTCTGATCAGTACCTGGGTATCTGGTCTCAAGGATGGCCTCAAGGATGGCCGAAATGGGTGTTAATTCAGCTAGTTTCAGGTTATACAGTGAATTTTCGATTTCAGCCAGATCCAATTTTTCTAGGGGAAAACAATGGTTGTTGAAATATGTTGAAGCACTCTCTGCCTGCCAAAGTGGCTGGAAAATCGGTGAGAAATCTGCAGATGATTTGATGTACCCGTTTTTTTATTCGTGTTGCAGTGGATTTCCCATTGCCACCTTAGTTACCACCTTTCATCATTCATCGGCGATTCTCGCGAAAAAATGAATTTCAGATGGCATGAGATCTGTCCAAGTTGGGTTAGAGGAAACTGTTAAGTCACGAGGTTTATCCAATCTCAGCAGTAGCACTTGGGAGAATAGGGTATATTCCCAACGAAATAGCCATTTAATAGGGATAATGATCATTAACATTCATTAACCATTCGGTTTAGGGGTACACTATTTTCAGACCATGGCCAAGTGTGTCCCACCTGAAGCCCAAGGTCGTGAGTGCCAGCATGCGATGGGCAGCCGAGACCCAGCTCATTGGGTCGGATCAGCCAGATGGGACCGGGCCTTTAAAAGGACAGCTGCAGCAAGGGCCAAGATGGCCAAGTGATATGAAACAATTCACCTTGAGCAGGTTTTTCATGGTTTTTTACACTACTTCCAAGGTGCGCACCAAAACCGAAACCATCATTTGAGTGAAGATTCGGTGGGTTGACAAGAAGGAAGCTTGCGGACTGAAGTGAAAAGTATCTCTTTGAACCTGTTTGAGATATGTATCCAAATCAACAGAAGGGGTCCCTCAATACTCGAATGGGGGTTTCTTAAAATGGGGGGTCCCCAAGACCATGGATTTCAATACTAAAATGATCTATAAACCAGCCTAATTTTGGATGATTTGGGGGGTACCCCCATTTTAGGAAACCTCCCAATGTTTCGCTGAAATCGATCCAGCCCCTGGTGTCGTATCTTCCTGGGAGACTTCGGTGTCCTGAGGCTACAGGACACGCCACAGCTTCCAATCTATTGCCACTTGTTTGGCCTGGCCTCTCAGATGCCCTGCTATGACTTGGGATGACAACCCAGCAGATCTCCAGATTTTTCACGCCATGTCAGGTGCCTTGATATCAGCCACCGACCCTGTAGCCACCATTGCCTTGTTCGGAAGTAGCAGGCATGGCACAGCTGGGCAGCAGCTCTTGGGCATCCCCCTTAAAATGATGGTATTTCTGGGACGTTACAGGTATGAAATGTTATTTTTCTGGTCCCCAAGTCGAAGAAATCCCCACATATTAGAATGGCTTCAGATGGTTTGTTTGAAAATGTGGTTCCCCAGAACCGACGTCGTTGTGTTTCCATTAAAACAGCAATGTTGCACAATTTTGAGTCAAACCCAGATTTTACTGTTACTGAGAGGAATGAGGGCATCACTAGACGAACGATACTGGGAAGACATCTGAGCGAACTACTGAGAGCGATGTTTCTCCCAAGAATCAGGCGAACTTTGCATCATCGACAGTGCGAATCAACGGTATGGATGCAATTACCAATTACATTTTGGAGATGCACTAGCCACCAACAACCACTGACCACTGACCACATAAATCTGTGACTGCTGCTTTTCACACTGACCACATTTAGCATCCCATGGGCCGATCGGTCAGCCTTGTTTTGTGTCAGATTTTTTCATATCGGTGTCCGATGGAGGATAGCCTCTGGTAAACTAACAGTTTGCTATTGAAAATTGCCATTTATAGTCTATAGTGGATTTACCCTTTAAAACCGGTGGATCTTTCCATAGTTATGTAAACGTTTACCAGAGGGTACCCCTGAAAATGTCCATATCGGGAAACCCATGATCAATGCGATCCCACATCGGGAGGTTCCGCACTGATCCCCTTCTTCACTCATTGATCAATGGCCGGGGAGCCCTGACTCTGGGTATGTTGCTTGGTGCTTATATCATGTTTGTTTT
>Ga0126342_10021026_pt1 | contig 10915 bp, 13 predicted proteins | sample Cyp1metagenome_FD_92528 | JGI IMG/M metagenome (GOLD analysis project Ga0126342, IMG submission 92528) | Coral microbial communities from Lord Howe Island, Old Settlement Bay, Australia - Cyphastrea 1 metagenome | ecosystem: Host-associated > Invertebrates > Cnidaria > Coral ... | reverse complement strand
GGGTGTGTATAAACAGGTCTCTTTCTACAAAATGGAGTGCCCCGACGGCAAAAAAAAAACATAAAATCTGATTTATAGGGGGCCCAAGGCCTACCATTTTAAATGGGAAATGTCAACGGGGATGATATGGCGGTATTGGGACGATCTGAAGCATGCTTTATTCAGATGATTTATGCCATGATGTGTTCTGACAAAATCAGATTCATGCGACCATATTGACAATATCACCCTGATTCTTGCTTGCCGATCAACCCCAAATTGTCATAGATGCTCGTTTGCGGGCGGGATCATTTGCCATGTCCCCATTCTTGATGCCCCACACCTCCGTTTGAACGGTAACACAACTACAAGCCCACACGCCCATTGGCCATCTATGGCACCATCATGCAGCATGGTCATATCTCCCTATGTTGGCCTCTGGGTAACCGGTTGAAATCTTCCACACGAAAAGTGTTCACAACTTCCATCCGATAACCATGAAGCCCTCTTGCCTTCTGGGTAGCCATTGCTTCTCGCACAAAGGAGTAGCGTGCGCTGCCACGTCCCAGGTCCCAATACCTGGCTCAGCGATGCCTTTTCTCGTTGCCAAAATGGCAGTTGACTCAGCCGAAGGTGGCCCAACCATGGCCAACAAAATCACAAGAGGGCAAAACTGAAGACATGAGAAAACAATTTACAGCAAATCGCTTCTACGCGTTGCACTAGAGGCTTATGGGAACCCACAGCAAACTCGTCTGCACAAACTGCTGTGATGTTCATTCGCTGCCTGTGTTGGAAATCATCCACGTCGGCAGGATCTTTTGCAAGGTCTTCCTTGGAAAACTTGCACATGTCTCTACTTTGTGGCCCAAACATGCCTGGCTACGGCTCTCAAGCCAAAGAGCACATAAGGACCTACTGGTCATTTATGGTGTCAAAGTTAGAACCATCCTGTTTCAAAGGTCACTGTCTGAAATTTGAAATATTTGGATATCCTTGTGGAAGAACAACGGACACAAATCAACACACTTTGACTGCTCTTGCGACAGTGTTGATAATGCTCAGGAGTTTCTACCACCAGCTACTCTGCTGCTCGGTAGTTGAGACCAGGGTGGTATTGCGGAATGTCTATTCTCCATCTTGTAACGTGACCCTTGAGGATGGTGTAGCTGTTCCAACATTTAATCACACAGCCGCCTCCAAAGACAACAAACAAACTGGCACCTGAACCCCCAAAGACAGATATATAGTTTCAAAAATGTCCCTACATCTCTGATCAAAGTCACCTCTGCCCCCTCGTTTAAATAAGGAACGCACACAATTCAGATCAGAAACACAGAAACATTCAAGCTATGTCCAGTCGGTTCCTATGGATCAACACTTTGGTACACTGGAATGTTCACATCAAAATCGATGCTATTGATGCTCATCACATTTCATCACCCCATGGAAACCAATGACTACAGGGCCCATGGGCCTGGCCATCCGTGTCGGGATCGAAAACCACGATGGGGCCCAAGGAGTCCTGTGGGATCTGTAAAGATCACGGGGAAAAGAAATATATCTCATAGAATCCAAATGGTATTAGAGATGCCCCTTTAGACGTTTATAGATTTCTGAAAATTTCTGTACATTTCAGTGTCTTTCTATAGATTTCTATACTTTGCTATTATTTTTTATAGATTTCTGTGGGTTTCTTTTGATTTCTGAAGATTTCTATGCATTTCTTTAGATTGCTATAGATTTCTATGGATGTCTATCGGTTTCTGATTTCTATGGATTTCTTCTACACATGGGTAAAGATCAGGGGGATCTCATCACTTGAAATCACAAATGGGGTAGCCAGGCGAAATCGAAGACGAACCAACAGACAATGTGGGGGTATAATCAACCCAAATCCAAACTATGAGCCAAGCTCTAGCAGTCACACGGGGATATCTCTTGCCGACCCAGGAAATCTGGTGCATTGGCGCATCATGTCTTGGAAAAAGAAGCCTACCAACTGCCACTGGGCTTGTCCAACAAAAGGATGCACATCCGCAATTCTTCATCATTTTCCATATAAACATTGATGTTTTGGGGTGTACTTTTTCTTGGACAGACCCTGCCCTTGCCAATCAGACTGCAAAACATAAGAATACAATATGCCCCTCTCCCCGTAGTGCGATTGAATGTGACCATCCACTTTAGAGCTGGGCAACAACCCCATCTAGTGCCTTTCAGGGACATTCCATGCAAATCGATAGACCCATCATCACCAGATGGCTACTCTCTACTCAGTAAGTCTACTAAGTTGGATGATCCTGTTGTAGACAGTCTTACTGAGATTATATATCCCATCACTTGATTCACATGATCATATGAAACTCCCCCACTGTGGTCACCCCAAATGAAAATATAGAATCAGGTCCTCGGGAGTTACTTCCTAAGATTGATAGGATGTTTTTAATGATAATCATGCACCGATTCAACACCAAAAAACCTAACAGATTCGATCCTATCCACTAATGTGGATTGTGAAACATAAAACAAGCGATACTTAAAAGTTAAAAGGATGATCATCCAATCTTAGAAAGTCCAGGTCCTGCTCCTGCTCCTCAAGAAGCTGCGCAGGCTAAACATGGTGAAGGGACAGCAAAAGCCAAGAAATAATGCTGGTTTGCTGGGATATGATGTGATGTAACTCACCAACAATATGATAATTGGGTCTGTCCGAAAATGGGGTATAACCTCATTTCTTTAGAGGAAACGTGGTGATTAACCATGGGATTTCGAGGCACCCTGTCAAACAAATGCATGTGCTCGACCCGGGTACATAGAGAAACACGCACATCCAGGGCAAACAAAAACATATATGCTGTAATGGGACGGATCAAACTGTTAGAGTCGAAACAAACAGAAAGCGTGAAGTAGTCCGGTGAACCATAACCAGCCTTACCCAACACATTTCAGGCATTGTATTCTGTTCTTAGGGATATGGACTCATCCGTTTGTGACGCCAAAAAAAACCACCCATAGGAAAAGTTAAAAGATAGAAAGTGCCAACTTGTCGAGGGCCAATTCATTCAGACCCATTTGATTTTCACGAAACCTGGGCACACCCGACCAGAACAAATTTGGAGGGATAGTTTGAAAAACGCACCTTTTTTTGGAATCACAGCATAACACAAGGACAGGATATGAATAAGAACTCAGGGACGGGGGAACTTATATAATTAGAAAACATGCGGCTCAATCTAATGCATCTGGATGACTCAACGACCACAAGCCACGACAACTCTGGAACATGGGCTGTGAATGAATGTAACATGATATAACTATATTTTCTATAACTATGAAGTTGGTAAGGCTATGATTTACCACTATTTCAACTCAACTGCGATTTTCATTTTTGGTTTCTTGTCAAAGAATCAAAAGATCCCACCTTGGCACCATCAAGCGCGGCAGCACAACCTGCTGGAACCGCCACTCTGGTTTCAAGCGGGGATCAAACATGGGTTGTGGATGGCCAAACATATTTTGAATGCATGTTTGAGTTGGTAGTGGATGGTGGTTTATATCTTGTTTTATACTTGAAATCGGGAAACAAGTGACAACAACATGGAGACAGTACGCAATAGTGAATAGTAAATATATGAGAAACAATCTAAATATATATATATATATACATAATTATATATATATATATATACAAATACATATAAATATAAATACATATATATATATATATATGAGTGAATATATATATATATATATAAATAGATAAATAAATAAATAAATATACATATATATATAAATAGATATATATATATATATATATACATAAATATATATATATATATAGAATTAAAATCAACTCATAACAGTGTATAACAATCCCCAAAAAGATACAACCACTTGTTCAGGATGTAGATGGTTCCTCAATGTATGTGTTTTATCGTTTTTGCGGTTGATGCAACAGATAAATGTGTGTAAAGCTTGGCAGAAACACGCTCGCAAAAGCTTGGTCATCCTGTCCATCTTGAATGATTGCGTTTTTGTCTCCATTGGTTGGTGAACTGGCCGATGATCATTGAATTGGTTTGAAGTTTAACGGAAAAAAGGAGGACCCTGTGTTTTTTCCACGTTTTTCCCACGACATTAAGGTGGTTCAAGGTTAAGGAACAATATTTTGAATCGTCCCCGTCAAGGAGATGACCGCTCGTCTTTCCACGATGCTGTGGGCTAGCGATCCTGCTCAACGATCCTTTTCTGCCAAAAATGGCATCAGAAATCAGAACCTGTCAAGGTAAGCTTGTGACCAGCTAGGCGCACAAGTCCTAAAGTAACGATTGATGATGATGATGATGGTGATGATGACGATGACGACATTGATGTTGATGATGGTGATGATGATGGTGATGATGATGATGACGACGATCATTTTGGTGACGACGACGATGATGGTGATGATTGTGATAATGATGATCATGATGATGGTGATGATGAAAATGGTGATGATGATGACGAGGACAACAGTGATGATGATAATTAATTATGGCGTTGATGTCGGTTTTGAGGATGATGGGGAATAAAACACATGTAGTTAATGATGAAGAATGAAAACGGTGACGAAGATGACACTAATTAAGAGCAAGATCTCTTTTTCATCGGATATCGATAACGACAGACAGATGCATCATGCAAGTCACCCAGGCTGTTCTTGAAGATCATGGTCTGGCGATCTAGCTGTGCCTCGGGAAAGTGTCCATGTATTGTGGAGCATCTTTCAAGGTTGGATTCGTGCTTACATATGGGCAACCAAACGTGACTCACTTTTGTGGGTCCCTGCATCCTAATACAAATATACACACACACATATATATATATATATCGACCCATGCCTTTGCAACAAAAAGGAAATGTAACCAAGTGCAAGTTAAATTTTTCCCTTGCGCAACTCGATTTCAATATCAACGCTCTTCATCACCACGCATGACCAGGAACTTTCACTAGTCCAAATGCGAGCCAAAGTTGCTTCAATAAAAGCCTGCAGTCTTTGAAGGTGTTCCTGAAATAGAGGTAGGGGTGAGAGGATTGTGGAATTTGTGCCGGAGATGGCAGTTCAACCCTCACTCCCGAACATCTGGTTGCTCTAAGCATGTCTATCCATGCGTCTCTGCATGACACAAGCAAAACCCTTCATAATGTGATGAACGCAAATATGCAATGGCCTCTGGTTACTCAGAGCGACTTGAGCAGGTTTCTGGTGAATGCCTTTTCACACCCCTTAACACTTCAAACAAGATGCTTCCAGCATAACTTCTGTCACTATGCCAGGTATGGCTGACTCGTCCTTCTTGTCCCCGTCCATGGCCACACAAGGAGACCACACAAGAAGGATATTTGAGGCGTTGGGTAGTCTTTCGTCCACCACAGGCCACAGCAATGTGTGAAGGTACCAAGTCACAATGAGTACCGTCATTTCGAATGACTGCTGGCATAACACTTTTGGCAAACTAATGCCACTAAACACACACCTGAGAAGGATTGATTTGGTACCAAAGAACTTTTGCTGGTCAAAAACGTCCGAATACACAGTCCAAGTGTATTTTTATCATGAGTGTTTGTGTACATATATATATATATACATATGTATACACTAGGGTCAGATGACTTAGGATTAAGACCCGCCAGTGACATAGGAAGATAGGATGCCCAAATCAACAAAACTCTAAGTCATGTTGTTCCCAACACTGTTGTAGTGCACATCCAAATCAGAATCCAAGAGAGCAACAATCAGATGACATAGGATTAAGCGACATCCGGTAGACAATAAAACAAAAACAACCTCTTGGAAACCCAATGTCTAAAGGATATATATTGCATTCTTGTGTTTTGTGGGGTTGTGTTGATCTTTGCATTTCTATGTTGATAAAGCGTGTGTTCAGTTTTTTTTTCTACGCTTTGGTGTGATGCCGTAGGATGAGTGGAACCAGGCAGTCAGGAGGTCGTTGGCTGATGACATGGGACACCCACTTTTTGAGGTATGCTCGACAAGTCCGAAGTCAATTTTGCCACTATAAATATATTTATAACAAAACGTGTTTATGTGTGTATATATATATACACGTATGCATATAATGTGTCTAATATTAAAATAAATAAATATATATATATGGATTTGTCTGAAAATAATGTACCCCCCAAGCTTAGTGCTTAGTTTGTAAGCTGTACATACTTGTGCCCGTTCAAACAGGTTGCCCACCCGCAAGTTCATCTTTGCTTGTCACTGCCAACGATTTCCAGATGCAGCACTAGGTAACAAATCAAGACAATCCACAGGAACCGACTTGGCATAAGTAGTCCTGCCTAGCATGAAAGCAATGCTTTCCGGTCCTAGCTTGCTGAAATCAGAAAATGGATAACGTGAAATTTTCTTGGAAGGTTGGTGAGGACGTGTTTGCTGTTGTTTCATGCAAGTAGGGATAGCATGGCATAGTACACCCAAACACTGTACAACACTGTTTTTCTACAACTGTGAACACGTCCGTGGTTCCCAGGCCAAAATCTGTCTTTACCCATGCATACCAATACCAGAAAAAATGCTGCAGAGGATTATGTGTTTTTTTTGATATGCCTGTCCTGATAAGACCAAACTGGATGCATGGACATCTGAAGAGCAAAATCATAGCCAAAGATCTGCCAGGAAATGTTGGGTCCACAGAAGTTTTCCGCACAAATGACTGCGCGCACCGGTCGAAACCCAAGGCATCTGCACATTTAGAAGGCTTACCTTGCGAAATCTTTTTCGATTCGCCGCTGTGCTGTTGCTGTCTCTAGTGCCAGAGAAACATCCCAGCAACACTTCAATAGTCGGCTTTGACGACTTCAGAAGAGTCTTGAACCTGGGTTGAACATGCGCAGTGTGGCGCAACCTGAAACATGACATCTTGTCTCCTTGGGCGTACTGTTTGCGAGGGGCTTACTTGCACCACAACTGAAACACACATGTCCTTGCCAAAAAAGAACCTCAGTCATCTACAACCACACATATCCAAAATGTGGTTATTCTGCATCCGAGAAGTTGGTGAGCAACACAAAAGGAACAATTCCTCAGGTCTCATCCGACGCCCTGACCCGTGTCGATTTTCGCAAAAGATATTTCCTTAAACCATTTTTTCCATCCACTTGACCCCTGTCCCATTATATAAACAAATATATCTTGCAACATATATGCTTTTCGAAGAGTAAGTATCAATGCCGACATTACGTTTCAAGCACAAAAACAAATCATATATATATATATATATATCACAAACTTTTCTGCAAAAAACGGGATATTTCCGATTAAAATGATGGTGTGTAATGGAACATGTCTGGGATGTAGGATCAGACTTATCAACCCCTTGACAAGGCATGCTTTTTCTTGGGTTGAAGGATGCAACCATTATTTTTGCGCATGCATTGGTAGCTTAAGTCTGGTCCAGACCCACCGATCTTTTCCCAAACCCTATCCATTTTCGAAGACAGCCCGGGTGCAGCTTGAACTGGTCCTCACGTGCTTTTCAAGGTCGAAGTATTTCACAATCGCAGCTACCTGGTCCATGAAAGTGGCGAAAAAAAAAGGTCCCACACAATGATGAGGGCTAATTAGCAAGCGAAACATGAAAACATTGAATTCAGTGATCGTCCTTGATGCGAGCTACATGGTCTTCACGGGCATTTGGAGTGGTGAATGCGGTGATTTTTTTCGAACAAAACTATGTTCCTACGTGTGCCATACTTGCACTGGCAGTACCCGGCACATGCAAACCTTGATTCATGAACATTATAATGTAATTTTGTTTTTCAGAACTAGACCACAATGTGGCTCGACAGGAAATATCGAATTCAACAACCAGTGGCACACGCGGAGGGTTCCTTCCGAACAGTGATAATCATATATAATCATGGTGAACGAACATGGTGTGACATCGTTGATGATAAATGATGGTGGAAACGGTATTGCTTGCAATGATGATGAAGATGTTCTTTGTTCACGCACACAATGCACCAAAAACTTTTCGCACAAACCTTCTACCCCCAAAAAAACTATCTACACAATTCTACAAAAGGATTTTTACGCAAAACCTCTTGCGCATAAAAAACTGTTTTACACACATCTTTGCTTTCGCAGGACATGTTTTACACAGAGAAGCGAAAATATTCAGACATTTCACGAAATTTTGACACATAGAGCGGTTTTATACATGAAGGTCATGAAGGTGACTTTATACATTTTTTTACGCGCCAGTGCATTTACACACAAAACGTTTTTACACCGACGTTTTTGCTCAGGTGCATTTACCTGCAAGTGCCTTTGCACACCGATGCTTTTACACAAAAAAATGTAAAACAGAAACTTTTGCAGGTGCTCTTACACACAGGTGCGTTTACACATGCAAGTGCCTCTACAAACAAAATTGCTTTAAGTGATCCCCGCCATGGAATTTCAAGGCATATATTCTGACAATTTCTGACATATATCCTGACATTTTACTTAGCATTCTATCTGACATCCATTCTGGCATTCTATCTGCTATTCTATCTGGCATCTATTCTGGCATTCTATCTGCTATTCTATCTGGCATCTGTTCTGGCATTCTTTCTGACATTCTTTTCTGACATTCCTTTCTGGCATTCTATCTAGCATCTATTCTGATATCCTATTTGGCATCCTTTCTGGCATCTAATCTATTCTGACATTTTCTCTGGCATTCTTTCTGATAATCTATCCGCCATCTATTCTGACATTCTTTCCGACATCTGTTCTGGCACTTTATCTGGCATTCTATCTAACATTATTTCTGGCATATGTGCCTGGCATATCTTCTGACATTCTTTCAGGCATTCTATCTGGTATATCTTCGCAAATTCTTTGTGGTCGAGGTCCGGCGGGGACCACTCTGATCCGGGGGACAGCTGACATGAAATCTAACGACCCTCACCTGACAGGTGGGGAAAACTACGCATATAATAGACACAAACGTTTTTGCACTCCCACGGTTGTACACACAGGAGCCTTTACACACAGGTGCCTTTACATGCACGTGCCTTTACACCCAATAAAATGTTACACCGAATGACTATGTTTTGCAGATTTGTAACGGCTCTACACATGACAGGCACCAGCGAAAAAAACATCCAGCAGCATGTCAAAAAATGCGGGTTTTCCCATGCCACTTGCATTCTATCTCCTTAGGGGTGCGTAGTTCCCCCCTTCCATCAACAAAAGATCAAAAACCTTTATTGACCCTACACTACAAAAAGCACTTTGACAAACGTTCAGGGCAAATACGAAATCAATTTTGTTTCAAGTGTTGGTTCGCGAATTTCTATGTCAACAATGGTTTGGTCAAGCCGCGATGTGCTGCCAATGGAGGCCCACATGATTGAAATAGAACGGTGGATTTTCACAAAGCTGACAAAGCTGGGCACTTAGATCGACAAACAAAGAAAGAGAGCAACGGGCAAAAATAATGATAGATAGGTAGAGAGATGTAGGGGTAAACCAACAGGAAATCGCAACATATATAAACAGGAAAAATGCAAAGAACATATTACTGTACTTTACTGCGTGTGATCGCCACCGTGGCAAATATCCTGACAAATGTTTTCACATACGGTTACGCTCTATCTGACATCTTCTCTGAGATTCTATCTGAATATTTTCCTGGCATTCCATCTGAAAATCTTACAGGAAAAATCAAACATTTTTAAATTGACGTTCTATCAGGCATATGTGTTGGCATTCTATTTGATGTTTTTTTTTTCCGACGCAAATTCTGACAGTCACTTTGCTACAAAAATAATATATATATATGTCCGATATTCTATCCTGGCATTTAACGTAACAGTCTATCTGCAGTTTGACCTGACATGATCTGACATTTTATCGGGCATTCTATCTTGCATTCCTCTCTGACAATTAAATAATCTGGCGTTCTAAATTTTTGTCTGACATTTCATCTGATTTCTCTGACACACATTCTCACAACCTATATACCTGACATTTTCTTTGACACATTACCTTGCATTCTATCTGGCACGCCATACTGCGTGGGCCCGGCAAGCCCCGTATAGCCCGCGAACTTGCAATGGTGTTTGGCTGTGGTGTGTTGGCTTGAAGTAACCAAGGGCTCTCTTGCCCAAATTCAGGTCAGAACCACGCGCAGTGTAATTACATGGTTTTCTGTAACTACTAGCGAGAAACGAAAGCTTAAATGATGGAACATGTATCCATTGCAGTATACAAGTTGCAGTGAAAATAATGGGGTCCAGCCTGCTTGCTCAACCTCTTGATCTCTTGTCTCGTCACCTGTGCATATGGATGGGGTGGTTGCAGATACGTCCCCCTCAAAAATGCCCGTGCAAATCACCTGGTTGCTGCCGGATCTGGCCCTCTTCTTTCGCTTGCCCCAAAAAGCGGGAATGCCCTGAATGATGGAACGCGAGGGCCTGGAACCAGTCTTTTAGCTAAAGATCGAAGACGTTTATTGGCAGTTGGGCAAATACATGAACAGAGGTAAAACCGGCCTCAGGCCGACCTTGGCCTGCCAACTTGCCACTTGCTACACAATCATACAGTGACCAGCGAACAGCCATGATGGGCCAATCCGGCGCCTTATTCTCGAAACTCATCTTGGCCAGTTGCAAACTCTTGGCTGGGCCATGAAGCTGCATACATCCGCTCACGAACTCGTCTATGGTTATTTCACCGCTCTGCAGCAGCATAGACAACGGCAGCGGCCACTCGGCGCAGCAAAGCCGCACCATTCCGCTGCACCACGCCGCAGAGGGCCCACCACCCGCAAAGCACTGCCACCTTAGTTGCCACCGTACCTGCACCTCAGGAGCAGGTCACGGCAAGCAGCCAAATGTTGCACCACCTGATTATCACCCCAACCAAATCTTC
>Ga0126342_10021025_pt1 | contig 10917 bp, 7 predicted proteins | sample Cyp1metagenome_FD_92528 | JGI IMG/M metagenome (GOLD analysis project Ga0126342, IMG submission 92528) | Coral microbial communities from Lord Howe Island, Old Settlement Bay, Australia - Cyphastrea 1 metagenome | ecosystem: Host-associated > Invertebrates > Cnidaria > Coral ... | reverse complement strand
TTGGGTTCGAGGAAGAACAGCGTAATCCAGACTTGGCCCAGTTTACGGATTTGGAAGCTGAACCGCCAGCCAAACGCGTCAAAAAATAAGCTGAACAGCTTATCCAATGGTCTTAAAAGATCCCAGAGAGAAGTTGATGATTGATGAGAGAAACAAGACTGTATGTTTATTCAAGAAATCATTTCTTGAGAAGCTGTGGGCTCAAAGGATCTTAGCGGGGTTAAACATGTGCGATTGGACATGACAGCACGTGACAAGGGAAAAGGTGGGCCTGACAAGGGTCACACAACCAAATTCTCACCATCAAAGGTCGTTAATGATTCTCCAAACTTCCGGAGCTATTTTGGCATGGAATATGAACAGCCTTGGAATATGAGTAAGATTTTGCTAGAATCATTTGAATATGGAATATACGTGAGAAGTAGGTCTTGGTTGCTGATTTCAGGGGGTAAAAAAAACACAATCTTCTTCGGACTATCACAATCCACCACGGGAATCCCATCAGCCAGGCCATTTTTTTGTATTCCAATGATGTCTTGCCTTTTATCCCACCATATTTGCGGTACCAGTAAAAAGCGCGAGATTTTCCAGTAGGTCTCAAGTCCACTCATTTCAACTGGGCCAACCTTGCTTCGATACTTTTTAGTACTTTCATTTTTTGCTATCATGCAATTTTAAAATGTACTAACCAGCTAAATACTAGACTTTTTGGCAGGTATCTCAGATTCACCATGTCAACATTCCTGTTTTTTATGCCCCCCTTTTTGGATTCCTCCGGTTTTAAGTTTCCAGCAGGTGGCCGAGATCATCAGAGAAGTGATGCTGGCGAAATTCTGGGGTTCTGGCGAAATGCCGGACTTATGTGAATGAATAGAATATTAATAGTACAGCAACACACCTTAAAAAACATAGAAAAGGGAACTTAATCACAACCTTTTCGTGGGATGTTATGAAAAACTCCATCAAGTTATATATATGGAGTTTAATGAATAGTGTAATCACACCAAAAGAAAAACTAAGACATCTTTCGGTATCGCCGCAGTCTTCCAACAGCAAACTGCTTGGAGGATCATCCAGTGGATTTGCTGGCCCTAACCGAAAGCATGGTGGATGTAGAGAATTTCCACATTCCATTGGGACCATGCAATGGGATTAATTGAAAGGGACGATCCTCCAAGTCTCAAATGAACTCCGAACTGCAAACTGGAAGCCCAGAAAAATGGATGAAATGGATGAATTAGCTGTTAAACATCGTGATTTTCCACAGCAAATATGCAACCTATGGTGCTGGTATATTTACCTACATGACTGGGTGATTTTGTTCGGGCAAATGTTGGTAAATATTCCATACATGGAGCATTTGGGACGTGGTAAATTACCGAAAGGTGAGAGTTGTTTTGGTTTTCTTTTGCAGGGTGTCTGAGTAGCCGGAGTAGCCATGGTTGACTTGCCATACACATCTAAACGACATCTGGTTGGTGGTTTGCAACATTTTTTTTCCAGATATTGGGAATTTCATAACCCCAACTGTTACTCACTCCATGATTTTTCAGAGGGGTAGGTTCAAACCACCAACCAGACATCTTTAGCAGAGGCTCAAGAAATCACCAGCATTGTCATGGTCTATTTGCGTACCCAACAATCATCCACAAGAAACGGGGGATGGTCAGGATGGTTTAATATTGTGAATCCTGGATCGGGATACCCTCTGGTAATTTAACATAGCTATAGAAAATCACCATTTCTAATAGGTAAACCATCTATAAATGGGCCATTTTCCATAGCTATGTTAGTTTACCAGAGGGTAAGGGATTTGACTTCTTGGGAGATCTTTCGGTGCAACAGCCGCCAGGTTTTAGAAATCGTCACAGATTCCCATGGTGAAGCTTGGTGAAGTTTCTTCAGACATCGGAGCTGTTGCAACTTATCTTGCCCTTTATGCAAGGTAAAAATATGTCGCCGTAACAAAAACCATGCACATCCTCTGTAAAATGAAGGTTTCAATGGGAAAATCATCAACAAATGCTGAATTTTCCAAAGTGTTTTGCTAATTTACTTAAAGGTAGCCAACTCTTGGGTGGTATTTCTTAATATATCGGTGGCACATAAAGTTCTCATCCTGGACCAGCATGTGTTCACAACTTGAAGGATATGCATCAACGATTGATGGGGACAATCTGAATCATCTTCAGGAATTCGATTCTGGGGAACATTGGCACTAATCAGTGAAGTGACCTCTTACGGGGGGGAATTCACAATGTGGAAACCATTGAACATGTTGGTTAAACAAATTACTGTTCCTTGGAGCCATATTTGACATTATTTGACCAGATGACCGCTCTGTCGTTTAAAATGCGTCCCTACACAGATATTGAATACGGAACATGAAAAGAATCCATGGGGATTGGGGGGTTTCCGCCATAGATTTTCAGACAAGCGCAGTTGGAAGACGTGTTGACCGATCTGTGAACGGTGGCAATGATCAATTGCCCAGGGGTTCCATGTGGTATGGGCTGCTATATGGAACACCTGAGCAAGATAGAAAAGTCCCCCTAGCAAAGAAAACTGGTAAATGACTGGTTCAATATGTTCTATTTATTTGGGGGGGTTAGTTACTATAGTTGTCATTTTCCGGTACACGTTTACATAGATGTGGAAAACCCATGGTTTCCCTGTGAAAATGATCTACAAATAGTGTTTTGTTTTGACATCTATGTTAGTTTTCAGGAGGGTACATATTTACGGTTGAAGTATCAAATGTACAGTTGAAAATGGCACATTTATAGTATTTATAGTTGATTTTGCGTTTAAAATTGTGATTTTTAGTTGCAAACTGTTACTTTACCTGTACCCACTTTAAACTATAAATTCATCTTGGAGTTATATATAAATATATAGATGGAACATCATCATTTATGACTAGTTTATAGTTAATATAGCTATTTTCCGTTTTTTTTTCAATAACTATCATCACCATTAAAATTTAAAATTATCATGTTCCATCCCTATTTGACCAGAGAGTATATCCCAGTAAGTGGTTACAATCCCACCATACGTTCCATTAAAACCCCATCAAATCCCATGGTGATTTTGTTGTTTCAAAGGTCACTAAAACGTGACCTCCCCAGTACTAAAAAGTATGATCACCATGTATGGAAAATCACTATGTATGACTATTCTATAGTTAATACTGGTTGGTGGTTTCAAACATTTTTTATTTTCCATTTCACATATGGGATGTCATCCTTCCCATTGACGAACTCATAATTTTCAAGATGGTTATTGCACCACCAACCAGTTGATATAGCTGTTATTTGCACCAACTTCGCTCATCACCCACTGCAGGAGGAGCGCAAAGGCGGAATGCCACTGCAGCTTCAGGTGGAGCAGCTGCGACGTCAGGTGCAAAATCAAGGCCTGACCAGAGACCCAAAGAGGGCGGGGATTTTTTGGTGGTGAAACAACATGAAACTGGTGGTTGAATGGATTTTAAGGTTGATTTAATGGCCAAATGACAATTTGATAAGGAAAATTATGGTTTAAGGGTTTAACTAATGGCCATTTAATGGACATTGATGGAACTTAACAGGATTGAAGGAGCTTTTATGACCAACTGAATGAATATGTTTAGGTGTGTCTGAAAATCGGGTACATCCCCCAAAAGGCAAAAAAAAAAAACATGGGGATAGTTGCGATCAACCATCAAATTCTGGGGTTCCCTGTTGGACTATGGTAATCTTTTTCATGGCGATTGTGACTTCGATAACCTTGATCTTGAATGGTGACTGGACTTTAGTAATCCATGGCAAGCCGATCCCTCTAATAAGATCATTGGACTTTGGTTAACCCTTGGTAAACATACAAAAAACTATGGAACATGACCATTTTTAATAGGTAAATCCACTATTTCTATGGCCATTTTTGATAGCTATGTTTGTTTACCAGAGGGTAATTTGCATGATGATCTGCAGCAGTCTTCACTGCTCATGAAAATCTGGCATGGCGTGGTGGACTGTTTTTTTGTGCCCTTTAGGGTACTAGGGTAATGTTCCATTTGCAGGGGATGATTCGGATGTATGTTTGAAGATTCCTTCACTGGACCACCCCGAAAAGCACAAGCATTTGGGGACAATGTTTACCTTTTTTGTGGTCTCGGGAATGAATGGGAATGTGTTCTTTTCATCCCGTCCCCTATTCGCCCCCGATGCGGATGGATGTAGGGGATGGAATCACACATCGGACATCATGGGACCATGAATACCGTGGTGTTTCTTTTTGGTGCCATGATGGGCCATGGGTTTCTTGTTGGCTTTGCCACAACCCACAACCGCGCTGTCAGCCACGCCAGGCGTGCTGTTGCAACGCCTCAGTCGAAATAAGCGCTACGCAGGCGGGCCTCCCGTCGCTATGGCAGCTATGGCACTGGAAAATCTACCATTTGGTTCGATGGTTTTCCCAGCGAACTAAGCCACCATGGCTAGGCCACCGGGATTTTCCATGGCAATCGCCATTTGATTACCACATTTACCACAGGGTCACAGGGTAGATATGTTGCATGGAAAAGCTCTACGATGCTATACGTTTGCTGAGGTTGTTAAGGACCAAGCGCCTGTTAAACGGCATTTGAGCTGGAATTGCCCTGGCGCCAAAAAATCCAGGAGAGCTGGATCCTCAGACCCCAAGTCATCCCGTCCATTGGTCATGTCTGTAAGTTATGTTAAACGAAACTATCTTAAACGATAAGGAGATAAGCAGAAGCTGATAACTAGAACCAGCCCATGATTTAAAAAAAAAGTGGTTCATTGGTTCATGATATATCCCAATGATTCCCCAGACTTTTGATGCTTGGAGGGGATGATTTCTTCGATTTCTTCGCCCAAAACCTTTTTGGGGATGACCTTTTTGGAGTTTGAAGATGTTGAAGTTCTGTTGGTGAAACAAATTCAACACAACATATTCAACATATTCATATTCTGTTACAGAACTATGTTTTCTGGAATGTCAAACAGAACTATATGGTTCAAATATGACCTATTTTTTCTTTGTTGTCCCCAAATTCTTCCATCACAGTGCTTTTTGTAGTTCTGAAGGTCACAAAAGTTTACCAGTTTCCATCTCAAGATCTCTGAAGCATCTCAACATCTTTGGCATATCACATTGTTCCTACATTGTCATGGCATAAAACCCTATATATATATTTATTTATACTGTATCTGATTGGTGGTTTCAAACATGTTTTTCTTTTTCCATTCAGTTGGGAATGTCATCATCCCAACTGACTTTAACTCCATCATTTTTCAGAGGGGTAGGTTCAAACCACCAACCAGCTACTGATAATGGGAAGGTTTAACCACTATAAATGGTGATTTAAGGTTTACCACCAACCAGTATATAACTAACTTATAAATCCCCGGTTTTTTTCGTGTTTTTCCCACGTTTTCGTGGCCGGACTCCCGGACTCTCCCGGGAGGCTACCGCAGCCTGACACCGCGCCTGGCGAGCGTCACGGAGGCCGAGGCCGAGCAGCCGGTGCCGGCGCCGGCGCCGGCGGAACGCGCGGACCTGGCCAGGGCTGCCACGGAGAGGTTCACCGGGGATGGATGAAGATCATTGAAGATATTTTACTGGAATAAAAATAGGATTTTAATGGGATTTTCATGGAATCTAATGGGATTTTAATCCACTATCATCCACTTAATGGGAGATACCCTCTGGTACTAACATAGCTATGGAAAAAATCACCCTTTTGAATGGGAAAATCCACTCTAAACGGCAATTTTCAATAGCTATGTTAGTTTACCAGAGGGTATTATATAGATAAATAAATAAATATATATATATTATATATATTATATATATATATTATATATATTATATATATACCTGGTTAAATTATAACGACCTCACTGTTCTCCCTCACTGGAAATCATTGTTATTAAGGGAAATCATTCCCAAATGGCCGAACTATTCAGGTTAGTGAATTATAATAATTTACCCAGATATATACATGATATAGGCTATATAGCTTGAATGATGTATATATATAATTATTTATATATATATATTCATTGATCATTTATATATAATATATTTTTATTTAAATATGTATATGTTTGCGTGTTACATTTTCCATATGTATTATATACATATATACATGTCCAGTGATTGATTGGGATATCCGTACAAGTCATATCAGATTCCAGCGATGAAAGAGATGGAAAGAAGGATTCATATCATTCATCCAGTAATCATCGCCATAGAAATCGCCCAAGAGACTTTAAACAAATCCCGCCAGAATAGTGGTAAAATGTGATAAATAGTCATTGTCCTTTACTATTGGAATACTGTAATAGAATTGGATGGGAACATTTTAACCTGGAAAGCCCCTTAAAATTGATGGTAAAAACCCTGGTTGCCGCCATTCAGATCTTCCCTAAAAAAATCCATTGCATTACATTGAGTCCTGTGATCCGTTGGATCGGCCGGATCACGATGAGGACCCATCGATTAGGTGTATGGTATACTGAATTCGATTTATGCTAAATCTACACCAAAGCCTGAAATTTGGACTAAAAAAACAAACAAAAACCTGATAAAATCCCTGATTCACTTTTTTGGGGGATCAGATCGTCGCCGGCACCGTGGTATGTTTTTCCCCGGTGTTTGGGATATGTGCAAATTACCGTTGGCCTATACCGTTTTGGCAGCTCCAGTCTGGATCAACCGTGGTTGGATACGAGGCATCAATGCTTTGCTGTAAGGGGCAATAGCCTCCAGTAAACCAACAGTTTGCTATGGAAACCATGGACCATTGAAGTAGATGATTTACCTATTAAAATAGTGATTTCCCATGGAAAATCACTATTTTAATAGCTAAATCATCTACTTCAATGGTCCATGGTTTCCATAGCAAACTGTTGGTTTACCGGAGGCTATGACTAGCCAATTCCTTTTGCAGGGGCCGGATGGCGGCCATCAAAACGATGGGGCGAATTTAGCCTCTGGTTATTCAACATAGTAACATAGCTATGGAAAATGGCACATTTACGGATGATAAACATGATCCTTGACCTGTTCGAAATGGTGAGTTTCCACATTGATCGATGATTTATGCTGATGATATACCTATGAATGCCCATTAGAAATGGTGATTTTCCAGTTACGGAAGTTCAGAAATCACCAGAGGCTCACCATCCCCAAAATCGGCAGAACCGGCCCAGGTCCAACTCTCCGAAAGCCCCCAGCACCGACGCCACACGTGGCCCACGCCACGAGCAGCCCATGCTGCCCATTGGACACTCGGAACGCGACGGGAAAATGGAAAGCTACGGAAAAATATGGAAAGGATCTGTCAAAATATGGTATAGTAGTATAGTATGGCATCAATTACATATATCATATATCGTGGTGATTATGGGAAATATGAGACACATATATCAGAAAATTGGGCTGGGTCAACCTACAAGATAAAGGTATCAGTTTGAGTGAAATGGGCATCAATTTGCCAGCAATATTTAATTTCATATATCATGACTTATAGTGGTGATTATGGAACATATGCTGGTTGGTGGTTTGGAACCTGATTTTTTCCATATATTGAGAATGTCATCATCCCAACTGACTTTCATATTTTTCAGAAGGGTTGAAACCACCAACCAGTATGTGTCAACATACATTTTGGGGCTGAGACTTTGGCTAGCCTTCAGTGACTGAACTCTCGGAGAGGGCGATGGGGAGAGATGTGTGTCAAGATATCCGTCAAGCTATGGAATAATTTTCTGGTTGGTGGTTTGGAACATGTTTTATTTTCCACAATATATGGGATAATCCTTCCCATTGACTAATATTTTTCAAGATGGTTGAAACCACCAACCAGATTTTCAAATGGTATAATTTAGTGATCTAATGGAATATTCATGGGATATGACTGGAATATGAATGGATTCTTGGTTGGTACCCTCCAGGAAACCTTAATTGGTCCAACATTCAATGGGAATTTCAGGAACCGATTTATTCGAGGTACCTACATATATACGGCCTATTTTTTAGGCCTAAATTTCAGGGAATATCCCCAGAAAATATGGCCAAAAAATATGGTACTAACGTACCTCTATTTTAGGATCCTGAAATTCCCATTGGTCCAACATGTCACTGAAAACCCCACCCTGCCACGATGTTTTTAACTCGTTCGCAAGTTCAACGTCCGAAAAACTTCGGGGGGCGAATCCCGCAACCATAGTTGGGATATTAATGGTTATTAATGGTTATCAATGGTTAATGTTGGTTAATGATGATTAATAGTGCTTATTAATGGTTAATGATGATTATTACTGGGTAAATTATAACAACCTCACTGTTCTCCCTCACTGGAATCATGGTTAGTAAGGGGAATCATCCCAAAATGGGCGAACTATTCAGGTTAGTGAAATATGATAATTTACCCAGATTTATACTTTGAGTATGGGGGTCCCCGAGCAGACTTTTGAACGGTTTTTTGTTCCTGAATGTTTCAAAACAAAATGCGCTCTCTTCTTGCCATTTTGACCTATTTGTGTTGTTTCGCTTTTGGGGCTTAAACAGAATTACAAACTTGGATAACTTGGGTTGATGATGAATATTCCGGCATATGCAATTCTATATATTTTTTTTTGGACATTCACCATATCTAAGTATCTCATTAATTGTTTGTCATGATTGACATCAATCAAAACCGATAGGCCACGTACCAGGAGTTTACCTTTGCCATGTTGCCAGGGGGTGACATCATCTTCTCAATCTCCAGATCCCCTCTGACATATCTGTGCAATTGGGTAAACCCAATAATTATAATCAAGAATCCCCAATACTTACCCCCTGGTAAACAAACATAGCTGTGCAACATCACCATGTTTTTATGGGTAAATCAACTATAAATGACAATTTTCAATAGCTATGTTAGTTTATAAATTGGGTGGTAGAAATCATCCCTACATGTCTATGTCTACATTGTTTTTCCACACAGCTCTGGCCTAACAGCTCTGGCTTCTGTACATGGCTGAGAGATCAACATTTCTGCTTCATACATCAATGGCCATGCAACAGGAACCGATTTATTGGAGGTACCTACCATATATAAGGCCTATTTTTTAGGCCTATGTAAGGGAACACCCTAGCAAAATATGGCCAAAAATATGGTACAGTACCTCCATTTTAGGATCCTGAAATTCCCATTGAATACAATTCTGATATCACCTTTCTGATTATGGTCAGTCCCGATGGGCGAGACGAACGCCTCTTGTTGCACATAACTAGGGTCCCTAGTTTTAAAGAGAAACACCCAGCCAACTTAATACCATCCTCCAAGGCAAAATACCAGCCTCCTAGTGCCCTGCTATTGGATCTATTCATCTTTCCGCTTGGGGCATTGGGTCTATTTACAGTAATATTACGAGGATGGGAACGGTTTCAACCTGGGGAATTGGGATGTAAACAATGAACATATATGTAAACCATCGTAAGCCATGCCCTGGACCAGAAAAAATTCGACACGACCAAGCGACATAGAAAATTACCACCAGGATCACGACATTTCGATGGATCCACTAAGATCAGCAATTTCTTCTCGAGTTCGCCACTTTCCCATATCTAGTTGGTGGTTTGGAACGTGAATTTTATTTTCCATTTCATATATGGGATGTCATCCTTCCCATTGACTCATATTTTTCAGAGGGGTAGGTATACCACCAACCAGTATATTTTTCCTCAGCTTTTTTCCCATGCATACTAGTATGTATCATACTAGTACCACGATTATATATTTATATATTATATGGATGATTACTATAATAGGGTATGCATTTTTTTGATCCATATATTATAGTAATCATATACATACAATATTATATAGTCATAATCATCTATATCATGGTAATCCATATTATCCATACCCACATGTTCCATGTATAGTATATTTACCTACACTTGGGTGATTTATGGGGTAAATGTTGGTAAATATTCCAGCACCATGGAGCATATGGGATATAATCTATACTAAAGACCCCACTGCGACCTCACTATAATCATAGTTAGTAAGGGGAATCATCCCCAAATGGCCGAACTATTCAGGTTAGTGAAATTTTATAATTTATAGTAATCATCTATATATTATATGGTCATAATCATCTATATCATTCATATTATCCATATAATCTAGACTATTATGGATTTTTTCCCACGATTTTGCATTTCTGCTTCAGGATTTCCCCAAAAAACCGCGCCGAGGCTCTCCCCGTGGGCGTCCGCTGCAGCGCGAGGAGACCGGGGACTTGGCGCAGCTCCACGCGACCAACCGCAGCCAGACGCCCGAGGAGCGGCCGCTGCGGCGGGAGGCCTGGCGTTTTTTGGGCGATTTTGGGGTTTTTGATGTGGGTTTTCTGTTGTTTTTCATTGGTTTAAGGGAAAATTTAGAGGAAAACCCTATATTTCATGGGAAAACCTATGGTTTTCTGTTCCCAGATGCTCCATGGTGCTGGAATATTTACCTATATTTGGGTGATGTTTGGGGTAAATGTAGGCAAATATTCCATACATGGAGCATATGGGGTTGTTTTTCTGTTGTTTTTTCCCACTACAAGTGGTGATTGTCGATAGTTATTTGATAGTTTACCAGAGGGATTTGATGTGTTTTTTTTTATATATGTTTTTGTTCCCCACCTGCCAGGTGAGGGTTGTTAGATTTTATGTCAGTTGCCTCCTCCTCCTCCTCCTCCTTCTCCTCCTCCTCCTCGTCCTCCTCTCCTCCTCCTCGTCCTCCTCGTCGTCCTCGTCGTCCTTGCTCAACTGCAACCCGCGATCCACAGTGTTCTCTGCCGGACCTCAACCACGACCATCCACGCCCAGTGTTCCCTGCCGGACCTCAACCACGACCATCCACGCCCA
>Ga0126342_10021024_pt1 | contig 10917 bp, 9 predicted proteins | sample Cyp1metagenome_FD_92528 | JGI IMG/M metagenome (GOLD analysis project Ga0126342, IMG submission 92528) | Coral microbial communities from Lord Howe Island, Old Settlement Bay, Australia - Cyphastrea 1 metagenome | ecosystem: Host-associated > Invertebrates > Cnidaria > Coral ... | reverse complement strand
TCTATCTATCTATCCATCTATCTATCTATCCATCCAGCTATCTATCCATCTATCTCTCCATCTACCTATCTGTCTATCCAACTGTCTATCTATCTATCTGTCTATCTCTCTCTCTCTCTCTCTATCTCTCTACCTATCTATCCATCCATCCATCCATCCGTCCATCCATCCATCCATCTCTCTCCCTCTCTCTGCAGGACCCCCCAAATAGGGGGGTCGGCGGCACCCGGGCGCTAGCCCATTCTATAACGAAGCGCAAATCCAGAGAAAATAACGTTCTCCGCGGAGAGAAGCTTCTGCCCCCAAGGCATGAAAACATATTAATGTCTCAGCAATGCACCTGCCAAGTGCCTGTCGCAGGAGTCTTTGCCTTGAAACAACGGCGCCAGTTTTGGAAGCACTTAAACGGCTTATTGACTGGGGACGAAGGTCGAAACCACTCAAGCAGCGTTTTTAGTTGCCTGTGTCATATCGCTTTCTTAGCAACTGCAGGAACTGTGAAAATCCACCGCATGAGCTGCTGACACCATAGGATTCCTAACAGTTGGCGAAGCCAACAGCCTGTCGCTCGTTTCTCAAACCCTAGTTCAAAATGATTCAAACTCCAAGAGTTTATGCTCCCATGAACTCAGTGTGCCTAAAAAGCGAGGTGACATCACAACACAACACAGCTGCGCAATGCAATCAGTTTTCCCAAGTGCCAGGCTATCCAACGAGATTTAAACTTAAACAAAACCGGTTGAGCAGCAGAGGAGCTGGAATTCTCACGGAAAGCTGGGCATCTTGGCTGTTCCCGATAAAATCTTAAAATGTTCCTGTATTATCCTGTATTCAGGCAACACAATGCCTGCTTTGAGAGCCACGAGTCCGCGTGTCCGTACCACAGACACGCAGAAACTTGGCCTATTTCATGCCGTTCTGTTGAGGGAAGCCGGAGATTCCGGAGCCAGTGGAGCCAAGAACACGGCCTTCGACTCCCATACATTCTTCAAGACTTGCGGCTTGGACTTCTTGAGCCTGCGCATCTGTTCTTGATGTTCGTCATGAATAATAAGCAATGCACTGGCAACCTGCTCCATGACATTGCTGGAGTCATGGATTGTCATCTCTACCTGTGATATGATCTCTTGCATACCCTGGGCTACCACTTTGGATTTCTTGCTCGTCTCTGAGAGAAGGATGCTAGACCTTTCATGCTGGGTAATAAGGTCTGCAGCCAGCTCCGGATTAGCTACTCCTGTCTTCTTCATAGCTTCGAGCAGCTGTTCCTGAATGAATTTCAACTTCTCATCTTTTCGTTTCACTTCTGCCTCTGCTGCAAGCAGGCCTTCCGCGGAAAGCTTGCTTGTCCAGAACTCTTGTGAATCTTTGACCTTCAATTCTTCAATGTCGTCCCGTAGTTTTTCCTTTTTGTCAGAGATGTCAATCAGCTCATCATCAATCTTTTCCAACTTCCGATCAAGATCTCGCTCATCTGCCTGCCGGTGCTCTTCATCTTTTGTCACCTGGTTTTCGTAAACCTCCATCTCTTCTTTCCACATGGATCTCCACCAACGCTTGATGTGCCAGTCACGAATGTTCTTCGTTTCATTTCGCTGCTGTGACCGAAACACTCGATAATCCTCCTTGAGCTTCTCAAGTTTCCCTTTTTTCTCTAGCAGACTGTCTTGGCGCTTCTCAAGTCTGCGAAGCTTTTCTTCTTCCTGACGGTTAAACATACCATCGGTAGATCGAGGATATGATATGCAGAAAAGAATATAAAAGAAGTACACCCTCGTAGGCCCCAAGCAGTTCACTCCAAAGTTGAGGCAGTCTGTGCGAGTACGATCCATGTCAATTCCGACATGACGAATAAAAGAAAACCGCCCCGAGTGCTGAAGGGCGAGCACCGAAACCACACCGAAACCGAAATTGGGAGACAAATGCAAGGAAAACACCAAGACCGAAACTGGCAGACGAGTGAAATATCTTATAGAAACAAATTGATGGGAGACAAATCAGGAAAGACTTTGAGAGGGCGGGACAACACCAGCCAACCAAAAGACTTGGTGACAAATGATGTCAAACGAGTCAAGAGAGACTTCTGGAGAGCCGGACATCCCCACCCAAACTGGGAGACGATCAAAGGCCTTGGTGGACCTGGGCAAATAAGAAAGCATTAATAAGAAAGCCATGCCTCTGTTGAAACCAGGGTCGTTCGAAAAAAAAACACCGGAAGCTATCAAATGCAGACAAGTCTCAAATTGTATCATTTTCTTTAGTCCACCATCCTTTCTGGCCTTTAAGGCTAGCTGCAACTCGGGATCTGCGAGGTCATAAATCCGCTTGCACTTCTCGGCTTCTTGTTCCTTCTCCTCTCTCAACTTGGAAAATTCTTCCAGGTTGGATCTTACAGCAGCCCCTCCTGGCAGTTGCGACATAATGCGAGCTGCAGTCCGCCGCACAAAACCCTGATTGCAAATCGAAGCTTTCTTTCCCTGGTCCAGCATCTTGTCTTTCCAGGTTTGCAGAGTTTCTTCCAGTCGCGATCTGGCGGCATCTTTGTCTGAGTCACTCATCTTGCTTGGTGTGACTGACTTGCAATACATCAGCATGGCAACTGCCAACTGCTTGATGTTGGATTGGGTCGCAGAGATCCCTTCCTGAAGTGAATTTGCTGCTGCAAGGATTTGGAGCTGATCTTCCTGGATGTCTTGCCTGACAGAGCCAGACCCATCGGACCCAAGACCAGCTTGGGCTGTCTGGCTCCTAGTGTACAAATTGATAGCTTCAAGGGTGTCCAAGTAGACATTTTGTTCCAACAGGTCAACAACGAGAGTATCCAGTGATTTGACCAATGCTTCGGCTTCTTGGTGAGATCCGATTTCCATTCCTTGCAGCTTCATCTTCGTCAAAACTTCTTCGGCAAATAGTTGCGGCTCAAGAACTGGATCATTGACCTTGGAGGCCTCGCACACACGATCCAAGTGCCACCGCTCAGGGAATGATAATGTCTCAAAACCTTTCTCAACCAAAACATTGCGGTGCGTAAGAATCTTCTTGCGATGGAAGGGTTGGTCCACGCCGACAACTTCGAGATCCTCATCAGTCAAGTCTTGGAGCATTAGCCCATTAACCGATGCAGCTTCAAAATTTGGGACGTACTGCTCCAAGTCCAAAGTCGCAAGCCAGCAAGACACTGAACGAATGTCCATGCTGCTAATGTCCACATTTGACACAGGAGTGATTGGCACTGGCTCCGGCGATGGCTCCTCCGACTTGCGCCGCCACCAGTTCAGAGCTGTGTTCAATCGGCGATGGGGGGAAGGCGTGCCACAGAAGTTGACCAGCTGCATGCGGAACAGCAAGGCCATGGCCACGAAAGGCCAAACCCGATGGGAGCGTCGCACTGGCATCTCTCCGTGGCGCCACAAGTCGATGAGTGAGTGGGCTCGAACAGAACGGCTCGATACGTTGCAAGCAGGAGTGGATGACAGTCTTCTTTCAAACAAAAGTAGGTCATTATGGTCATTTGAGTCACTTGACATGCCGGGCTAATGAACAAGAATGATGAGCTTCAATGTCAAGCTGCTTGTGGTAGTTGGGCTTCTGGCCACCGATGTTGGCTTCCAAACCACCAACAGCTAGCCTGCCAACATTTACAAACAATTGGAGGCAGCAAATGTTGTGAGGACAAAAAAGAAAGATGTTTGCAAACATTGAACTTTGTGAAGAGAAAGTTTGTGTCTTTGGGCACCCTTCAACTGTCGCCTTGATTCCATTCTTTTTACCTCAACGCAAATTGGTTTCTGATTGCTTTTCGAATGTCTCTTTTTTCTTTCCCTTTGAAACGCAAAAAGATGCACAGAGATCCGAAGCTAATGAAGCGGAATTTTGGTTCAATTGGCTTAATAGGCTGGGGGATGTCTTCTTGAGAAGTGGCGTTGAAAAACTGCTGGCCTGTGGGTTCAGTTCAAGTCAAACGCCTCATAGACCTCATAACATCCAAACGCTCCAGTGGCAATGTCATTGCAATTAAATTAAGAATCGACTGAGGACATCTAAGGACATTCAATGAGTTCTGAGCGGAATTTGATCGATTCAAAGGTCAAGGGCGGCTGATCAATCTGTAATACTCTACAACCCCCAACTGTAACCTTGCAATATGTCTTGGCTGGGGGAGTCACTTCCAGGATTTTGAACCACTGATTGGAATCGTTGTGCTGCCATCATTTTTCTACAAGGGATATGGCAAAGGCTTCCATCAATCAGCAAACCTTCAAACTGCTACAACCTGTTTGAAAGCACATCACGCAGCCCTTGTCATCGGACTTGCCTGGTTGCCAAAAATTGGCGCGCCAAGCTGCAGACCCAGTCTTGAACCAGTCTGACGCAACAGAAGATATCCACAATCCATACCATAGTCTTGCAACAGAAGGTGAAAGAATAGCTAGGTAGACTGCACTCAACTGCACTCTGTTGCCAGGTCACAGCTGAAAAGCCTTTTGACTGAATGGCCCCAGTGAGACATCCCAATAATTATGAAACCAGTGTCAAAGCATTGTGATCGAGGGTGCAGAACCCAAAAGAGTTGCCGGCTCAAGTTTGATCAAACCAGCTGGAAACGGTTGGCCCTGCAAATGGATCTGGTGCTGCAGGAGCCTTGGATTCAAGTAAACGAACAACGCACTAGGAAAAACCTTAGAATATACGGTGCAGCATTTCATGAGATTTTTCTTATAGGGATGTAGACAACACATTGCGAATCTCATAAATCTATTGGTCACCCTTAGGAGACAAATTGAGGCACCTGGCGCCATCCGTTTTGAGGGATTTTTGCGACAAATTGTACCCACTAATGGAGCAAGAGGAGCTGCCACAGATGCAAAAAGACCAGGCGATGCATCGTCAGCAAACAAAGAAGAGACGTCGTTTGTTGTGCCATTTGCGCAACCAGCCTCATGATCACTTCCGTTCGCCCGACCAACCTCAATTGTCGCAGTGCCAAGGAGCTACGAGCACCCATTGGCTCAGTCATTGCTGATAAATCTGATTATCGTTGATTGCCCGCATTACTATGCAAATCGAGCATATATTCAACAGGCCAATGACTTCGCAAAACTTTGTGGTGATGTGGTGACTTACGCTCAGAAAGGGGTTTGGTAAAACCCACTGGCAGTGTCCAAGAAGACCCGCGACGTCTACGTGTAACCGCTACAAAACTTGAGAATGGGCACTGGTCTGGCTGTGCTCCGTGACTTCGTTGTAAGATTCGGCTCAGCTCGGTCGCCCAGCGCTTAGCAAGCAAAACCCATTTTTTCTCACTGCAGCAACTGTGTTTTGAGCAGTCATAATGATGTCCATCTTGCCAGCCCATGTATGAAACGCTGTCCTGTTGCTTAACACATGTTTGGGGGGTAACACCTGGCCTGCATTGTATTCACACCCCCCACGCCCATCGAATTTTTTTTGGAGTTTGGGCGCAGGAAAGTAAATGCCAGGGCTTATGGTTTCCCATTTAACTAGCTATGGTTTGTACCATTGTGCCTCCCTCAAAAATACAAATGCCAGTGTAATGCTACCCGGTTCCCCATGTCAGCCGATGGGCTGGCATGGTCCCCAAATTACACGATGATTAGCGGGCTCGCCGACGGACGCACCTGCTCCCCATACGTATCATGCACTATACAGGCTATGTCATTGGAAGGCTGGTACAGCTGGAGGTTTTACTCCAGCTCTTTAAAAAGAATTGGGAGCTTGAATTACTCCGGCTCTCAAATGCCTCTCTCAGATGACCTGTAATTAGGTCAATCCTCAGCACTTACTTTGCTTTTCAAGCCTTCTTCTTCTTCTTTGATGCTTCTGTAGCTGCTGAGTCTGAGGCGTCTGCCGTTTCGTGGCTGCCGGAAGCAATGGTGCGGGTGAAGGTCATATGCCGTTCCCGTTCTTCTTGCTCGAGATGTGCGGTTTGTGTTATCATTCGACGCTCGTTCTTCATGGCTGATCGCCGCCTTGCCTCACGTTGTTCTATCAGTAGGGCTGGTAGCTGCATGCCTTGATTCACTAGCGTCAATGAACCAGAGTATAGGTTCTGACCCTCTTCATCACTGCACAGCAGATGGAGACCGGGTCGATGTGCAAGTGATCTGCCAGCGGGTAGTTGGTCCGGAAGTAGTCATAACTTCTCACGCCAAACGCCCCCGGGATCAGCCTTCAAACCACTGACGAACTTCTTCTTTTGATTGCCTCTCTTTCTTTGTCATCCAACTCCATGTCATCGGCAAACATTGAATTGAAGCTCGTAGGTTTCATTCCCGTCTCGACCAAGTGCTTCATCATTCTGCACATGATTCGCTACCAATTGTTCCTCGAAGAAAGACTTCCTCGTCTCTCCCCCCAATATCGCCATCTTTGGACTTCTTACTCGCAAACATGGCTTTCATATCCCCTTCCGTGGGCATCTTGAGCTCGCCGTTCTTGTCCGTCCCAAGGTAAGGGCAGTAGCCATCAAACTCGGGAATGGTATCCTGGTTGATGACTCTCTCTTTGTACTCCGTGGTGTCCATATTGCGATTTGTATCGCGCTTTGAGGTGCGTGATGATGACCGCGTCGATGGCTCGCGCTGCCCCGTCTACGGCGTCCATGCTGACGGCTTCCGCAGTGCACTCAGTGCTGATGCATCCGGGAACAAATCAAACTGCCCACAGCGGAAGAGGGTTGGCCCTTCTTTCCGTCTCCTCTCGCTGAGATCCTCCTCATCTGCTCGCTCCTGTTTTCTCTTTCCTCGTGGGTATTGACTTTCGATCTTGCTGCGGGCGATGGAGGAGTACCTGGTCGGCCACCACTCCGGTCGGTGTCATTGCCCGTGTCTTCGTTCGTGCGATTGGGGTATTCGTATTCTTCGTGACGATCATGTTCGGCCTGTTGTCGTTTGGCCGTGGCTTTTGCTTTTCGGATGAGCTCGTCGACTTCTCCCTTGTCCATGTCGACGTCTTCATCTTGTTATTGATCGGATCGTCATCTCCTTGTACATCATCGTTCCTTTGATGTTGTTGCTCATCTTCAGCTCGGATCCTTTCCCCGTAGCTCACAAGGGTTCCTCTGCAGCTCAGGCAGATTGTGAGGTCATGTGGGGTCTCCAAAAGAATGCTGGACACATTACTCTGCCAGCTTCTTTCGAGGTGTAGTTCTCCGCCATGAAGTGCGCAATCCTGCTTCTCAGCGGATCACTGGGTCTGAGGGTCAGTGTTCCACCGGCTTCAAGTTCTGTCACGTCCTTCTTGAACTCTTCGTGGAATGTGATGCCCTTTTCGTCCTGGATCTCGTCAGCCATTGATCGTGTGGCTTGCAGTAGTTTCTTCCTCGATACCACCCACGTTGGATCTCTGCACTCTCTGATCAACTGGCTTCCTCCGTTCTCGATCGATAGCCTGCACCATTCACGGTGGCTGTAACAGTACCATGCTCCAATCGATGCAGAGTAGGGCACATTCTGGTCAGTGGCAGGTACCCAGAAGCGTTGATGATGGCCCCAAAGTCCAGCAGGGTGTGCGCGTGAAATGCTATGGCCACCCATGCCGAGTTGAGGTGTGTCAGATCCAATCCCAACACGTTCTTGAACCTCCTGTCCCAGGGCGCAAAGGGGCTGAAAAAACTTGCAATCTGCCTCTTCTTCTCCCCCCAGGTCGTAATCCTTCTCGGACTATCATGTCGAGGTTCCTGATCTCGGAGATGTGGAAGCAATACCTGAATAATCCAGTGATCTCTGATGTGAGCGAATGTTGAATCTTGTCCGACTTGATCTTCACACCAGCTCGTGATGAAGGATGAGCATTGGGAGATCGGATTGCAATGGGAGCGCAGTAGATGCTTGAGCCGTCCTCAGGAATGAGCCGTTGCATCGCTGCGTCGACACCCAGTTCGCCCACAAGGAACTCATCTGTCACTGTGAACGTTTCGTGGAGGGTGTAGCACAGAAATTGCCATCTTACTCTTCTCTTCCTCGGGTATTCGGTCCATTGCATCCTGATGAGCTGTTTAGTTCTGTGCCCTATGATACCATTATGGTGGATGGTGTCTGGTTGCCATCTGGGCCAAGGTTCTCTTTGGCTGCTCTGTCGTACACGTACTCATTCTTCATGAAGCCGTGAATGTCAACCCATCCGGCCTCGTCGCATTTCACCCCGGGGAAGTGCCTTTGATAGTCCTTCTCCCAGACCTGATGTCTTCCGACGTGATACCGTAGTACCCTGTTGACCCTATAGCTCATGCTGATCTCCCAGTTCACCCTGAAGAGCGATTGATTCTCCCTCTCCTCGCCTGGTTTGTACTGGGGTCCATTGCCTGCGACAGATGTTGCCCTGAAGATGCCCCTGTAGAGTGGTAGCGTTTTGAGGCACCCAATGAGAGTCCTGATGTTCAACTTCTTGTACATCTTGTGTTCCGATGCTGGTGGTGCATATGGCTTCCTCGCACGACATCATCTTTCCGTTCTCGCCAGCAAGTCCATGATGTCATCCAATTCTGCATGATCAGCTGGACCATCTCTATCCACTCGGGCTCCACAGTAGCTCATGTCCCCATGGGCTCGATTTCCGATCTTGATCAACATGAGAGGTGTTGAGTACATGTTCTCCTCTTGTTTTCCTGTCTCCTGTTTTGGCTTCTCCCCCTCTTGCCGTTGATCTTCTACCTTCTTCTTCATGAGATTGTCGCGGAGCATGTTCAGGGATGTCCGCTCCTTTGGAGCTGCATTCATACTCAACATGCCCGCTCTGACCGGATTTGATGCAAACATTGTTCTCGCCTGCAGTTCTGAAGAATGCGCCGATTGCATTGATGACCTCCTTCCTCTCTCTCTGCAGAGATCTCATCTTCCTCATTGACTTCTGGAGGTGTACCTGTAGGCTGGTAGTCTCGCAAGGTCGCCGACGGGCGGTCTTGCTGGTCCGCAGCTCTGGCACTGGCAGATGCGGATCCCGGGTCGACCAAAAGGCCAGCCTGTTCACCTTCTCCGCTTCCCCCCATTGGGTCATCCTTGTCGACCCTGGCATTCATGTAGATCTCAAGGAGTCTGGCCAACTCGCCGTCTGAGGGCATGCTCATCCCTTGTGGATTCCGACAATTCCGCAATATCTGTTCCACTGCGGCGTCCTCATAGTGGGTGGCGTCCGCGTGGCCGGCCTTGTTGCGCTTGGAGTTCCATGTTGAAGTGGGTCTTGAAACTCCTTGGAACATGTTGATCGAAGCCTCAAGCCCGGCCAGAAGTTCACCTGGATCGGCTGTGCTGTGGAGTTGAGCGTTTTGATGTGCCCTTTCGTCATGTTGACAATGTCGAGCAAGCCAAGCCACATTTCCACTACGTCCCCACATTTCTCGGCCTTGGGGTCCTGCAAACGATGCATCTCTTGGAACAGGAATGATCTTCCAACATCTTGTCCACTGAAATGGTTCAGTAGTGGATTGATGCTTCGGGCAAACGAATTGTTCGCATTTGGTGTGATCCAGGAATAGCCAGGTGTCCAGGTTCTCCACCGTGATCTCGGAGATGATGTTTCTGAAGTTGACCTCCGCCCAAGGTGCCTTACTCCCCCTGGCCTGATTAGTATGTCCGGCTCCACCGGCTGTTTCTCCAGTCCCAGCCTCTTGAGAAGAGTCCCGATTGTTCGTGACGCCACTGTCGCGGCTGATGTCAATCACCGTCGGGTCGAGTTTTTTCATAAGTGGCTGGTCAAGAATGACGAGGGGGAGTGTGGATACGAAGTTGTCCATTATTCAAACCACCTGTTGACATAAGATGTATAGCTGCACTTTTTTGCTGTCCAATTGCTTGTAGGGTTGTCACTTTGGCCCCGTCATTGCCAGGATGACACGTTGTGAAGCTGCTCGGATTTGCCATTATGGCTTAAGCCAAAATAGGTTGCAGCTGAGCGCGCTGCAATCATACCAACCTCACAACCCAAGAAACAAATGTCATGCATTTGTTCTCTTCCCACATTACAGTTTGGTGGCCATTGGTGACCAAAGAAAATGCAAAGAAAATGCACAGCGACCCTTGACGGGACTTCGATTCTACTCCCATGTAACTCTTCAATGCTTCAGGCACAAACTAAGCCCAACACCTGTGCCACTGGTGGCGGTGCTTGTGAGGCTTGGGCAGGGACCGACCCAGGATCATCTGCAAACAAGGACGAAACGTCCTTCGGTTGTCCACCACCACCACCACCCTGATCGAACCAGCTGGATGTGTCAACAGACGTTGTGGGCTGAGCCGCCTTAGTCAGAGTAAACATGCTGGATTAATTTGAATATATTCGACCCTTGACGGGACTTTGATTCTACTCCCATGTATAACTCTTCAGTGCTTCAGGCACAAAACTAAGCCCAACACCTGTGCCACTGGTGGCGGTGCTTGTGAGGCTTGGGCAGGGACCGGCCCAGGATCATCTGCAAACAAGGACGAAACATCCTTCGGTTGTCCACCGCCAGCACCCTGATCGAACCAGCTGGAGGTGTCAACAGACGTTGTGGGCTGAGCCGCCTTAGTCAGAACAAACATGTTGAATTAATTTGAATGTACTCGAATTGTATGCCATGCATTTGTTCACTTCCCACATCACAGTTTGGTGGCAGAGAAAATTTTCAGCGACCCTTGATGGGACTTTGATTCTACTCCCATGTAACTCTTCAGTGCTTCAGGCACAAACTGAGCCCAACACCTGTGCCACTGGTGGCGGTGCTTGTGAGGCTTGGGCAGGGACCGACTCAGGACCATCTGCAAACAAGGACGAAACATCCTTCGGTTGTCCACCGCCACCCTGATCGAACCAGCTGGAGGTGTCAACAGACGTTGTAGGCTGAGCCGCCTTAGTCAGAATAAACATGTTAAACTAATTTGAATATATTCGAATTATATGTCATGTATTTGTTCGCTTCCC
>Ga0126342_10021023_pt1 | contig 10917 bp, 15 predicted proteins | sample Cyp1metagenome_FD_92528 | JGI IMG/M metagenome (GOLD analysis project Ga0126342, IMG submission 92528) | Coral microbial communities from Lord Howe Island, Old Settlement Bay, Australia - Cyphastrea 1 metagenome | ecosystem: Host-associated > Invertebrates > Cnidaria > Coral ... | reverse complement strand
CAGATAGAATGCCAGAAGATTTGCCAGATAGAATGCCAGAAGATTTGCCAGAAGATATGCCAGAACATATGCCAGAAGATATGCCAGATAGAATGCCAGAAGATATGTCAGATAGAATGCCAGAAGATTTGCCAGTAAGAAAATGTATAAATGTCATTCGAAGTGAAGTAATTGGATATGATTTGATAAAAGAAATTCATGGGACACAGGGCAAACTCTTGAAACATAAATTTTGCTGGTTTTGGAGTCTCCAAGGGGCAAATTGCACTGGTAATTGCGTTGAAACTCATTCAGCTGTTTGCGGGCTTTCAAGTCGGCTTTCATACTCATGTAGCATCCCCTGAGTTTCCGCGTCATCAAAAACCACATGATATAAAATCGATTCCACAACTTTTTTGGGGGTATCATTGAAAGCTTCAACAACAACTATATTTCGACCAAAGATCACCCACTCCCCAGCTATAGGTTTTCCCTGCAGTTTGTATCGATAAGTGTTCTTCTCGAACTGCTCCCCGTTGAACCCAGTAGTGGGAAACATTCCTGAAGCACAAACCCGCATGGACCACGCTGTAACCTCGGCGATCACCTTGTTGATGTTGGACCGTACCTACACCAGAAACCAGAAGGACTGGATGGGACTACATGTAAAGTTTTCCCAATAAGTAAAGATAAAGTTACTAAGGGTGCAAAGAAAATGTGCATTCAAAGCTCAGCCTAAGTTCCGATCTCTCTCGCATGCATCGTTCCGGGATGATGCAGATAGGGTATTTAAAGAGCATGGGGTCTTTGATAAGCCCTTTAAAACCAAATGCAGATGCCCAGGACCAACAAAAAAATTCATCTTCCCGGTAAAATTGAGCTCCATCTCCATGGATGGTAATCGGAATAAGTTTGCTGAAGTCACGCTGAGCATTCAACACAGGATGGTTTTTCCATGGGCCCAAGGACTTGAGGTGTTCAAAGAAACTTGTTCGGGCTGAGCTGTTCAAGTTCCCCAACATGACGGATGAAAACACAAATGGGGTTGCTGCTTGCCAGAAGCAGTGCAGAAGCTCATGCGGCAATAGCACATGGATAGTGGTCTCCTTCGTTTTTTTGATGAATCCACCTTCAGGGTTCAGGGGCCTATGATCTTCCATGATTGTACATTTACATTTACCCTCCATAAGATTTGTTTCCTGTAAAAAAACAACACTTTGTGAACAGCCTGCAATGGAACTTTGAGGGTGTAGGTCTGCAGCTCTACGCCCCACAGACCTTTCAGCCAACGGTGCAAGTCCCGTTCACAATCGGCTCCACGTTTGCCATCTGCCCCAAGGCTCGCAAAAGCCTTCAAGGCTTGGTGAGGTAACTCATGGTCGGCAACCTCAGCCCGCTAACATGTGGGCAAGGAAGAGCTTCGGGGATCGGTCAAGAACCTTTGTGCCAAATATCTAAATGTGAAGCATTGATTCATCAACTAGTCGTTTATATATAGATACCTGTATTCAAATTCCATTTCTCAACATTAGATTTGAGGAAAGCTCGAGATCAAAATTGATATTGTTGAGTTCCAACCAGGCACACAGGAAACTGCGATTTCTGAAGCAACCGAGATATTCAGTTTTCCTCTCCCAACGAGCTCGGTCAATTTGTTCACAGTGCGAGATTCACAATAATGCTCCAGTCGTCGGCGCTTCCTGCAGTGCATAGCCCCATCTTTCAATAGACATCCACCCAATAACTTTTTGCAAAAGGTCGCCATATCATGCCAAAAACAGATTTGAAAGTATGGCTGGCTAAATGTCATTTGATTTCGTTCAAGGAGGTTTCAAGATTCATATCGCATTGCATTTCAAACTTTGGGGTGAATGATCCACATCTGTTCAATGAAGTATATGGTGTTTCCCCTGAAAAAATGCTCTTGCACCCCCGGCTGAGGATCCCTTGCAGCCTGGACGATTGATGTACTGCTCGGGCACCTGGCACATCAGTCGGAAGACCACTGGGTTTAGTTGGAACCAAAGGAATCAAAGGTTGAACTTCTTTAGATCAGGGATTTGTAAGTTGGAACCTTTGGGGTAAAGTAAAACTTATGTGACCTAATTTCAGGGTCTCAAGGTCGGGAACCAGTTTTTCCTAGCCTCAGATTCAGCGGGCATTCGCATCTTCTACTCTTTGTGTAACATCTAAAGCACCATCTACAGCACCTTCGGACAGCCAAACCTCCCAATCAAAAAGCACATGATTGAATATAAACCTCCCAACCAAAAAGCACATGATTGAATATAAGACTCAATAATTGAATGTTTACATTGGACAGTTCGTGTTTGAAGGAGAATTGGTAGGAGGCTTGGTGCTCTAAGAAGAAACTGAAACGCACAGTCGAAAGCTGGCAAGTGATCTGCACTTGTCCTCCAGACCCCATCAAAACCATAGATCTTGTGACCTATGAATCCCACGGTTCACACTCGGCGAAGCTTCAGGTCTTCTTCGTTTTAGGCTTCGACGTAGCGCTAGGACCTTTACCCTTCTTCCTCTTCCCAGGCACCTTCAGAAAGGCATCAGCGGCAGCCTCGTAGCAGGAGGAGCTGTTTGGGGTCCAGCCGGGTCGCTGATCTTGGTGGAAAACATCACCGGCCCAGAAAGTTTGCTGCTTGGACACTTAAGGAACCCCCAAACAAATAGGACAGTGGAAAACGTTTTCTTTTAGAGACCACCCTTGCTTTGATCCTAATGGTGTTGATTTCCTTTGAGGTATCAATGACATGTGAAACATCTCTAGACACAATCCGACAGAAACCTGGCCTCAGCTTTGTCACAGGCATTCATTGTTTCCTGGATGCGGTCCAGGATTTTTCGTAAGATCTTGTCTCCTTCCTTCTTTTCCAAAGCTGCTTGCAGCTCTTTGTAGAAGTCTTCAAGAAGTGAAGCATGGCTCAGGAGTTGCTTGCTCAATTCTGCTGCATACTCCAAATTTCCCAACTTGATGGAAAGGGTCCTGGCCTTGGCAGCTGCAGACAGCAACTGGCCCAGGGTTTCAGTCGCTTTCTCTTCCCATGTTTGGGGTTGCACTTCCTGAGACTCCTCTTTCTTTGCTTTTGCTTTTGGAACCGCCGCCACCTGGTGAAGTGGCAGTGGGGGATCAGCAGTTCCACACACATATAAATATATATTATTTGTTTATTTATTTATTCATTTATTTATGGTATCTAATTTTTAATTTATACACATATAAATAGTTACATAAGTATCGTAAATATATCTATATATATATACACATCATGATATATTGAATGATGTGTGTATAATACATAGACTGACATATCTCATGACGTACAACATATACTAGTAAATGAAGACAAATAGATAGATATATATATATATACAAACATATATATATATATATCTTGATGTATGACATACACGATGATATTTTATTGATATATATATATATATACACACACCCTTTTGTTGTGTATAGAAGATATCATGTTTTAGATAACCATATGGAACTTCATGCTTGGCTGGCTTTGAATAAGAATAAGGGTTGTGGGTAACGGTCTTTGAGTTGGGAAATCATGGTTCCCTACGATTTCTTGTGCCCCCAATCTTGTGTGCATCCCACTTTATGTTGCATCCCACTTTATGTTCCCGATTTTTGATGCTGTCCAGCCCAACCCAAACCCCAGTTCCCCACCTTGCCCAAGCTGTCCAGGATGGCCTTGTTTCCAGAAGCGCTCGCTGTGGAAATCTTCGGAAGAGCACCAGGCCGCAACATACCTTCTTCAGGGTCGGTGAGCGATTGCCGGAGGGCTTGGTCGCATTCCATCCTTCCTTTCAAAGCCAAAGACTCACTGGTGGACTCCTTTTCTTTGTATGTTGTTCCTATACGCATGTAGTACCATGCTTCCTGAGATCGCTGATGTGTTGGGCAAATAAAAAAGAGAGTGCAGCAACAAACTTTTCAAACACCAACGAATAATTTTGGAGTGCAAACGACCAAAGTTTTTTTAAGCTCAGACCATGGTTCGAGCTCGCAGTCTGGAAAATCATCGTCTGGGTACCACAACCCAGAGGCCTTTCGTGACTCTTTTATCTTGAGCCATTTTTCCTCTGGATACTTTTCTGCCAGGACACGACTTTGGATGGCCTGCCACCCCTTTGTTCCCTCATTCTTCTTCTCCATTTTTCGCTCCAGTAGCAACTCGCACTTTGACCAATCCTTGTCTGAGCTCAACCACATGTTGAACATGTCCACTCGGTTTGCATGGGACGTGCAGTACTCTGATACTGTGACTGGTACCTTTGTCTGGGCCTTCAACTGTCTCATGTATGTGTCCCACTCTCTTTTGTTGCTTGCTGAGTTCTTCAAAGTGGACACCGCGGTGTCTGTGCCTTGAACTACTGGAACCAGCGCATGCTGGTTGGGGTCAGCAGGGGTAGCCTGTGCCATCTTGTCTCCATCTTTTTCCTCGTCGTGGGCAGGGCCAGCAGTATCTTCCTCTGACTCTTCCTCTTCTTCTTCTTGGTCTTCGTCTTCGTCGCTTTCCTCCTTCCCTGACTCTGTGGCTGCGTCCTCAGAGATGTCTGTGCTTGACTCACTGGAATCATTGTCACCCGCTTGGGAATCATGATCTTCTTCTTCTTCTCCTGCTTTGTCTGCTTCATCTGCTTCTAGTTCTTCATCCTCTTCTTCACTATCATCCTCCTCATCATCCTTTTCACCACTCTTCCCAGCTTCCTTTCCCAAGGTGTTAGGAAGGTTCTCCAAGTCAGCTCAAGGGAGCTGCAACTGTCGCCATCCGAAGCCTCGAGAATTTCCTGGAGGGATTTCAACTGGGCCTCAGCTTTCTCTTTTGCTGACAACGACCTGGAGTCGACGGACGGTTCAGGAGACAGGTTCTTCCTGGTCGGAGGAGGTGTCACAGGTGACTCGAACATGTGGTTGATTTTCTGCTTCTTGCAGGGTACGTACTGAATCTTCTCCTCTTTCTTCTTACCCTTCTGTTCTTCCTTGGTATCCTTGTCATTCTCCGGCTCCTTTCCTCCACTCTTGTTGTCCTTACCTCCTGGCTTCTTGTCTTCTACCTTCTGATCCTTCTTCTTAACATCTTCAGCACCTTTCTTCTTGCCATTCTCTACTTCCCTGGCACCTGTTTCCTTCTCTCCTTTCTCTGGTACCTTGGTCTTCCTGGACGCATCCTTATCTGTTCCTTTGCTTGGGTCTCGCTTCTTGTCCATCTGGCTCTCGTCCTTCTTCTCATTTTTCTCCTTCTTCTCAATTTTCTCCTTCTTCTCAATTTTCTCCTTCTCATTTTTCTCCTTCTTCTCATTTTTCTCCTTCTTCTCATTTTTCTCCTTCTTCTCATTTTTCTCCTTCTTCTCATTTTTCTCGTTCTCCTTCTTCTCGCTATTGGCTGCTTTCTCCTCCTCCTTCTTTTCATCCCTGGGCTTCTTCTTCTCCTTCAGCTTGTTTTCTTTCAACGCTTCAACCTTCGTAGATTTCTCTCTCTTCTGTGGCTCTTCTGGCTTGCTTCCCACCGCCTTTTCCTTCTTCTCTTTCTTCTCCTTCTTCTGCCTCTCCTTGGACGTCTCCTTGCGTGTCTCCTTCTTCATCTTTGCCTCTTGCTTCGTTTTTTTGCTCTTGACAAACTCGTGAAGCTTGGCTGCAACCCCTTCGGGTACCGCTGGCTTCCGAAGAGCCGATGGCCTTTTTGTGCTGCCTCCTTTCTTTTTCATCGGTGACTGGGAAGACTTGCCCCAGTAACGCTTCCGTGGGGGTGTTCGTGGTACACCCATAGGAAAAAAGAAGTCGGCCCTTGAGCCCCTAAAATCCTGAGTGGAAAATATGGACCATGGACCGGAATTGACCTGACCCTATTCTCTCAAAGGTTCAATTTCTGAGAAAATGTCACATTCCTACAAAGCGCATGTATTCGCTACAAAGCGCGCGTTTTTCGCTGCAAAGCGCACGTTTTTTTTTGTGAGTTTTTTTTGGAAAAAAAAAATTCTCTGAAAAGAATGATTCCTGCATTGAGAAAGAATCCTGTGCTGTTGGCCCTGCCAATACCTGCCCAGCCTTCCCGAATGACAGGCCAGTTGCACCAAATGGTCGCTTCAAAGACAGGCGAGGCATAGTCCTGCAGTTGGATTTGGCCAAACAGAGCCATGGTGGTCTTGGGAAAGGGGATGCAAAGAATAGAATGTAGGTCTGTTGGGGTCCTGTATGACATAATGTCCACTACCAAGGGTATACCATAGGTGGCTGTTCATCACCGAATCAGATGCTTTTTTCCCGATTGCAAGCAGGTAAGGCAACCAGCAACCAAAGTATGCAACCACGCACATCAGTATGAGAATGGCCTCTTTGATGGACGTGGTATACCCGACATCAGAATGTTTTCATTTTATTTGATTGGCAGCACACCTTGATTGATTGCCGCGATATCTAACCCCCATCAACTGTACGAAGCCCACTGTCACTTTCAGCTAAAAGGGCAAAAGCCATGACCACACATCAAGTGTGGCGCACATGAGTTTGTAAATTGGTCCAAAATGTTTTTGGATTTGGCCTGATGATCTTTCACTTCCCAGATAGGAAATCAATCACAGGCTGCAAGTTGGCACTGTTCACCCAAGATCGGTTGATCTTTGACCTTCGATCATAGTCGTTGGGGGTTTTGCGTGCCCGGTGCAAAAACTGTTTGGCTGCACGCCGATGTCTTTTCAAGAACTTAGTTCGGCACTTTGAGACTGCAACTCCGAACCTGAGCTTGCGGTCGATGAAGACAGCTAACTTGTAAATTTCCTGTTGGTTTGGGGCTTCCAAACGCACCCCCTGAAGTCCAAACAAGAAAATTGATACAGCTAACCCCATGAGTTGGTACATTCGGTATTTGACAAATCCTGTTAATTCTCACCATGCACCTAGTTTGGCACCCCCCAACTGGGGATCACTCGAAGGAAATCAAAAGTGTGGATGGGGATCACTCGAAATAATGAAGAAGTGGGGACCACTTGAAGTAAAGAAATGAGGCGCTATTGAAACCACCTGAGCTCATATGCTTTCAGCCAAGATTAGGATTCCCTTGCACCGTAACTGGAATCTGGAATTCCCTTGCTCCATGCTTGGAGGGTTCCCCAAACACTAAGAGCATTCTAATGTCTAAAATGTGGTATTGTTTGAAGATGTATTTGGGAACATTTTTTCACACATACTTGGATCCTAAAGGTCACAACCCGTTGGACAGAAACCATTTTGTTGTTGAGAACAAACTACTTACTCCAAGAAACTCTTTTGGATACTCTTGGGGTGATTTAAGATCTCGCCCACCTTGGACTCGACTTTTCCCCGAGGAATCCGTGTAGTGAACCACCATCTGCCTTTTTTCCAAGCGCGGCTCCACCTGAAACTCCGATAGGTGGTCTACTGCACTGTGACCTCAGAAAGCACCGAAGAAGGCCTGATTTCAGGGATAGAATCTGGTGAGTGTATTTCTTGGGGGCTCGCTGAAAAGATGTCTTTGGTCACATTCCGAAGCGCTTCCAATTTTTAGAAAAGATTGTTGCACCCAGAGCACTTGTAGGCCATAAGCCCCCCTCTCAAGATATATCAATGTAAATGGATTTTGATTTTTTGGCTCGCCCAAACAATCATTACTCTATGGGTGGTTCAATCCAATAATAATGACCCATAAGGATTCCCGATAGAAAAGTGGAATAAGCAGTTTTTTTTGACTGTGGCCTATATGCTCGGGGAAATACACAATCAAATCCATATGGGCTACCTTTGTGATAAATAAAGCATCCACAAACCCAAAGCAATACCAGAGCTATCCAGAGCTACTTTTTTTCTGGGGTTTCCTTTTGGTCCGTATAAGACATGGTCCATACGACATGAAAATCACAGGAATGCGACTGAACGGCTTGAATATAGTAGAGTCCTTTTCTTGGTGGGAGCTCCATAATCGCTCATGTTTATCGACAATCTCCTTGATCCAACCATTCGAACCACTTGCTGAAAAAGTGGATGAAATTCCAGGAGGCTTGAACCAGGCTGTTCTAACATCCACCATACGGCTTTCGCCGAGCAAATTAGTAGCAAAACAAATGCTCTCACAGCAAGGACGTTGCCAGTCCACACACTTGGAGCGTCCCGGCGACCCAGTGGCCGGGCACGAGATCGGAGTGTGCTTCCTCGACTCCTTAAGGGACCAGAATCACCAAACCATTAACAACACTGAAATGTATGTCGAAACATTCTTTAAAGCTGTTGCCAATAGCCTACATGTCAAACATAAGCGTTACCAATCTGAAGTGAAATCCAAAGATCATGAACACCCACGAAGAACATACTGGTGCTGAAAGGTGCCCTGAGCCGGGTTCCAGTGAACAAGCATAGTAGAGGGCATTGGCGAAACCCATGGGAGACATCAAATCCATTCTCTCTGGGTCGGTTTCCAGGTCGAAGGGCATAGCGCTCCTTCCAGCCTAGGACATGAAACAAACACACTGACCATGTTTATTATGGTGAGGGAACTTACCAGACTAGAAACGCAATAGTGAGATGTGGATGCTTCGTACATGCGTGCTGGGTTACCGAAAAGATATCGAATACTTGCAATGCACTTTCTACGGATTCGGGGGTTGAGGCAAACACACGGGTTTCATCCCTATGCCTCAGGGATCTATACGATACTTTACATGTATGTCCCAAGTTGATGGATCACCAAATTCTTAACACTGGATGGGTTATGGATTGATAACCTTGAATTGAGTTCAAGGACAACCAAACACCTTCATTATCTTTTGCGACTTCTTGGGACCAAATGGCAACTGCACACCAAGCTGCTGCCCATTCCGCCTTTGTGACTGCCATTTTGCCACTGAAGCATTCAAGATGCTCCAGCGGCTTGAACTCAAGATTCGGCACGGCAAAGAGCAGGGAGACAAGAGTCGCAATAGCCTCAAGCAAACCAATGCGTGGGTGTATAATGTATATCATTTGGCTACATCTTTAAACCCCAAAAGTCTGTGAAGTTTCCTGGTTTTTGGGCTGGCATATCGCAACTTGTGGTTTCCAATTTGGAAGGGTCACCCAACATTGAAAATTGTCAAATAGGTCAGTCCCAAAACTCTATCCAACAATTGTTGTCACACCATGCCCTTTTTAACGCTAAAACACTAAAACCAGGATTGTTTGAGGGTTCATTCCCAAGACCCTGCATGTGGCACGAAGATTGCGTTTTGAGGTCAAGATGCAATTGGCGCACGAATGTGCTTCAACCCTGAGAGGATCCAAGAACGCTGCTTGGCCTTGTAATTGCGAGGGGGGGAGCCCACATCACTACCTTTCGGCTGAAAAGGCATCTCCTTCCTCAGGGCTGCTACTACGGACTTCTTCTTCTGTTTCTCAGCACACCTTTTCCCCATGGCACACTATGTTTTGCAGCAGCAGTTCAGGGGTGAGCCAAAAATCTAGCCACCACCAACTACTGGGCACGGCATTTGAATAAGTAAAATATGTGTGAATTTCCACTTAGACCATAGGCCACCCACACAACCCAGCTCGGTCCTTTGTGTTGTAGCGCACCGCACAAATGGTTACCATGGTACCTGGAGCGTGTGGCACAATGGATCTTTCCTCGCTGTTCACACTTGGGTTCAGGTGGATTCAAAAAGTAAGTTCAAAGGTGTGTGAGAAGAGTTCAGATAAGATCCTAAACCTCAAGCCTGGTTCTACAGAATCTTGAATATGAGATGACGAAGCATGAACATGACATCCAGATTTCAAGAACTCAGACACTTCCCTTTGATCTCAAGATTTTCCTCAAGTTCGAAGTGATAAATGAATATGGCATCCTGTTTTCAATAACCCAGACGCTCTTTTTTCCTTCCCTTTGCCTTGGCTTCAAGATCACATGGCTAAAAAGAGCTAACGGCAGCCACATAGCATGTGTGTCACATGCGTGGCATCCCACACACACACAAAACGTATTCTCACGCTTCCTAAGAGAAAACGAACAGTGTGAAACCCAAAGTTTGCCCTTTGAACTTCATAAGAAAACTCGTTCATCGATATTTGGTCCTCCCCTATTGGAAGCCAGCGCGCTCCACTGCCATGGCCCATGCCTTTTCGACCCCACCAACTTTGGCCCATGTGATTTGGCCCTTCACACCCTGATCAGCAGCGCTGCGTTTGACGACAAAGGCTCTGCACTTCAGAAGAACTTCGATGGCCTGAGCAGAGGCTAAGCCACCAAGCCGAGCAGGGATGTCAAAGTGTGATGGTAACCAGAACTTCAAATGCATTTGGTAATTCATTTTCCATATCGGGATTTCTGTTTCTTGGGGTTTGATTGAATTGAGGAAGATTCCCAAACATCAACCATGGCTCGTAAACGATCTGATGTTTATCTTCTTGTTAAAATGTACAAACTCCTGCATTGTTCTTGCCACTGTACACAAAAAGGAATGATGGTTGATAGATGTTGATAGAAGAAAACATTATATGTAGACAATGTAGACTGGCTTGAATCTGGGCACTGCTGTGGAAGACCGGATTGTGTAACCATGCTTCCCAGTGTGATTTCCACCAACTCGTGGACGTGCCATGATGGGGATCTCCAAGGCGACTAGGTCGTATTCGCCAAATTTAGTCATGACTGCACCCTCAACTGCACCCTGTCCGGCGTTCTTGGCATCAAAGTCCTGCTTCTTCGCTGCGCTCATCTTGATTGCCTTAAATACGACAGGGCTGCAGACTAGCTTGAACATCCGAAACAAAAATAAATTACTTCACTTCGAATGATGCCCACCATGACATTTATACATTTTCTTACTGGCAAATCTTCTGGCATTCTATCTGACATATCTTCTGGCATTCTATCTGGCATTCTATCTGGCATATCTTCTGGCATATGTTCTAGCATATCT
>Ga0126342_10021022_pt1 | contig 10918 bp, 11 predicted proteins | sample Cyp1metagenome_FD_92528 | JGI IMG/M metagenome (GOLD analysis project Ga0126342, IMG submission 92528) | Coral microbial communities from Lord Howe Island, Old Settlement Bay, Australia - Cyphastrea 1 metagenome | ecosystem: Host-associated > Invertebrates > Cnidaria > Coral ... | reverse complement strand
TATTGAATCCATTCGAACAAGAGAACTATTTCCACAGGTTTTACCCCTCTCGATCAAATCCCAAGAATTTCGACCCCTCTAGGTCATGATTTCCCCGTCTCAATCTTGCGCCATTTTGAAAGGCACTTTCTAAGTGTGTATATATATATACATACATATATACATATATATACATATATATATATACATACATATATATATCTATATATATATATATATCTATATATATATATATTTACTTATTTATTTATATACACACAACATAAACGTAGCCCGAATCATCCTGTAGCCCCCCGCACCAGGCCTCTGGCGGCCAGTGGTTGGTCGAAACACCGCGGCAGATGCGACCTGAGAGGCTGCCAATGGAGGCGCCCATGTCGATTCAACCAATCATTGGATTGGTTTAAGGGAAAATCTACAGGAAACCATGGTTTGTCCCATTAAATATGGGGCTTTTTTTGTAAATTTTCCCCTAATCCAATCCATTGGAACGAAGCAACAAGTGTTTTTCAGCAGCAAACATAGGAAATCACATGGCAGTGTGTCAAAACCCATGGAAACCCCTGTAGTTCACATCAAAATAGCTGGGATTGATGGATGTGAATAACCCCCTAAAAATGTATCTATAGGTATTGACCCATACCCACATGACATTCCCAAGAATTTTGGAGATTGGACCAACAAAAATTGGTGTTTTTAGGGAACCATCATGGGGATGCAAGCGACAGTTGGAATGGAGGTGTGATTGGCAAAACTGGGGGTGTGATCTCCAGATTTCCTGATTTGGGGAAGTGGTAGGTGAGCAGGTGGGCATCGGTTGAAAAGGTTGTTAAACATTATTTGAAATGGTGGTTGAATAGGGGTTAACCACGTCAACTTGGGTTGATGTTGCAGAGGAAATAATTATGCTGGAAACCTTGGTAGAAACTTTAAAGGTGATGCAGTGATGCCCAAAATCCGGTGGGGCGGGGTTCACTTTGAAGAGCAGATTTCCTTCAAGATACTGCAACTTGAATATGTGTTTTGGTACATCTCCATCACATGTTTGCCGACCTTGCCAGGAGATTGTGAATGTCTTGGAGCAGGACGTGACGCTGTTTGATTCATCTCCCACCGCTGCACCCAGGTGTTTCCCGAAATTTTGCTACCTCAAAACCCCAAACAATCAATTTCCCTGTAAAAAAGTGATCCATTTTGATGATTTTGGGGATCCCTCAATTTTCAGAAACCACCAGATACCTTGGAAGATTCTTCATGAACCATGATATGGAGACCCTCGGAATTGCGCAGCATTTGGAGCAAAATCGTGCTGATGATGGCTGTTTCGCAGTACAAGTTGCAAGGACGACAAACTTGGTGAAACATGGTGTACTGCAGATGATTTGCCAGAGGTACCCAGCAAATATTCACTCGTTCATCATTAGTCATCCACCTTTTTAAGGATAGGCCTCCAAGACTCCAAGGCATAGGGAAAAATGTTCTGGAAAAACATCTGATCTGGTCAAAAAAATCTGGTGTTGTTTCAACATGTTTGAAACCTCATTCCATCCAATCATTCAAAGAATTGGCCTTTCCGAGGTTGTTTGTGGGTTTATAGCCCCCATGAATATTGCTACTAGTTGGTCATATCGTTATATCTCCCCAGCAACCCGAACGAATTCACCGAGCTGTCGCAGCCCATGGCCGCCCTGCTCTGGCGGGTGCCTTGGATCCGGGCACGGCGGCCGCAGTTGATACGAGCAGTTGGAAGTGGTCCGGGGGCCCAGGATGCAGTGGCTGCGGTTAAGCCATTTTGGGAAATCGATTGAGATGAGGTCTGCGGCAAATCGGTCCAAGTTGGAGTATTTGATGTTTCTGCATTCTCAGCCTTGGCCAGTGTCTTTAGTGTCATGGAATGATTCACCAAAGGTGGCTGGCTAGTCAGGCTGCTGGAACTGGCATTTGAACATATTTAAATTCAGGCCATGCCCATGCAACATGTGCAGTTTTCCCAATGTAAAATTGGGCTCTTCGAAGGCTCTTCGTGAGCAAGTCGCATAAATACGCTGTGGCTTGCCAGAGAAACCTGTGTTTCAAAAGTTTCTGTTGGCGATCTGAATGTGAAGTTGTTAAAGGTGCCTTCACATATCATCATATGAGGCAAGCTGACAGCACAGCATATTTCCGATACCGGTTCTGAAAGAATCAACTTCTAACCTACAGCACAAGACTTGGCTTGCAGCCAGACATTCGTTTGATGTTCCCATGCCGTCGCACAAGGGAAAAGTCGCAGAACTGCAAACCCTCTTGGATTGCGAGCAGGAGATGCGCAGAGAGGCCGAGGAAGAATGCGAAGCATTGCAAACGCATTTGAAGGCCATGTGCAGGGAGTTTGCCCACTTGCAAAAATGCTTGGATGATGAGCGAGGGATGCGCAAAGAGGCCGAGGAAGAATGCGAAGCATTGCAAGCGAACTTGAAGGCCATGCACAGGAAGGTTCACGATGGGAGAGGGTTACAAGCCCAGTTGAGCAAAGAGTCGAAGAAAAATGATGAGTTGAATGCACAATTGCAGATGAAGAAGAGTGCGTCGGCTCTCAGCCATGGTGCCAGTTGGCAGTATGAAGTAGATGGTAGGTGGGAAGCGTATCTGTGACGATCAGCTCAGGTGGAGCTGACCGTGGATTTCAAATTGATGCAGCAGAAGCGCCTGGGAACTCGAAAGATCCGCAAAATCCGTGTCTCAGCTGGGGTTCCCTTGCAATGGGCCACCCCTGCAGCAGATTTGCTGCAACAAGGCGATGATTTGGGATCGTTCTACGTAGAGATCAACGACCCTCTGATTTGGCAGCGTGTGCAGAAGATTATGCATCGCTCTGGTCATGCACAGGGTGCAGCATCGGGTGCTCCTGCATGAGCAGGGCAAGAGTCAAATCATGTCAAATCGGTGCATCGCATTGAGAACATGCGTCTTTGGCACCGATACAAAATGCGGTTGGATACCATGCGACAGGACCATGCCTCCAACATTTCTGTTGGTTCAGCTTTGGATCTAGATGGTTATGGCATGATTATGGCAACATCATGGCTCGATCTCAACAGATCTTCGACTGCGGCGAGGCATTGGCTCTTGATGTTGATGAGAAGATGCTGTTGGGACCTCTTGGGACAATGCCGATGCCATAGTCCGAGAAGAGTTTGATCATCGAACTTCCAAGGTTTCTATGGTGCTGGAGTTTATTTTGCATGTGCAGCATGCAAATCTCACCACACGTGCGAGCACTTCACGGGACTTCAAGCTCACCACAAGTCAAATCACAAATGCGAGAGGACTTTGATCCTAGCCCGTGTTGCACTTGGTGATTCTTACATTGCAAAGGAAACGAGAAAGGGCGAAAGGAGGCCGCCTGTCAGACGTCATTCATCACGAACCCACGATTCGATTGTAGTGAAGCCTGGCATGATAGATGGCCATCACAACCAGGAGCAGGTTCACCAAGAGTATGTGATTTTTGACAGGGAGCAAGCCTATCCCTCTTATGTTGTGCAATACAAGGTATGAACAGTAGATTTAGACTGCGGTTTCAAAAATTGCGGGGCACAATGCAGCTCAAGCGGTCTAAAAAAACATTGGCACCAACTTCACACTTTGTGCATCTTTGTGCAATGACAAGGTACAAATCCAGTCACCCTATTTTTTGAATCCTAGTTGTTCGATCTATGAATCTTGAAACCTCAGTGTTATTTTCAGAAATCAAGTGCATCACATTGCATCACTCATGACAGATGGTTTGTTGGCCACTTCCCAGTCTCTAAGGTCGTCAGTTGGAGGGTGAAATCGTGGGTTTCGAAGCTGGCGATGGCCAAAAACCCCGCGTGAAGTTGATGGACGGCACGGTGGTCACAGCAGTCACAGGAGGAGCTGGAAGACTTTTTGGGTGGTGGAATCGGTCATGCAAATCTGTTGGAATTGACATTTTTTGTGGTGTTTTGCAATTGAAATACTTCTGTTTTTTGATGTTAGACTCACATGATATGCGATAGTTAACTACAATTTCAGTTTTCTTGTTGCAGTTGCAGCGTTCCTGCAGTCCTGTCTTGTTTGGGGTGGAGTTGAATTGGTTTCGTCCAGAAGCGACGCCAATGACGTCCTTCTTGAGCTTCCGTCAGCGAGTCCTGCTGGACACTGGTCTGCATTTGGTGCTTCACCAGAGACAACCAGGATGAGAGATTTCACCTCGGAACCACTTCCATCTGGTGATATCTGGTGTTTGGGGAACAATGAATCTTGGAAAATTACAACCACCTGACCGTGACGTCATTGTAAATGGTGAGTGCAGAGGGAACTATCCCGAAATGGACTTCAACCTGGTCCCAGGTTGGTGAATTATGATTTAACCAGATATACCCAGATCAAGTATGTCAATTGGTCATATTAGGCACTGGCAATTCACAGTTTGAGAGTTGATTGCCGTGCTTATGTCATGCGTAACAGACTGGGGTCGGAGAATCACAGATTGTATGGGTTCGTCGTCGTTGACGAAAAAGGCATGATTTCCAAACAGATGGATTTCGTTGCCGAGATTTAAACCATTTTAAACCTGTACATCCGTCTGTTCATCAAACAGATATCATAAATGGGAAATCTACCAACGACTCCATTCTACTGAACGTGGTATGGCTGTTTCGGTGATTGATGCAACTCCGATCATCCCATCATCCGATCATATCTGTGAGTTATATCTCCAGATTTCCCCTAATGATGACACCACCTTTTGGGGACATGATGTTTCCTCTTTAGCCCAAAAAAGGCGTGTTGGGAGCAACCCTGGTGGATGATTGGTTCAATCTCTTTAGAAAATCTCACCCTTCATACCTTCTGGCAATCAAACATATGAAAAATCCAGCATTTATAGATGATTGTCCCATATTTTCCCATCAAAACCCACTTTTGGTGCGGGAATTTCCCAGCCAAATTTGATGATCACGGAAGGGGGTAGCCTTGGGCATCTCCTTGGCTCAGGACCAGGTTTCCGAGGGTCGCTTCGTCGTCGGTTCCGTTGCCACTGCGCATGCTGCGACGGCTGCGGCCATGCCACGCGGCAAGCGGTTCGCGGCCAAGCGCTACGATGCCATCACACGAGGCGAAGAAACGCGTTGGACGGGAAGGTGAGGAAATGGAGGTTCCAAGTCATGGTAGTATTGAAACCCATGGTGAAACCCCCAGCCATGGTTACTTGGAGGATTATCCATGGTTAGGAAGTGAAGAAATGGTAATTAGGGAGGATCATCCCACAGATAAGTGGTGAATAGCCATGGTTAGTCCCTCAACTAGGGTTATCCCATTCCATTTACTAAATGGAATGATCCTCCCACTGGTAAATGACCCAAGATATCGCAGTTCCAATGGGTTAAGCTCTTCATTCAATACTAGCTGTTGTACCTCAGGGAGCCCAGTTGTTCACACTTCCTATTTTTCGGGTCGGATGACTGGATGACCAGGTCCTAACAACGTGGGCGCCTATGCCTGGGTTTCTCGCAAGATGAGAGCTGAGAAGCTCCATCGACCCTGAAGTTTCAGCTGGGATGGGGAGAAGGCATGGCAAAAATCATAGGGTTTTCCCAAGATGGGGATCCAAAAAAACTGGGATCCTCATGTTCGAAATACTCTCTGGTATTTTTTTGGGGGCTAGCTATGGACAATTACCATGTTTCATAGGCAAATCAGAAAATCATCTACAGCTGGAAAATTTTGCATAGCGGCATAGCTGGTGTTTTCCACTGTTTGATTAACCCCAAAATCTGGATTTGAGGATGCAAGTGCACCATACATGAATTGGAATTGCTGTTAAACTGGGACCCCTCAATTAAACACCCCAGGAAAGTATTAATCCTGGGCTGAGATCTTCCAAAGGTTTTCATGTTTCTCCGTTTTTGTTGAAGACCAGTTGGTGGGAAGAGTGGCCAATGCCCTTTTGCAGGGTGACGTTTAGATTGAAATCTAAAGAATCCAGTCTTAGTCATATATGTCATAAGGAAATGTCCCGTTGATTTCCCAGACAACCCCATCCTGCGGAATGGCCGGGAAGCCAAAGAGAGTCCCAGCCAAGAGCCAAAGACAGTTCCAGTGGCGCGCAGTTTGGGCGACACAAAACATGCAGTGAAGGTCCTTAGATGATCTGCACGGAGGTTTGAAGCCCTCTCATTGAGTCAACCCATTGTCCCAGGATCAAAAAATGACCCCAAAACATAACTTTAAAACTATGCTTTGATTGTTTTGGATTTATGGATTGTTCATGGAAAACAAGCTTGGACATGTTGTCATTAAAGATATCGTTGTTGGTTGTGGGATACCTATTATCCAAGCAGTACAACAGGATTGGGGACCTCATCCCACATCCTTCGCTGCCAAAGGAGGTGTTGCCGGATGCTTTGGAACTTCAACTGTCGGCGGAACTGGAGGCGCTACCACGGTTTCCACCGGCGCAGGTGAGGCGGACCTGCTGTGGAAATTCTTGGAGAAACCCAGTGGTCTGACACTGTGCGGGAGGTTGATTTGCTGCTGGTTCCACCGCCCTTGGAACGCTTGAAGAGGCCAGCCTGATGATTTTTTTCCTGTGTGTTCCAACCTCCAATGGTGTTTCAGTATGTTTCAGTTTGGTTTTAGGTCGAAAACTATTTTGAACCTAGTAAAAATGGGACTTTGAATAGTACTGTATAAGTACAGAAAGTCACCACAGCCGCAACTGTCGAGGCTGTTGCCTCAGCTGGTTCAGTTGGGCTTGGGGACCCTGGCCTTGTGCCGAGTACCAGGCGTGGCATTACCAGCACCTGGGTCCTGGGTCGAATCGCTCTAAACTTCCGACATGTTCTAGTTACTGTACTCGTTGGGAGGAGGAAGGTCTATGATTTTTAGACTATGCCACTATGCCAATTTTTGGGAGGATCCCGAACTTAAATCACCAGGCGGAGATCGACAGGTTTTTCATTGCCACCTCCTCCGTCAGCCAGAGAAGTTGCGGGAACTGCTGCTGTCGGGTTTGGAGCAAAGTGGATTCACTCAGGCTCCATGGCTTTTGGGCAAACATCTGGGGACCAAGACGGGGCCCCAAAATTTGATGTTTGTTGGTTTATAACCCCCATGAATAATCCATAAAGAATACTTTGGTTCTTGAATATTACTATGGTTTATTGAATACTACTTCGTTAATCTTCGTTATACTTTCAACCATAGAATTCACCTAGGCAGATACACCAAGAATAGCTATCGTTTGGGGTGCCCACCTTGAAATAAGTTCACTAACAAAGATGTATGGGAAGGGAACAGGAGGATTATGGTTTTGTTAAAGTTTATGTGGGGCTACTGTATTCACTGTGGGGGACATTTGCTAATATATACTGTAGCCAACAATGAGTATACCCTAAATGGTGTTTTTATTGCGGAACATGTAGACAATGTAGATTCGATGGGCTTTGGCGGAGAATCAATTGATGTCCCCACCTTCCAGGCCAATGACTGGTGCCCATTGAACCGATCTGAAAGAAGTCTCCATTTTGTTCAATCCGTGTGTTCCACACAAACCAAAGAAGCCTACAACCTGCAACAATGTCTTGAACATCCAGTTGTTCTATCAATATGACATCTAGGATTCTTTCTGGATTTCCAAAATTGGTAGAGGTTTCACCCCTGAGTTGACGGAACAATTCATGGTTTCAACCCTTGATTTTTCAATCCCAAGAACTCATGGTTCAGAATGTGTCCTAATTCTTGCCATTAAATCAACTTACCCAAGGTGAATTTATATCCGGTGTGTGTCCCCAAACTCCGGTCGCAAACTGGCCAAGTTCTTTTCCAACCTCGCAGGTGCCGGAACTGCAATTAGTGGAGCTTGAGCCGTTCTTGGCCAAAGATGCCTGGGCTCAAAAGCTGCGCGCACGTTGCGCAGGCGAGTAACGTGGCAAACTGAGGAATCTACCAGAAATACAGGGGATGTAAAGCATTGTAAGGTTGGGAAAACGGGTGGATATGGTGGGATATACAGATATAGCAATGTGAGATTTGTGGATAACACTGGGATTTGATTGATTGATTGATTGATTGATTGATTGGTTGGTTGGTTGATTGATTGATTGTTATTTTTGTGGTTATTGCAATGCTCCAAGTTTTCCTGTGATCGATAGGGGAAGGGGGTCCCAATCGATAGGTAAGTTCGTTCATAGCTGGGCAACCTCTTGGTTTTATGGCGGATACATCCAGGCGGTGATGATCACCTAGCCAGAACCCACCAAATCTATAGCGTTCTCTTAATAGTTTATATCATACTGGTGATCTTCCAGCAACCATTGGGCAGGTCAAAGTACAGTTCATTGGGTCCCAATTGGAATATTTGGAATGGCTCACTGGAACCATTGGGATTATAAGCCTCTGCCATCCCGGAAACTACTGGTTGTTTTCTTTTTTCGGGATTCCCATATTTCATTGGTTCAAAATCCACATTCAACACTCTGTACATTCCTAGTTTTCACCAACCAACCATCAATTAGAGTGTTGGTCAGATATCCCTGGTATTGTTGTTATTGTTTTTCTAATCATTCTAACCATTAAATATCATTAAAATCATGAAGAATATCCCTGGAACATGGTTGTTTCAAGTGCAGTACCACTGAAGTATCCCCAGTGTTGCATTTATCACCCTCAATAACGATTAGATTATAAATACGTCAGTTGTTGTTTGATTAGATATACGTATGGCCCCGCTATTTAAAAAAAAGACCCTGAAAATAGGCCATTTTGAGTGGATGCATCTCAACGGGGGCCAGGTGGTGCCATGTCGGAAGCAGATGGCCGGGTGTTGGTGGCCATTGGGCCCGAACAGGGCTGGCAACCACGCGAGGCGCCACTGTCGGGTTCAGGCGCCACTGACCAAGAACTTGGGAAAAGTCAATGGTTGTAATGGGAAAGCCATTGGAACTTACAATATTTCAAAGAATTTCAAAGATGTGTGGAATTGTTTGGGAACGATTCTGATTTTTCAAAAATCATTTGGTCGATTGTGGGGAAGAAACGCCAAGGATTTTCTCTCCCTTTCGCTGCTCCCTTGGTCAAAGTGCTGCCCAGTTCGTGGGGAATTGATGGGGATTTAAAGTGGATGACACAATGACACCACTTCTGATGGGGCCAAGCATTTATCCATATTTATCCAGCCAGGACGATCTCCTCAAAAACTTTGGCTTTCAGGACCTTTGCCATGTCCTCGGAACAGTGCTCTTTCGGCAGTTTCCAAAGAAAGGATCCAGTTGATTGCTGATTTACTGTGTAATTTGCCACTAAATCTGAATTTAAACATATTTAAACCATCAAATAGATGGGGATGTGCTGATATACTTGATACATGGTGATTGGTTAATTATAGGAGCTTATACTACCCCATATATCCAATATGTTATCACAATGTTTATTATCCAGTTGTCGCACTACCAGTATAGGAGTTTATATCTCCAATATACATATCACATCATATCATTATAGTATCACTATAGTATCACAATATGCCAATACCAGTCGAGGTCTTGGGCCGCGAAAGTTGAGTGTGGAGTTGCAGGTGGCCCGGAATGGGAGGGGAAAATCAGCCACTGAGCAGTGGCTGCGATCTACCTCTGTTGGTTGATGATTAGTTGGGTGATGTTGGGTGTTAATCATGATCCAATATAGTGGGGATCATAATCCATTGTGGGAATACATATTCACAAGGGTTATGTATAACTGGGATGGGGTACGTACGTCACCAAATTGCAATTTTAAGAGGGAACATGAGGACCATAAGATTTTTGGGCGGCCTATTTTCAGACAACTCCACTTAGTTTGCTCGGAAAGCATGGCTAATGGGGTACAAAACCCAACAATAATGATACAATAGTGACATTGGATATATATATATATATACATACATATATATATTATATCTATATATGTGTATGTATATGTATGCATATATATATATATATATGATATCATGCTATTTGGGTTTGCTTGAAAAAGTTGGCAAAACCACCCAAAACCGAACTGTTTATGACCTTATTTTCCCAACATTACAAAGGCCAGTTGTTCCATCAAAATCAGAGGACCCACCGAAGCAGTTGGGGCCCCAGTTGGGACCCACCGAATGATAGCGGTCCATTTGTGAATGGAGAATCTGGATGAGTCACGTACCTTTTTTCAAAAGCTAGTCGTCGGATCTTCCAATTCTCAGTTTCTGTTGGGGTTTGATCTCAGATCAGCTTTTGGGACGTTGATTTGGAACATTCTACCAACGAAATCTTGTTGAAACCGTGTCGAATTTGGGATGTCTTGAACTTGGGAAGCCTCAAACCAGCAACACCAATCATGTGTTTACTAAGTGGATTATCCCATTTATATCCCATTTATATCCCATTTATATCCCATTTATATCCCATTTATATCCCATTAATATCCCATTAATATCCCATTAATATCCCATTAATATCCCATTAATATCCCATTAATATCCCATTAATATCCCATTACTATCCCATTTATATCCCATTTATATCCCATTAATATCCCATTTATATCCCATTAATATCCCATTAATATCCCATTAATATCCCATTAATATCCCATTAATATCCCATTAATATCCCATTAATATCCCATTAATATCCCATTAATATCCCATTTATATCCCATTTATATCCCATTAATATCCCATTAATATCCCATTAATATCCCATTTATATCCCATTAATATCCCATTTATATCCCACTAATATACCATTAATATCCCATTTATATCCCATTAATATCCCATTTATATCCCATTTATATCCCATTTATATCCCATTTATATCCCATTTATATCCCATTTATATCCCATTTATATCCCATTTATATCCCATTTATATCCCATTGATATCCCATT